>Ga0210242_101939_pt1 | contig 13467 bp, 6 predicted proteins | sample ChrtobMeP5a_16mM_FD_155445 | JGI IMG/M metagenome (GOLD analysis project Ga0210242, IMG submission 155445) | Chrysochromulina tobin associated microbial communities from unialgal haptophyte culture, Seattle, Washington, United States - P5a_16mM | ecosystem: Host-associated > Algae > Haptophytes >... | reverse complement strand
CGGTGTCATCAACTGACGGGGCGGCATCGCCGATACTGGTGGCGGTGCGGCTGGTGGCGTCGTCATCAACTGACGGGGTGGCGGTGCGGCTACTGATGGCGGTGCGGCTGGCGGCGCGGCTGGCGGCGCGGCTGGCGGTGCGGCTGGTGGCGGTGTCATCAACTGACGGGGCGGCGTCGCCGATACTGGTGGCGGTGCGGCTGGCGGCGGTGCCATCAACTGACGGGGTGGCGTCGCCGATGGTGTTGGTGCGGCTGGTGGCAGGCTCTGCTTCTGCTGCATGGCCGTCTGCTGCTGCATGGCCGTCTGCTGCTGCAACTGCCGTCTCTGCTGCACCTGTTCAAGTGCCTGTTGCATTTGCTGCGCCTGCTGTCGTGCAGTGTTGGCCAATTCATCCGCCGCTGCATGTGGCCCCGCCTGCCCACGCGACGTTGTCTCCTTGGCCGTTGCAGGCGCGGCTGGCGGCGGCGTCTCTGAGCCTGCGCGAGCGCCTCGGCCGCCATCGCCATCGCCTCTGCCTCCATCGCCAGCGCCTCTGCCGCCAGCGCCTCTGCCGCCAGCGCCAGCGCCTCTGCCGCCAGCGCCTACCTCGAGCGCCGAGATCTTGGCCTCCGCCTCAGAGATCACGCCGAGATCTTGGCCTCCGAGCGCCGAGATCTTGGCCTCAGCTTGCTCGGCGCGCTCCGTCACGGAAATCAACTCTGCCTGCAAGTGCGCACAACGGCGCCCAAATGTCTCGGCGTGCTCCTTCGCGGCAACCAACTCCGCATGCAACTGCGCACCACGGCGCCCAAATGTCTCGGCGTGCTCCTTCGCGGCAACCAACTCCGCATGCAACTGCGCACCACGGCGCCCAAATGCCTCGGCGCGCTCAGTCGCGGCACGCACTTCCGCGCGCGCGTCGGCCAACTCCTTGTCATGAAGTCGCATGCGGTTCGCTTCGCTCCGGCGCGCGCGCTCGAGGTCTTGTGCGAGCGTTTGGGCCTGGAGCTGCAGCTGGCGAATCTGAGCATCCTTAGCTTCGATCAGCTCAAAAAGGGCGAGGTTGGCCGCTGCCTTCTCAGCCGCTGCCTTCTCAGCCGCTGCCCTCTCAGCCGCTGCCCTCTCAGCCGCTGCCTTCTCAGCCGCTGCCTTCTCAGCTGCTGCCCTCTCGACCTCCGCTTTCGCCGCCGCTGCCGCCGCCGCCGCTTTCGCCGCCGCTTCCGCCGCCGCTGCATTCTCGGCCTCCGCCTTTGCCGCCGCCGCCTTTGCCGCCGCTTTCTCCGCCGCTGTGGGGAAAAAGGGATTGGTGGCTTCTTCCTTGAACGCAGGGAGCTCCGGGATCGTCTGGACTTCTAGGTTGCTGCTGTTCCAGCCCACTGGAAGCCTGCCAACTCCCATGCTGCCCTGCTGGAACGGCAGCGGCGGCGGCGGCGGCGGCGGCGGCGGCGGCGGCGGCGGCGGCAACGGCGGCGGCGGCGGCGGCGGCGGCAGCGGCGGCGGCGGCGGCGGCGGCAGCGGCTGCGCCAAGGCGGCGGCCTTGGCCCTCTCCATCTCTTCGAGTACCGCCCGCATCGCAGGAGGCACGTTGTCCAGGATGAACTTGCCGGTCCTAGGGTCGACTTTGACCCCGCCCTCCTTGCGCACGTTGCTTGGGTCGCTGATTTCGCGCACAAACCAGTACTCCTGCCCCTTGGATTTCTTAGCGCGCAGCGCCAGATCGTGCAACGCCTTCTGGCGCACGGCTTTGCCGCTGAGAATAGGACCGAAGCCGTGTTCTTTGCCAACAAAACCTTGTGCACTGCCGGCGCTGCCCACAGCCACGCCGCAGCCGCCGTCTCCTCCACTATCAGCGCTCGTCGATCCTGTGCATGTCAACGGCCGTCCAATGCCGACGGGCGCGGCAGCGCCCCCCGTCTCGAGAGGGCGTGCAAAGGGAGGCCGCTTGGGCATGGTCGCGCGCATCTGGGCTGTGGTGGGCTCACGTGGCTGCAGCTTCGAGGACCATTGCTTCACTGCGGGCGCGAGCCAGGGGTCTGCCTTGAGCTCCGAAACCGCCGGGCGTGCCGCCGGGTCGCTGGTGAGGCAGCGGCGCACAAGGTTCTTGGCCTCGTCGCTGACAGCCTCCCACTTGCTGCTCGGCCGAAACGCGAGATTGGCAGGGTAGTTCTCAGACGCGCGCCCGACCGACTCGAGCACGCTCTGCATGTCCGGCGCGCCGATCGGCATCGAGAACGAGAGGAGCTCGTACAGCAGCACACCGATCGACCACACGTCGCACGCGAGCGTGTAAGGGCGCATGGTGGGCTCTGCGCCCTTACAGCCGTAGAAGCCAACCACGACCTCGGGAGCCATGTAGCTGGGCGTGCCCACGCAGTGCATGAGCCCCTCGGCCTCAGTCCACGTGTCGGCCGTCCCAAAGTCGATCAGCTTGAGCTGCGAATGCCCCCGCCGCGTGAACACGAGGTTCTCGGCCTTGATATCGCGATGGGCCACGTGCAGCTCGTGCAGGTAGTCGAGGGCCAGCACGACCTGTGCGAATATGTCCTTCGCTTCTGCCTCCTTGCACGCGCCGCGGCTGAGCAGATGCTCAAAGAGCTCCCCGCCCGAGAGCAGCTCCTGCACGAGGAAGACGTGGGCCTCCGACAGCACCACCTCGAAGAGCTCTACGACGTGTGGGTGCCGCAGCTTCTTCAGAAGGTCGATCTCCAGCTGCAGGTCCTCTGGGATGCCGCCCGGCCACTGAGGATCCTTGTCGTACACCTGCGCGCGCAAAAGAACGAGTGTCAAGTCCAAGGTCTGAGGATGGCTAGGCCCATGAGTTACGACTCTCGCGCCACCTTGACAGCGACTTCTGGTGCTACCGGCCCGTTGGTGAGGTCACCCTCACGTGGCCGGCACTGGTAGACTGTCGCTTGACCACCCTCGCCGAGCTTTCTGAGGACAGTGTAGCGAGCGGTGAAGGCCGGATGCATCTTCGGGACGCCCCCTTACCAAAAGACGGTTTCGCCCTTGTAACTTTGGTGTGGGGTTTTCTGTAGTCAACGTTGACGAGGCAAATCGCTTGTCGTGATACTGTGGATTGTGAAATCCCAACGCCTATGGTTCGCAGCGTTCACGGTCACGGTCACGTCGTCTTTCCTTCGACGACACTTCGTAGCGACAATCGCGCGCCGAGGATGGCTAACCCAGCAGAGAAGCCGAAGCCGTCCTTCAAGCCGAGCCTCACTGCAGCGCGTAGCAAGCGGCCGAGTGCCGGGACAAGCACGCTCGACCGGCTGCTGCAGGCCGAGGAGCAGGTGCTGCCGGCGCGAGTGCCTCCCGGCAGGCCTGGCAGCAGTGCAGCGTCTAGCAGGCCTGGCAGCGCGGGCCCGAGCGGTAGTGGCAGTGCTGGCTGTAGCAATGGTAGTGGCGGCGGCGGGAGTGGCGGGTGCGGCGGCGGCGGCGGCAGGAGCAGCGGTGTCGACAGCGGTGGCGGCGGTGGCGGCGGTGGAGGGTCAGCCTCGGCGAACGTCATGGGCAGGGGCACAGCGCCTGGGCTCGCCGAGGCGGACCCTCGGCCAACATCGAGCATGGGCGGTTCGGAGGAGGGCGATGCCGAGTTCAACGCGCTGAGCGAGGCGAGTGGCGAATGGCTTCTCGAGCCGGATGCACCGCTCGCGCTGCCGCTCAGGCCGGTACCCCCAGGCGCAGGCAGATCGCGTGCCTCCTCGCGCGCCGCCTCGCGAGGCGCCCAGAGCCCAGGCTCACGGCCAGGCTCGCGCCCCGCCTCGCGCCTTGCCGCCGATGGCAGCCCGCTCAGCTTCCCTTCAGGCAGCGCAGCCGCAGCGATCTTCCACCCGCCGGCGGCGGCGGCGCTCCATATGTCGGCCGCGGCGGCCGAGGAGGAGGAGGGATCGCCGCCCTTGTTCTTCCTGCAGCTGCCTACCCACCTCCCCCTCCGACTCGGAGCGAGCGGCACCGCGGCGAGCGTGAGTGGCCCCGAGTACCTCGCCGCCCTCGCCGGCAGCGGCGGCAGCGGCGGCGGCGGCGGCGGCGGAGGCTGCGGAGGCTGCGGTGCGGGCGTCGGCAGCAGTAGCAGCGGCGGCGGCACGTGGGCCGAGGGTGCCGCCGCCAAGTGCGCGCCCGCCTCGCTCGGGCAGCTGGGAGCAGGCGAGCTCGGCGAGCTCGTTGTGCATCGATCGGGCAAGGTTAGCTTGCGCATCGGCGAGCGGCTGCTCGAGGTTCAGCCAGGGACTGCGTGCTCCATCGAGCAAGAGATCGTCGCCATGCGTATGCCCACTGCGCCCGGCGCCCACGTTGACCTCTACCGGCTGGGCAAGCTGCGCGAGCGGCTGATTGCCACGCCCGACCTCGACCACCTGCTCGCCGACACGCGGCCGAGGGAGTGAGTGCGAGACGCTCGCAGTCGGAGCGCGCGACCTACGCGCGCCCCGGGCGGCGACGGGCCCGGAGAGCGGCGGGTCCGGACACCTAGAAAGAAGTGTCCGCTTGCGGATCGTCTTTGCATCGGGCCGTAATGCTCTCTTGTGTGCAAGAGCTGCTTGGTTTATATAATCAACGCAAGTTGTATCGCGTGTAGACGGAATGATGCAGTATCCTCAGTTTTCATGGTGATGGTCGTTTATCGTTTACGTTTTTATTTGTAAAATTTTAGGATGCGAGTAAAAAGTAGATTTCGCAACGTTGATCCGCCCGGGTTTGAGAGTCAGAGCGTGGTTTTCATGGTGGTTTTGCTCAAGGTTTTGCGGTGGGCCCTTTACGACGGTGGGCCCGGGATGCGCGGACCGGCGCGGTCTCAAAAACCGTCTGATGTCGACCGGATACATGTAGATGTAGTCTCGGCTTAATCGGGAGATTAACAGTGAAGAGTCGCGCGACAGCGCGGCCGCGACAGCCGAAAGCAAAAGCGAAACCCGCGAGTCGCGAGAGCACAGAGCAGACATAACTATAACGACACTTGCGACACTTTCGTGTTTCACCGGTTCCGGTCGGTGCCTACCGGGACCGGGATCAGTGCCCATAATAGTCCTGTTCCGCGACTCTAAGTCCACAATCCGGTCTCTGTGAACGGGGTCTTCACGCGCCCAAGACCTGTTGTCCCCCTTCTGCGGCTGGAATGTGGTCTTTGGTCAGGCCACCCGCGCCGCCCCTCGTGATTCCACGCACGCTGCCACTAAGCAAGGATCCCAACTGGCCGCCATCAGCACCGTCTACCAGTCCACGTCCGCCGACGTCGCCGCGGTCCGTGGCAGCTCGGCGCTCCACACAATCCAACAGCGCACGCGCCCAGACTGCTGCGCTCGGCCCCGGGCAGGTCCATGAGTTCGAGCGCGCGTTGGCCAGCAGCGCGCCCGGTGGCGCTCAGAGAGTGCCATCGGCCGCTCTGTCAAATATGCTCGACTATCACTTGGATGCATGCCGCACCAACTACATCGAGCAACTCCCTTCGATACCGCGTCCAAAGGAGCGTCTCGATTTTCGATCGCAGCAAGACCGCGAAGAGGCTACACGAAGCAAGTGGCGAAGGCTTCGTTGGCAGTTGGGCGTGCAGGCAGGCTTATCGTTGGCCGCAGCCGATGACGGCGGCGCCAGCGGCGGCGGCACCTTCATCACGGGGAGCAGCGCCCACGCTTGGCGCAGTCTGGCCACCGGCCCTGCTGCGGAGATCGCCGATCTCAAGGCGTCACTCGCGCGGCGCAGCCGGCAGATTCCGAAGGTGTCACCGCGTCGGCTCGGTGAGCTGCCGGTGGGCAGCTCGTCCACTCTGGCCGGCGGGTTTGGGGCACCCTCTTCGACCTCCGCTCAGGCCAAGCTGGCCCGGCGAGAAAGCTGGAAGCGCTCCGCGAAGAACGTGATCAACCGCCGCACCTTCACGCGGCCGCATGTGAGCGCCAGTTGCCACTTCGTGCCACGGATTGTCATGGATTGCCACTGATCGTCGCTGACTGCCACGGATCGCCTCTGAGCGCCACCGATTGACTCTCTCTGACGGCGCAGACTCCCCTGTCGGGCAAAGCGGAGAAGACGTGGTGTGATCAGGAGCACCCGGATCCTATTTTCGATTCGACGCGCCGCTTTGACCGCTCGCACCGCCAGTGCACGCGCAAGTGCACATTGGCGCTAAGCAACGTGCTGACAGATTTTGAGTCCGAGAAATCCTGCATCCAATTCGCGATACACCTGCAGGACTTACACCGCTCCCGCTACGTGATGAACGGCCGACTTGACGCCGACGCGCGGGCGCACCCGGATGCGGTGTGGGGCGTGCGGCCCGATGCGATGTCGCATGTAACTGGCGTTGGCGGTCGGTCGGCGGATAGCGTTCGGCTGCGCAGCGACGAGGGCGAGCTGAAGCGTAGCTCCGGGCTCGAGTTCTCGCAAGGCGCACACACGCTGCCCGCAGTGCGCCGTCCGAGCCCGTGCCTGCCCAGCCACCGTTACCACTGCATTGTGCCGGACTCACACGTGGCGGTCGGTGCCTTTGTCTCGAATGACGGGCGCGGCGACGACTGCGATTGGCGGAGGTATGTGCGAGACCGCGAAACCCTCGACCGCAACGCGGAGTATATCGCGGCGCACAACGCTGAGCTGCACGAGTTAAACTCGGCGATCACGGCGGCGTCGGCCGGTCGCGACGCCAACCGGCGCCGGCGGATGAGTGGCGATGGCGAAGATGGAAGCGGCGGAGACGGGAGCGGCGGAGATGGGAGTGGATGGGGCGGGAGTGGCGGGGACGGGCGCGGAGGTGGCTGTTCTCTCGCACTGGACGAGGACTCTCTCAAATCCATCTTCGCCGCGGTTGCTCCCGATAAAGACGAGGGCACTGACGAGGACGCAGCATTCGATGAGCTTTCCCCGTCACATTTCTCATCGACCGGCCACGGGAGTGGCGGCGATGGAAGCGGTGGTGGCAGCGGTGGTGGCAGCGGTGGCTGTGGCGGTGGCGGCAGCGGTGGCGGAAATGGCGGTGGAAGCGGAGGTGGGAATGGTGTTGGAGCCAAAGGTGGAAGGGGAGACGGAAACGGTGACGCCAGCGGTGGCGCCAGCAGCGGAGGGAATGCAGATATCATTGATGAGATCCTGGAGGCCGCATGGGGGAATCCCGCACTCTCGGTGGCGCTTTCGGACTACTTTAGCGACCAGTCTGGCATTCCCGATTTCTGGGGCTTGATTAGCGACGACAGCAGCGACCTGAACTGGCTGGACGGCACGTGCTGGGCGCCGCGCAAGAAAGGACCGTTTCAGTGCGACTCCGCGGACTACGTTGACACGAAGAGTATGTACAAATTGAGCTTCATCCACGATTGGGAGAAAACGTCAGGCGGTACGGCGCTGTTGAACAATATGGAAGGCGGCGTACGCCCCTTTGGCGTCAAGACGATGAGTGCGGCCGTGTGCACGAAGATCCGCGATGCGCTCGAAAAGTTGTACCCTATGCTGCTGCACATCTTCTCCTATTATGCGTGCATTGAGGCGGAGGTGATTGCAATTGATCACGACTGACAGGAACTCAGTGCGCCTGACTGACATCAAATGCCACTGATTGCGATTGATCGCCTCTGTCTGAGCCATGCCCCCAGGTCTCGATGACGGTGCACGGCATGAACCACAGCGGCTACGCGCTGATGCTCGACGAGGCAGGAATGACAATCGACACGGGCGATGATGAGGCCAAGAGAGTCAAGGAAGAGCGCAGAAGCATCAGCGTGCCCAAGTCACGCCACGCCAAGTCAAACGGAGAGGAGGGGTGGGACCTGCTCTGGATTGCGGTGAATGAGTCGGGGCTGAGCAAGTCGCAGAAGGCATGGAACAGCAAGGTGCGCCTGTCGCGTAACGAGTTTCTAGAGGTCCTCGTACGCGGCGCCATCATGGGCAAGGCGCCGGACGACATGCCGCGCTGCGTGGGCGAGCTGGTTCAGGATATGCTCAACCTCGGGCGGCAGCCGCACGCGTCTCTTATTCTGCACGATGCGAACGCCTTCCGGCGAACGTACTGCTACCTGAAGGAGGTGTGCGCCGTCCTCAAGCATCACAGTAAATCGCTGCGCAACCTGTACGATGTGTACGCTGAGGTGGGCACGGGTGCGGTGGACGTGCATGGGTCTTCCAAGCTGCTCAGCATCGCCGAGTGGGTCGCGCTGGTGCGCGACCTGGGCATGCTGAAGGAGCTCACGATGCGCAAGGTCATCGTCGCTTTCTCACTCAGCCGGATGGTCACTATCGACGAGTCGGCGCGTAAGAACCAGATAGGCACGCTGACGCAGATCTCCTTCGAGGGTTTCCTCGAGGCGATCGTTCGCCTCACGCTTCTCAAGGCGATGCCCACTGATAAAGAGATGCGCAGGCATGGCTTCGAGTACCCCGGCGAGTTCTTCGGATCGCTCATGGAGATGGGGCCGGCTGTCTATCAGAGCTGGCTGACAAAGGCGCGTCTCAAACAGCAGCGCGGGCTCACCGACCCGATCTGGCGTCGCCTTGACATGTTCGTGCTGCTCATCATCTGCATCGTGCAGTTCGGCGTTGCGAAGTGCAAGAACGGTGCAAAGGTGCTCCTGCGCGGCCATCCTGATGAGGAGATCTCATACGAGGAAGCGTACTACTTCTTCAGGAAGCCGACGCCGTACGTGTTCGAGACTAATACGGGAGCGTAGGTTCTTGCGTCGGATATTTTTCACAGCGAGAGTCGAGAGTCGATTTCGTCGCGAGTTACCCAAAAGTCGGACTGCCTCGAAGAGAAGCCAAGGGGCAAGGCTCTCGGCGCGGTATGCGCCCCCCGTCCGGCCTAAGCTTCCGATTATATGATTTCCGTCCTCTCGAGCTCGGGACGGCGCGCGCGCGCGCGTGGTTAGGCGCGAGCGTTTCTCTCGCACGTCGTTTTAATTATGTTTTTCCGCGCCCAGAGCACCGTGTCGGCGGCGTTATGGCTTCTCCCCCCACGAAGAATACAACAACGTCCAAGACGCCGCGTACAATGCTACTCTCGTCCTCCGTTTGTTCATGTAAGTAGCTCGTGTTGGACCGTGTTCACAACTTTTGTGTTTTGTCTTCGATGCAAGACTTTTCCAGTCTGAACGATGACGTTTTGCGCAGATTTGTCGCGTTGATGATGGAAACACGAAACAATAATTTGATGAGGACCTTCCAGCTGCTATCTCTGCCGTGAGGGCAAGGGGGGGTGGACAAGGTTGGACGAGCAGCACTTTCCGAGCAGCACTTCATGCGCTCGTTCGTGAAGCACTTCCGGTCAGAATCCAATTCCGTGGTTGTCTGCCCCCCAGCCTGGCCCCTAAACACGTGGCTTGAGTGACCCGCATACAATTGTACCCAACCATACATAAACGTAACCTCCCTGCGAATCTTTTTTGAAATTGCGGAAAGCAAGTTTCCTCGAGTCTTCAGTTTATGCATCTCTGTCTCTACCATGTAGCCTTTGGATGCATCGAGCAAGATCATTTAGAGCCCGCCCGAAGCCCGCGGCTGCGCGCGCGCCGCGCTGCGCGCGCATGTCGGCCTGGCGGGGCTGGCGCGAATTGCGCGCGGCGCCGTGCCGCTTCTTGGGCCTCGCCGCGTTCCTCTTCGCGGTGCTCACCGGCGGGACCCTCTTCGTTGTGATGAGCTACGCTACCTCGTACGCGAGCGAGCAGCACGTGCGCGCGCAGGCGCTCGTGTCCTCCGTCGCTGTTTCCTTCGGCGCGCAGCTGCGCGGCGCGCTCAATCCGTCGCTCGCGGTGGCTACCTTCGTCGAGTCGGGGCCACCGCCCACGCACGAGGCCGTGCAAAAATGGTTCACAAGCGCGGCGCCGGCGCTCGTCATGGCGTCGCCGGCCATCGACGACGTCCAGATAGCGCCATACGGCCACGTCGAGGCCATCTACCCCCTCGTGTCGGCGCGGCTCAACGCGACGGGCATCCTGCTCGGCGGCGACCCGGGCGGCGGGCACGACTTGTTCAATGCGAGCTCGGTCGTCGCCAACCGGCGCCAGGCGGCCATCCAGGCGTTGACGACGCGGCAGCTGCATGTTGAGGGCCCTTCGAACCTCCTGCCGCCCCTCACGACGTGCACCTCATCTGCGAGAATCTGCAAGTACGGCCAGTTCGCCCTGGTCTCGCGCATCCCACTCTTCGCTTCGACGACGGCCGCTGCGGACCCGTGGTCGCTCGGCTACCGCTGGGCGGCCGCGCCGGGCGGCCCGCCGCTGGGACCCTTCACGAATGTCACGGGCTGCGACGTCGTGCGGTGCGCCGCGACGGGCGCGTCCCTCTGCGACACCAACGCGACGGGCGACGGGCGCCGCTTCTGGGGCTTCTTCAGCATCGTCGTCGTGTGGAACGAGTTGCTCGGTCTCGCCGGCATCGAGCGTTTGGACGCCGAGTACAAGTGGTCGATCGCGCGCTCCGACGAGACCTCCAACGGCACGGACGCGTCGCCCTTGGTTGTTGTCTCATCGAGTGACGGTCCGCTGCCGACGAGCGCGTATGACGCCGGGGAAGTTTCGAGCTTTGTGCGCGCCTACTCGTCCGCCTGGGTGATCACCATCGAGCCGCGCACGGGCTCGTTGACGCCCGTGCTGCAGGACGGCGCCGTTGCGGGCGTCGTCGTCCTCGCGGCGCTCATCACCGCGCTCATCGTCTTCATCGCGCTGCAGCAGCAACTGAACGACAGCTTGCTGCACTCGATGCTGCCGCGGCACATCGTCTCGAGGCTGCGCGCCGGCGACGAGAACATTGCGGAGCACTTCGAGCACGTGACACTCATCTTCACGGACATTGTCCGCTTCACGGACATCGTCGGCACCATCACGCCGCACGAGACGATGGCCATGCTCAACGACCTCTTCATGGACTTTGATGAGATCGCGCGGGGGCACGGCGTGGCGAAGCTCGAGACTGTGGGCGACGCCTTTGTCGGCGTGGCCGGCATCTCGGGCGAGCGCGACCCGTGCGTGCAGGCTCTGCAGATAGCGCGCTGTGCGCTCGACATGGTCGAGTGCGCCGGGCGCCACGAGCTTCCGACCTCGGGCAACATGCTCATCCGCGTCGGCCTCCACTGCGGGCCCGCCGTCGGTGGCGTCGTGGGGCGCACGCTGCCGCACTACTCACTCTTCGGCGACACGATCAACACGACGGCGCGCATGGAGTCCAACTCGCTGCCGGGGCGTATCCACGTCTCGGACAAGTTCGCGGCCGCGTTTGTGGCCGCCGAGGCGGCCGACAAGGTGGCAGCCGCCGCCGCCGCCGCGTCCGGCGCGCCGCTGCCGCCCTCCCTCCCCTTCTACTTGCAGCCGCGCGGCGCCATCGCAGTCAAGGGCAAGGGTGTCATGGAGACGCATTTCCTGCTGCGCCGCGGTGACGCCATTTCGCCCGATGAGATGCTCGGCCCGTCGTCGCCGCCGCGCACCTTTGACAGCAGCACCTCCAAGAACATCAGGTTCAACAGCAGCACCTTGAAGTACGCCATCGTTGGCCCCGTGGCCGTGACTAGTGACTAGAGTATGCTTTGTTTTCACAAGATTGTTTGTTTAAAATAGCAATTTATCAATTCGAGTCGCACCTTAGTCGCACCGCCTTCGCGCCTCAGCAGAGTCGCCGAAATAGCTAATAGCTATACTTGAAGTACCCACATCGGGATCGCCCCACGCTTCCCAGAACGCAAGTCTTCTGAAGTTACTGCAAGCAAGCTAATTAGTCGACACACACAAGTACCTAAACCAGCGCAACCGAGTACCCCTGTAGCCAACGGGGTAGGAAAGGGTGGGCGGAGAGGGAGAGAGATATGCCCAGAACCGCTAACGCTCACCGAGGCATGCTGCTCATGCTTCCCAACATGAGAGAGCCGCTCGATCGTGAAGCGCGCCTGTGGGCCATCCATAGCAGTCTTCCTCGCGGCACATCGATCGGCATGTGTCCGCTCAGACCACACCAACAGAGGTAAAGCTCGCGACCTGCCACGCTCCACAAGGGAACACAGGCCCGGATGGTTTAGTTGACTTCGAGCCCCCCGCGATGTCGTAGGCCCACCGTGGTGCGACTCGCCGTGGCAGAGTGCGGTGGTCCGATCGTAGGAGAAGAGCGGCCGTCCGCTCGACCCAGTGGGGGAATCAAATAGATGCCGAGAGATTTGCTTGGCTCGCTCCGCACCGAAGTGTCGCGAGCGGGCTTCGGCTTTCGCCACCTCGCCCCCTCGCGCTCAGGCAAGCCCCCGCTCGGCGCCCCGGCCCAGCCTGCCGCGGTTCTCCGGTCCACACGCGCTCCGAGCACACAGGCTCCTCGCGCGTGGGCGGTGCCTCCCGCGGATACAGTACTGCTGCCCGCGCGCTGGTGGGAAAGAGCTATGCCCCCTCCGCACCACGCACGGGTCAGGGGACGCCGCAGCGAGAAGCCGCCGAGGGGCTCCGCCTCGCAGTAGTCGAGCAGCCTCCTGCCACAGGGACAGACAGGGAGGGGAGGGGAGGGGAGGGGATTGAGCCTGGTGCCTGGTACTTGAGCTTCGGCCGAGGTGCTCGTGGTCAAAAGGCCCGCGCACAATTGGGTTCAGACTCACGCTCCCCGAAAGGAACAGTGCCGGACCCTCATGCCTCGCGTGCCCCGCCCGGTCGTGCTGCGTCTTGCCGCTGCTTCTGAGACTGCGCGCCCGTCGCCCTTCTTCTCGGCTTCTTCTTCTTGATGCCGCCTGCGAGACCGCCGCCGCCCTCTCTCTCTTTGCCCGCCGCTGCCTCTTCCTCTCCGCTGCGTGCTCCGCTCTCTCTCTCGTCTCCCTCTCTGCTCTCTCTCGCGTCACTGCTCCCCTCGGCTCTCTCCTCATGCTCCATGCTGCTGCGTGCACCCTCGTCTCTTGGACGTCCCTCGTCATGCTGAACCGGATCACTGTGTACTCCTTCGACACTGCTCGCTGCCGCGCGCTCCGCGTGCGCCGCACCTGCCGACACATCATGCGCGCCATGCACACTGGCTACACCGAGTGACTCGTTCATCGCAGCCTCCGGCTGCTGTTGCTGCTCGCTCGTCTCACTCGCACGCTCGCTCGCTGACGCGGCCTCCTTGACCGTAGGTGCCCATGCCTCCGCCGTCGCGTCTCCTGCCAGGCCGTCTGCTTGCTTGCTTGCTTGCTTGCTTGCTTGCTTGCTTGAAGTTACTGAAGGAAATGAGCCGCCACGGTGTTTAGAGTACAGTCGAAGGTTTCGGCTCCCAGAACAGTATACTTGAGCACCAGCCACAAAATGAGGCGCCTAGCTTGCAGAGCCTTCCTGGTCGTCGCCGCCGCCCTGGGCGCGCCGCCCTCGCGGCCCTCGCCGCCGCTCTCTCCACCCTCTCCACCCTCGCCGCCGACGCCGCCGACCTCGCCTCCGCCGCCGCCGCGCTCGCCGCCCTCGCCTCCGCCGCCCTCGCCGCCGCCGCCGCCGCCGTCACCCGCGCCGCCGCCGCGCTCGCCGCCGCCGCCGCCGCCGCCCTCGCCGCCGCCGCGCTCTCCGCCGCCGCCCTCGCTGC
>Ga0210242_101928_pt1 | contig 13535 bp, 8 predicted proteins | sample ChrtobMeP5a_16mM_FD_155445 | JGI IMG/M metagenome (GOLD analysis project Ga0210242, IMG submission 155445) | Chrysochromulina tobin associated microbial communities from unialgal haptophyte culture, Seattle, Washington, United States - P5a_16mM | ecosystem: Host-associated > Algae > Haptophytes >... | reverse complement strand
TGGGCACGTGTTCGGTCACACCCCTCCCTACCCCTAAGACACCCTTCAACACATTTGGCTGTGTTTATTTCCAGGGGGGGGGCATGCATGAGCTTGCTAGAAAAGTGACGTTGATGTGCGTAGGAGCCACGCGCACGCCTTGCTATCCGCTCTCCCACGCTCACGTGGACACGTCATGCTCTCCCCAGCAGTATCGCCGCCAGGACTGCCGACGTGAGCGGAACGGTAAGATTGTCGTCGCCGAGCGGCAGCAGCTCGACGATCGCGGCGACGACGGAGATGAGGAGCAGCGCGGGGGCAGCCTGCGCCGCGCCAATGGCGGCGAGTCCGCTCAGCTTGAAGAGCTCTACCATGAGCGCACATGCGACGAAGGCAAAGAAGGCGAACGCAACGCTGCCCTCGACACTCTTCTTGCCCGACTTCTCGATCCACTTGGGCCATCGATTCCGGCCGAACTTGCGCCCGATGATGTCAGCCATGCCATCGCCGATGGCCATCTGATTGACGGCCACCACGCTCACGAGCGAACGCCAGCCGAAGGCGGTGGCGGCGACCAGCACCAGCGTGTACACCATCGGACCCTCGAGAGCCTCTTTCTTATCGCCGCTACGCGAGATAGCGCGCACGAGCTCGGCGCCCGCCGCGGAGTCGGCCGGCGCGCGACCCGCGCGCAGCAAACGAAGCACCGAAAGAATCGGTACACATAACGCCGCCAGCTGCCCACCGAGCCCGGTTGTGAATAGTGGCCAGCAGAGTACGAAGAGTGGCCCGCTGCCCATGTGAACGAGCTTGCGCGATACGTATTGCGAAGTAATACCAGCGCTGGACATTAAGTTGCATAGCTTGATCCACGCAATGCTTGACAAGAGGAGCAGTACGGCGCACGCGGCGTTGCGTGCAGGCGCTGGCACAGCCACAAAAGCCGTCACAGCCGTGGCCGCTGCAGAAGGCACGTTGCCGGCGGCGAGGAGGAGAGACGAGGCTGATGCGTCTGCAAACGAGGCGGACAACGGCGCACTTCGCGCGAGCAAGGGCGCGGTGGCCACGCGCCGGAGAAGGGCGGAAGAACCCGAAATGAGCATGGACGATCTCCCGAGATAGACCTACGAAATCAGACTCTTCACTCCTCTGGGTTTAACCACCGCACCGGCAGGACGCCGGTGGGTCCGGCACGGTCCGGCGCTCACGTGAATTCGACGAAAACAGGGCGCACGTAGCTCGCGCGAGAAGTGTGATGCTTATTACGATTTTCGCTTTCTTGATCCTCGCGGCGCCTCTGCGCGTGCCAGTGATCTCTAGAGCGCGCGGCGGCGAGCGTAGCGAGCCAGCGAGCTCGTTGGACCCCGCTGGCCGGATAGTGACGTCGCGCCGCGGCTTCTACCCACAGCCTTTGCAGGCGCTCGATGCCCCCGGCGACGAGTCAAATAGCACCACCTTCTGTGTCCAGCAGGTCCAGGGTTCAGGTGACTGCCTCTTTCACTCGATCGCTATCGGCATGGCGTTTGAGGATGAGTTGCGCCACGTCGACATGTACGACCCAGAGCTCACCCAACGCGTCAAAGAACTCCGAGCTTTGGCTGTGAAGACACTGACCGACGATCCAAATCGCACCCTGTTTCTGGAGGGTGAGCAGGAGCTAATAACCTCGGAGCTCGTCGAGGCTGCCGCCGAGCAGTATGGCGTGACCGCGGACGAGTACTGCCGCTCGATGAAGCAGCCGGGCGTCTGGGGTGGCGGCCCCGAGATCCTCGCGCTCGCCAACGCCCTTCAGCGGCCGATCCACGTGTTCGAACCCGTGGCGGCGTGCAATGGCACCGAGTTCCGGCTGCAGCTCTGTGGTGCCTTCGGCTCCCCGCGATTTGACGCGTCGGGCAAGCCTGTTTGCATCGTGGCGGCGGACGACCGCTTTCCGAGTTGCAAACCAACCGAGGTCAAACGACACGGCGAGGGAGGAAACCACTTCCTCGCTCTGTTGCCCGTGCGCTGTCAGCCGAGTAGCAGCAACAGCAAGACGGAGGTAAGTAAGTAAGTAAATTACGCCGTTGGGCGCAACGACTCACCCGCGAGAGTCGGGACCCAAAGCAAACCCAAAGCATAGAAGGCAGCATCGCACCGCGGTGTCGACTAACCCGCATCCGATCCGGGTAGGCGGGTTCCGCTTCCGGCCGATCGGAGGGTGGGGCCGCCAGGCACGATCTACGCTAAAACCAGCCTTAACACTGTAACGAGCTAAACACACAGACCCAGCGTGTAAGCGTGTGGCGGGGGCCTGCGGCGTCGCGGTAGCCTCGAGCGGGAGCCTGGGGTCGCGCGCGCGCGCGCGGCGCGGATGCGGCGCCGTCTGCACCGTCAGCCGAGGTCAGCCTGCTTGCGGGCAGCCGCGCGTTGCTCGAACGTCTTGCGGCCCAGGGTGAGCAAGGCCTCCCGCGCCGCATCGCCGTGTCGCGCTCGATGCTGGCTTGCGGGTGTGCTCAGCGACGTGGCGTGCGCGTGCCTCGATAAGGGGCCGTCGGCAGGACCGAGGGCACTCGCAAGCTTCATAGCGAGCCGCTCGCACGAGTCACGCGCGGCTCGCGCGGCCGCCTCTGCGCGTGCGCATCGCTCCGAGAGCTCGCGCCGCTCGGCGGCCAGCTCGGCCACGCGCCGCGCGCCTTCCCAGAGGGCGCTGCTCGCTGCGGCGAGCCGTGCGTCCAGCTCGCCTGTTGAGCTACGCCGCTGCGGGTCTGCAGCGTCGACTTGGCTCGCGCGCAGCAGCGCATTCTCGGCCGCGAGGTCGTAGGCACGCTGGTTGGCCGTGGCGAGCGCCTCCTCCAGTTGGCGCAGCCGCTGCTGCAGCGCCAGAGCCTCGCCAGCTCTCCCAGAAGATGCAAAAGGCTGTTCGAACGGAAGCGAGCTGTCCTTGCCGACAGAAGATGGCAGCACGATGGGATTGGCAGCAAGAGTGACGGCAGCGGCCGTTGCCTCAGCAGGTGGCGCCGTCGAGGCGACACCCTGGTTTGAAGAGTCGTCGCCTTCGTATCTCGCCGCATGAGCTGAAGTAGAGTTAGGGTTAGGGGTGAGGTCAGGGACAGGGTCAGCCGTCGCTCGAGGTGGCTCGCTGGTGGGCCGGGTGCCCGGCGTGGATGCTGCTGCCACGCGCTCCGTCGTGGTCGCTGGCGTGGGCTGCTGCGAACTGACTCGGTGTGGGTGCGGCTGTCGAGGGGGCTGAGGCGTCGGTGTCGGTAGCAGTTGCTGCCCAAATGTCGGCAGGAGCTGCTGCTGCTGCTGCTGCTGCTGCTGCTGCTGCTGCTGCTGCTGCTGCTGCTGCTGCTGCTGCTGCTGCTGCCAGAGCGGAGAGCTGGCAGGAACTGCGCCAAAGCGGACTGCGGGCACGCCCCCGGGCGTTGTACACCGAGCAGGAGCGCTACGGCGCGGGCAGAGCACCGAACCATGCACGTGAGACGACGGCACGGGCGTCAACCCGCCCTGCATCCCGCGACGGCCATGACGTGGTTCATTCACAATACGTCAACACCGATGTGGTTCACGCTCTCTTGACACGGACGGAAACTGGATACGCCACACGGGGTAAGGGAACAATTGATAGCCGCCTCAGCCGAAGGCGAAGCGCCCCCACCGAAAAAGCTGGTGCGAAACGTTCCCAGGAAGTGGAGCGCTCGCTCGCTCAGCTTCCTGCCGCGCGAGCGCTGTGGTCGTCCCCCCGCCTGCGCAATCATGCTGCGCTACGAAACGAGCTGCGAGGGCACGCGCCTGGAGCATTCGCAAACAAAGCCGCTCCTCTTCATGTTTTCAGTCTACTCTCAGCAGCAGCAGCCGTCGCCTCCCACGGGCACAAAGTCCAGCTCCAGCAGCGGCAAGGCAGTGCTGCGCTCATCCTTGCCTGCGGTGGGTGCAGCTATGGCGCCTGCAACCTCGTCGGCGATGACTGCGGCTGCCTACTCCGCGTCAGCCGGCGACGCCGTCAGCGCTGGCGGCGGCAGCACCAGCCCCACTGCCGGCACTGGCTCGCTAACACGGCAGGCACTGGATGTTTGCTGCCTCGAGGGCTGTGGCCTCGGCTGGCGCGTGCGGCCGCCTCTCGTGCGGCGCTCGCCGTGGACGGTCACCGCGCAGCGCGTGCGACTGTGCATTGAGGCGCTCGGCGGTGCCAAGGTGGAGAAGGTGTATACACTGCTTGACCACCACGAGCTTGCGCCGTGTATCAGCTACGAGGTCTCGATCGGTGATCTGCACGCCGGTGACGAGTGCCACGTGCCCGTGCTCATTTGGCTGCCCGCTCTTGAGGCCGAGCTGCCGATGATGGATGTCGTGCGCTTCTCGCTGCAATACGTGGACGCCATCAAGATTGACACCAAAAGCTGCGAGGTCTGCGCTGGAGTTGCGCGGCCCGCTGCGGGCGCCGTCGCCGACGCGGTCAGCCTCGCTCAGGCGCCACCATTGACCCTCGACCGCGAGAGGAACCGCGTGCTCATGTGGGAGGCCCTCAACCGCGCGGCGCTGCGCGCCAACAGCGGCAACCTCGACGGCGCGTGCTCGCTGCTCGCCGACGTCGAGGGGATGCTCGCAACAGCGCCGTCGACCCTCGCCGGCGATCCGCTGAGCACGCGGTTGCTCGAGGTGGTCACCTTAGCTATGCGCCGTCTCGGCGACGTGCTCAACGAGAATCGCTGCCGCATGGGCTCGAGCTTCCTCGAACACAAGACCGCAGCGCTCGCCCAAGCCAATAGTGGCGGCGCCTCGGTGGCCTCCAACCTCGAATCGCCTGTCAGTGTCATCGTCGGCGGCAGCGCGCACGCCGACACGCGTGCGGCGCTCAAGCCGCGCACCTTCGCCGTGTCGCTCCCCTTCTCCTCGCTCGGCGCCGGCGCGACGCGCGCCGACGCCAACCCCATTGGCGCCGCGGCGCCCCTCAATCTGCACGACGGTGGCAGCGGCAGCGGCTCGACAGCGACCACGATGCTGAGCGGCCCCTCGGCGGGGGGCAGCGGCAGCGGCGGCGGCGGCGGTGCGGGCGGGCGCATGCTGGGAGGCGGTGAGTCACTCTGGAAGCGGGCGCTGCTGCTGCGTGATAATGCCGACTCGGCGCCCCTCCAGCCGCCCTTGGGAGCCCACATCGGCGGCAGTGGGGCGGAGGCCGACTCCGCCACGCGCAGCAGCGCGCATGTGCTCGCGCTGCGCCACCCGCCAATCTTGGCCAAGGCGCCCACAATCCGGCTCCTCAGCTCCGTGAGCTTCGCTGGCGGAAAGCGAGGCCGCGTAAGCGGCGCGCTGCGCGGCCGCCCGCGCATGCCGCCGCCGGTGCTCATGCCGCTTCACGCGCCTCCCCTGGCTCGCGACCCGTCCGTGTCCGTGGTGGGCCCGCCGCTCGGCATCACGCCGCCTCTCCCCCCACCGAGCACGGTCGTCCGCGGCGTGCAGGGAAGCTACGAGTCGTGGCTTTGTCGGCTGCTCCGCATGCCGCTACGGCCGCTGCCCCTCCCCGACGAGCTGATCGTGCACATCTTCTCCTTCCTCGAGCCGTCTGTCCTGTTCCACGAGTCGCTCACGCTGCCCTCTCTCATTGTGGACAAGACGGCAACGACGGTGCGCGGTCACTTCACCACCATTTCGGCAGCTCTGCGGGCGGCGCAGCCGGGCGATCGACTCATCATTCGGCCTGGCGTCTATCGCGAGTCGGTGCGCATCGAGGTGCCCGTGATGCTCCTTGGTTGCCAGGGTGGCTCGAGCGGCGTGACCATCACCTCGTCTCGCAACCACACGGTGCACTCGATCGCGCCCTTTGCGCGCTTGGAGAACGTGACGCTGCGCCAGACGGGTAGCTCGGGCCGCTCGTGCCTGCTCGTCTCGCGCGGCCGGCTCGAGGTCTCCGAATGCGACATCTCGTCCACGTCGGGGCTCTGCGTCGAGGTGACCGACACTGCGGCCCCGATCGTGCGCCACTCGCGCATCCATGGTGGTGCCGCGGCCGGCTTGTGGTTCCGTGCCGGGGGATGCGGCCTCGTCGAAGGCAACGAGATTTGGGGCAACGGCTGGTCCGGAGTGCAGATCTCGGACGAGTCCAACCCGATACTGCTGCGCAACTTCATCCACGACAACAAGAGCGCGGGCGTCATCTCCTTCAACCACGGCCGAGGTGTCGCTCGCCACAACGACATAACAAGTAATGGCAAGGGCGGCGTTCAGGTGCGTTCGAGGGCATGCCCTGAGCTTGTGTGCAACCGCATCTTCGCCGAGCGCTCCTTTGGTGTGTGGGTGTACGAGCACGGCCTCGGCCGCTTCGAAGACAACGACATCGTCAACAACGCGTGGTCAGGCTTTCAGGTCGAGGAGGGCTCCGCGCCCATCGTTGTCGGAAATCGGCTGCGGGGGAATCGCAGCGCCGGCATCGTGGTGTACAATCGGGGGAGTGGGACGTACGAGTGGAACGACATATCGTGCAACGGTCGGTGCGGAGTGCAGATCAAGTCGGGCTCGTCGCCCTACTTCCGGCACAACCGCATCCATCACGAGAAGCAGGCCGGTGTGCTCACCGCTGAGGATGGCACGGGGGTCCTCGAGGACAACGACATCTTCGACAACGCATGGTCGGGTGTGCAAACCGAGGGGCCCTCCAACCCGCTGCTGCGGCATAACCGCATCCACCACAATGGCGGTGCAGGCTTCATCGCCTACCAGAATGGTTCGGGCCTGCTCGAGTCGAACAACATCTACGACAACAAGAAATACGGTGTGCAGAGCAAGACCGGGGGCCATCCGACGGTGCGACTCAACCGCATTCACGACAAGGTCTATGGGATTTATCTAACAGAGAGTGGCGGCGGCGTCTACGAGGAGAACAAGATCTACAACAGCCGCGGGAGCGGCATCTACGTCTCCTCCGACTGCAGCCCCGTGCTCACGAACAACCATGTCGCGTGATGAGCGTTGCCCTGCTGTGGGCCGCAAGGGAGGCGTAGCGCCGTTCCGATCGTCAGAATGCGTCGATGAAGATTGGTGTCATGGCAAAGAGCTGCCTACTGCTGAAGCCTGAAACGCTTCGGCGGCTGTACTTGTCAGTGTCGGCGACCACGCGATCATCCTCGGTCGCGTCTGCCTCTCCATTTTCACGATGACGTCTGGACGTGCGTGTTCGCTGAGATGGGGTTGCAGGTCGAGCGGTCGCGTGTGACCGGAGCCATGCGGGGAACCCCGCGCCGTTTACTGTGCGGGTGCACAATCGTGACTTGCGGCATGAATCGATGGTGTTCGTACCGTCGCGTCGTACCGGTACGATCTGTATAACACACGACTCGCACACAAGTTGAATTGGTTGAACACTTCGTGACTCTTGCGACGCGACTACCGACTTGCGATGTGTGCACGCTCCGACACCTGGCGCGCGCCGCGCGAAACGCGTCACCGATGTGATGGGACCCCCGGTGTCCCGTCCGGCGGTCGTTTGCGGTCGGTCAGCCGGCCCGTCGGGCCTTCGTCGGGCCTGCACAAGACCGCTATAGACAATAGACCGCTTAATAGACGAGCGGGAGGAGCGACGGAGGTCGGCTTTTCGGCTTTCGCGCGCTTCTCGGCGGGGTAGCGATACCGGCGATCCCGGGACGCGATGCGGGCGCGACGAAAAAGGCACTCCACGGAGTCGAACCGCGGCCGTGCGCCAAAGGCGGGCGCACGTGAGAAACCCGATGTTCTCAGAGTGCCACAGGGCAGGCGGGGAAGTGGAGAGGCTACGGCAGGCAGAGAAGGGAAGGCACACAGAGAGGGGCAGGCACAGGCAGGCAGGAAAGGAAAGGCACGCAGGGAGCCGCGGCAGGCAGGGAAGGCGAGGTTCGAGCGTACCTGAATCTTACCGAATAGCTCTCGAGTTGAGGATGGAGCCGTTTGCGGCTGCCTGCTCCTTCTTGGAGGCGTCGCCGCCCGAGAGAATCTTCCAAAAACGCAGCGTCTCGTCGGCCGCAGCGGTGACTACGGTGGTGCCGTCGGGCGACTGAGCCATGTGCAGCACGCGCGACGTGTGACCGGTGAGCTCGGCGATCTTGACCATCGATGGGTACTTCCACAGGATGACCTGGTTATGCGAGTAGCCATGCGAAGAGACAAGTTCTTTGTCATGCTGAGACCACTGCAGCGCGCACACCTGCGAGTGCGTGTCGACCTCGTTGAGGCACGAGCCCGTCCTCGCGTCCCAGAAACGGATCATGCGGTCGGCGGTGCCGCCGCCGCTTGCGAGCAGATTCTTCTGCCACGGGCACCACGCGAGCGCCTTGACCGCCGCCGAGTGCGCATCCAGCCGATGGAGCGGCTGATCGCACGTTTGGTTGTTCGCTGAAATGTACCGATCATCCCAGATGTTGAGCAGGTTGTCGTTGCCGCCGCTCGCGAGGATGTTGCCGTTGGCCGACCATTTGAGGCCGCACACCTCCTGCGTGTGCCCCCGCAGCGTGCCCACGCGATGGCGCTGCTCGCGCAAGTCATGATGGAGAATCATGGAGTCACGCCCTCCGGACGAGAGCATCGGTCCGTTCCATGAGAGCGAAGAGACGCGAGCCCGGTGCCCCTCCATCGTCCGCACCTGCTTGAGCTTTTCTGTGTCCCAAATCTGCACCTTGTGGTCGGACGTGCCCACTGCCATGAAGGTGCCTTGGCCAATCCATGCGAGGCTTGTTACGTGCGTTTGTGCGCCCTGACTCTGCATGAGCTGTTGAATCGAGCCATCCACGGCGTTCCACAGGTAGATGGAGTCACCCAATGCCACACCGAGTATGTTGGAGGAGGACCAGTCAAGCAGGTTGAGATAGTAGTCGTCGAGGAGCTCGGGCGCATCAAGGATGCGCTCCGGAGCGTTCGGGATGTGGCGCGAAAAGCGCCGAGGCAGCCCTTGTGCTCCTCGATTCTGTGTGAACAGAACACGCATGGACAGCTGCTGGTCTATCGCAGCCTGCGGCCGTGCCTGGAAGGACAGTACCTTGTTTGAAGGAGCGACGGTTTGCATGAGCGTCTGCGCGAGCGACTTTTTGTACTCTTCCTTGGCGGGGCTGGCGTTGACGGTGGCATTTTCAGTGCCGCTACTACTTGAACTGCCGCCTGCCAGAGAGACTCAAACGTGCGCCCCTCAACAAGGGCAAGAGTGGACCATACTCGATCGCAAAGGGGAACGGGTCTGATCGCCAACGCATACGCTGGAGCTCGAAGAGTGAATTGTCGAAGTTCATCGAGGATCGGTTGGGGATGAAGCGATCGCGTGCCTCACGTTTTGCGTGCTTTGATGGTGTCGATGCCGATGATGCTCCTGCTGCTCGCTTAGGCGTACCGTGCAAAACGTCAATGGTGCTCTCGTTGTGTGCATGAATATCAGATGAGTCGTTGGCAGAGCTAGAAGGGTCGGCCATCACTGACTCCGAATTTCGAAAGTGCTCGCAATTATTCTGTTCACAATCGGCCCCGGCGTCGAAAGAGATGTTACGTTGAGCCGTGAAACAGCATGTCCGACGTGTCCGCCCTCGGCCCTGCGCCCACAGGGCTCGTACATGTACAACAAACGACTGAGACACGGATCACTTGTGACTTGACGCACGGAAAACGACCCCCCGCCCAGTCAGCAAGTCTCTCGCCGCTCACCAGGCACAGCAGACTCCCCCCACCTATCGCCCAGTACCAAGCACGTGAACCAATCGTGGCCATCAAGCTCGTCATGTGCGCCAGAACTCATGTTCGCTCATGCACTTAATACATGGAGCGCCCTATGACTCATGTGTGCCTTGGACTTAAAAGCAAATGTCGGAGGCCGCAGGCTCGTCGAGCGCAGCGAGCGCCGTCATGCTGCAGTTGCGCGACACCCCGCGGGACGAGCCATCGATGAGGGAGAGCACCTGGTCCGTCGACATCACGGGCTCATGATGTCGCCGCCACGCCATCTCGGCGCCCGATCGCTCCGATCGGATCTCCGGCAGGCAAGAGGCAACAGCGGCGGCGTGGTCGCAAGGCGGTGCAGGGTCGAGGGTTGATCGAAGCGGGGTCTGGTGCGGGGCTTGGACGAGCGGCCTGAAGGGGTTCTGGACGGGCGCACGCGGGAGCTCGGGTGCGAGCGTTGCGGAGGAAGTCGCTGAGTCGCTGCTGCTGTCTGAGCGCGAGAGGTCCACCTCAGACGAAGCCCCGAGACAGTGGTCGAAGCCCGCTTGTGAGAAACTCGCCAGTGGGAAACCAGCCTGTGGGCCTGCGACGTGCGAGGCGGCCGCGAGCACCTGCAGCTGCGCGAGGAAGAAAGTGATGGTCGCGGACTGTTCGAATCGATCAACCGAGTAGAAGACGAAGGTGGCTCCACCGCCCATATGGCTGCGCAGCGGCAGGCCGATGGCAGTCCGCATGGGCGTCTTGAGGCACTCAAGCACGCCCGTGGAGCTCGTGCCGTTGCACCAGACGAGCTTGCCTGCATAGAGCGAGGCGCGCGACATGTGCGACGAGAAGGGGTGGTTCCTTTCCGCCGTCGCGCCCGTGGTGAGCACGAGGCCGGGGAGCGCGCGCGCCCGATCCGAGACGAGGATCTGTTCGGCCGTCATGACCACGCCGCCACCGAGCTCTGCCGGCAGCTGGCGTGCCGTCCAGTGCTCGGCCACGTCCACATGGAGGAGGCGTGCCGCGGCGAGCAGCAGCCAGCTCAGGCTCGCGGCGGGCGACTCGGCTGGCGTCGACGTGAAGTTTGGCGACGGGCCCAATGCCAAGCCGCCGATAGGCTGGCGCATGCCCATCGCGTAGGCCGCAGCGGCGGCAGAGCCGACGGCGTGCAAAAGCATACCAAAGGCCTCCGTTTGCGGCAGTGTGTGACGCGTGTAGAGCACAAGCACGCCGCAGGCTTGGGCGGTCGTGCCACCCCCTGGGGCCACGAGGCAGGGCACGCCGACGAGCGTGGTCAACGTGACGCCGCGCTGTGCGAGTGCCTCCCTTTGCTCGGCTGAGACGCCGTACCATGCAAGCTCGTGCGTGCGTGCGGCGCTCTCACAGAGCTTCAGCCCAAGCATCGCGCGACAGCGCATCACCTCGTTGCTCGCACATGCAGAGAGCCCCACGGCGAAGCGCGTGAAGATAGGATCACGCTTTGTCACCGATCCCGGAGAGGGAAATGACCAGAGCTCGACCGCCTCGAGGTTCATCTCCTGGCACGCAAAGCCAAGCACCGCGTCGAGGATGTTGTTGGAGGGGAACGTGAGCCACGCGGCGTCCGGCGGCGGCTCGGCTGCGCTGGCATTGGCAATGACAGCTTTGAAAGCCTCGGGCGTGGGGGTGGTGCCTCCAGAAGAGTATGTGTGCTGCTTGGCCGGCTGCAGCGATGGCAAATGCGCCGCCACAGGGCGCACGAGCACGCAGGGGCGGCGGGCCGGCTGCTGGTCAACAAGGTGGGCGCCAAGCGGAGGCAGCGACCGCGGCTGGGCACAGGCAGCAGGTGGAGAAGGGGAGGGCGACCCATCGCTGCCTGGACTGCTTGAATTCGCTGATTTTTCGCTACTGCTGCTGTCGCCGATCGTGGCATCGACAGAATCTTGAACATCAACTAATTGGAGTGGAAAAGCCATCGTGCGCGCTTTTTTGGTCTTGCCCTCCCCGCCGAGGACGTCCTCGATGTCCCCCAGCCGATCAAGATGGTCCCTGTGATCGTCTGTGTAGTCAAGCAGGCCGTCCATGATATGATCAGGCGCGTTGAGCCCCGAGTGCTTGGGTGAGCCACCAACCGCCTTGGCACGCTGCCGTCGATTCTGGAACCAAACCTGTATCTGTCGGGTCGAGAGGTTGAGGTACTTGCTCAACCGGTCGCGGAGCGACGAGTCGGGCAGCTTTTCGACTGCATATACCGCTTCTAGCACCGCGCGTTGGTCCTTGTTCAGCGAGATGCGCTTGACCCCAGCGGGGCCGCGGTCACCCATCGGCACCGAATCTGTTTCGAACTTCTCATTCCATAAAACGTGGATGTGCGCACTTTGACGAACCTGGTGATGAGGCCCTTTTCTGAAAATGAGGAGAGACGGTGCAAGGCCATGCGCGCGCGCTGATCTTAACCCTATTCCGCGCCGGATGCAGCGGTACCTCCCGCGGCGGCAGCCATTTCCTTGTTCTGAAGATGCTGCTTCTTCCTTAGGAGCAGTTGCATCAAGACGGACATGGCGGCCCCTTTATTCAGCATCCGGTCGTTGCTCTCATCGTCCTCCTCCTCCTCCGCCGCGCCACCGCCCGCTTTACCTGCCTTTGACGGAGCCTGATCATCATCATCGCTGCTGTCTGCTTCAAGGGCCATCAGCAGCGACTTGACATCGAGCTTGCCAGCTGCCTTTTTCTGGCGCATGTCCTCGGCCAGCAGCTCGAGAGCAGTGTCCTGCCGGTTGAACATCCACGTCGTGAGCGCGTACCGTGGGCGCCACGAGGGCAGCACCTCGTGCCACATGCTCGACACAAAGATCAGCAGCCGGTCCGCGATAGGCGGCACGCGCACCGGCACCTCCTCCAGCTCCTCCGTCGGCCAAATCTGGAGCTCGCCGCCGTGACCCTCTTGCCACTCTGCGTTGAGGTAGTAGATGACAGTGATCTTGCGACCTGCCTTGTACGGCAGGGCATCGCGATGCCTGACGTAGCGTGCGCCCCCACCCGGGTAGATGGCGGTCATGAAGTTGCAATCGTCAAGGGAGCCGCCAAGGCGAGCCTTGAGCGTCTCGTGCTCCGAGAGGCGAGCACGAACGCCGTCCATGGCCGCCACGTAGGTACGCAGCACGCTGGTCTCGGGAAGCGCGGCCACCGAGGTGTTGCCCTGCGGGGTGCTCCGCGCGAGGGCACGTTGCGTCAGCTCGCGTCCTGCTGATTGGATGGATGGCAAGAAGGCGATGCGGTCGTTTCTGGATGCTGTGCTCGTCGTCTGCTGCAGACCGTGCTGCAGCTTTCCAAGCCGCAGTGCGCCAGCGCCGTCGAGGTCGCGGATCGCTGTGAGTATCGCCGCCGCCGCCGGATTTCCCAAGAAGCCATCGACAACCACAAACCCACGCTCCAGAAGGCGGCCTGCAACCCCTTTGATGTCTAAAGTCATTGCGCCGCGGCGGATGAGGTCGTGGCTGGTAGGTGCTTTGGCGAGGGACGACGCCGAGGCGGCCCACCACGTGGGCAGGTGACCAGGTTCCGTACACGTCGGTGTTGGGCATGGGGGATGACACGGTGCCGCGGCCAGCGGCATCGGCGCGAGGGATGTTGGCGCAAACTCGTGAGCGCACACGTACCAGCTTAATCGGGGTTAAGGCCATCTTCTCTTCACGGCGCCGTAACAGCGCCTCCGAGGCCCGTTCCGATGCTAACGTACTGTTCACCGGAACCATACAGGACATTGGTAAGCTACAGGGCCGGAAATACGAGCGCCAGGATCAACCCGATCACTAGATGTGACGCGATAGGATCGTGGCGCGGAACGAGTTCAGGCCATGTTCTTGTGCGCATGTGCCACGGCTACCTGATCGCCCTCCCGACGCTTCAACGGCCGCTCCTGCTGCTATCTATATCTCGAAAAGGTGCTC
>Ga0210242_101920_pt1 | contig 13580 bp, 16 predicted proteins | sample ChrtobMeP5a_16mM_FD_155445 | JGI IMG/M metagenome (GOLD analysis project Ga0210242, IMG submission 155445) | Chrysochromulina tobin associated microbial communities from unialgal haptophyte culture, Seattle, Washington, United States - P5a_16mM | ecosystem: Host-associated > Algae > Haptophytes >... | reverse complement strand
ACCCTTACCGGCAATTGTGCCGGAATGCCGCCGTCGGTGCAGGCGGCCAAACCGGGACTGAGGCGTGGCGCCGTCAACGGCCAACGCTAAATAACCAGGCTTAGAAGCAAGATGCTCGGCCTGCAAACACCATTCCGGCGGTCCGGAGCAATCCATCCATCCAAGTACCCCACCCATGCTCCTTGCACCCATGCACACATGAGGTTCATACCCCACCCCTCAGCCCCGCCCCAGCGGCCGTTGGCGTAACCCGTTGGGGTTCCGTTTCGGCGCGTCTCCCATTCCCCATTCTTCTCTTCCATAAGGCATCGATGGCTCATTCGTTCACAGCGGCCGGCGACGCCTCGCTGTCAGCATCTAGCGAATCCGGCGCGACCATTGTGCTGATGCCTGGCGCAGAAAGATCCCTCGAGAGATTGCGTGTCCACGACCGCGTGGGGGGGTCCGAGATGTGCGAGTTCTTCACCTGGCCAGAGAACTCGTAGCAGCCGAACATCTTGAAGTTCATTTCCGCGCAATGGTAGTTCGTGTCCCAAATGGGCAGGTCCAAGGCCTTCACCCCAGGAATGTCAGGCGTCCAAATATAGTCAGGCTGGCCGATGGTCGCCTTACGCACCCGGATGTGCGCGTTTTGATTGAGCCACTCATCAGCTTTCGTGACCATCGAGAAGAGCCCGTTGCGCTCGTGCTGGTTGTCAAACGCGACATTGTACCCATGAAACCAATGAACTGGATAGCAGCAGCAGCAGCCGCCGAACTCATCCCACGGCCTGGGCTTCCACTTTCCACCATGCTCCTTGACCCCGTCCACCAATTGAGCAAGCTCCTCACCGGTTGCCGTACCGGGGTTGCCCACGATTGTGTTCACCCCGTTTGAAGCTTTAATCGTAATCGTCACCTTTTTGCCTTTGAGGGCAGCGACAAGGTCGGCGAAACCTTGTTGAGTGTCCTCGTGTTCGATGATGACCACGTGCGACTTCCCCAGCATCTCAAGGTAGTGAGCTGGGGTAGCATCGAATGCACTCAACCGAAACACACTCATCAACGGATAGCACAGCTTGCACCCAGCAGATGCATAGACCTAAACAGAAAAAAAGTGAGATCGAAGGATGTGAGTAGGCTGCGGAGACGGGAGGATGAAGGACCGGGTGGGAATGGGGGAAGGAAGTGCACAGAAAAGCGCTCGCACCTCATCGAGATTGCGTCGGCGCTCCAAGAAATCCATTTCGAAGTCCTGGCCTGGTCCATACTTTGGGAAGTACCTGCCATCCGGGCCCTTGATGCACTTGCGGATCACCACGACCGGGCTCTGCGACTGCGCAGCCTTCGCAATGGCCAGGGAGTACAACATCGCCCAGATCCGATTGCCTTTTTCCCCTACACGGCTCTTGACAAACTTAAGGGCCCTCTCCGGGTCTCCATAGCGCCCTTTGTCTTTTCTTAGTTTTGCTTCTTTCATCTTGCGTCGTCGTTCTTCCCTCTTGCTTCGTCGTCGTTCGCGGAAGCCAGCTTTGGCCGCAAGGCGCACGGCAACGTCAGCTGCGTGTTGCATGTTCTCCAAGGTCCCAGACCAGGTCTCCGAGAAGACTTTCACTTTGTGCTCCAAGTAGTCGATCACGTCCCCGAGGTAAGAGTCCTCGTTCGGGTCCAAGAGTACGTCGCCGCCCCGTTTCATGATTTCGGCAACGAGACCCGAGATTGCCATGCCCGCGTCCTTGAAATCGGCTCCATCGATTGAGATCTTATCTTCTTTGAATGAATCGGTCCTGTAGTACGATGAGATGACTGTGTTCGCGCCCATACGCCCCCAGGAGGCATCAGAGCGAAGCATTTTCTTCAGCACAGTCTGCAAGCGTTCGACTTTGAGCTCTTTGGCCTTTTCGGGGGTCTCGGACACCACGTCGCGCAAGACCAACCAGAGGTTCTGCAGCTCTTCGGCGTGCTTGTGCGTTGGCGGATGATATACTTCCGCACTGGAACCTCCATTTACCTTGTCGTTGAGCATGTAGCCAATCAGGCGCTTCGCCTCGGGACCGGGAATCGTGAGGTCGGGCTTTCCTAAATGGATCATTCCGAATCTACTCCCAGCCGTAGCAATCAAGTTGGATACCCAGTCGTTGCTCACGACGACCTCGTACGCATCCGTTTCTGGCTCCAACTCGTACTCGATGCATCTCTCCTTACACAACAACCTGAACTGAAAGTCGGTGTCCATCATGAAGTAGAGGAAAACTTTGACAAACTGGTAAGGAAGATAACGCCAGGCGACCCAACCCTTCGGAGCAGAGCAGCAGAATAACGCGCACATGGTATTTTGCTGTGCCCAGGAGAGTGCGTCCTGCTCCTCTTGAGAATATTCGGCAAACGTCTGGGAATGGCCGAGCTGCCAGTCACGCGCCATCGACTGTGGAAGTGGAGGCGGCATGCGTCCTAAAATGCGTCCAGTCTCGCACGGAGAGTCCCGCATGGCAACCTCCTCGGGCAGTGGGTCGCTCGCGCGGCTCCACACCTCCGCGAGCTTCATGAGCGACGAAAAGAACGCCACTCGACCGCCAAGAAGGCACCACCTGGTGGGAACAGGTCGAATCACCCGCTGTCGCGCGTTCTAGTTCAATACATAAGTATGAACGCACTTGTCACGTAAACGGCACCACTGTGAAAGCGATACAGGACTATCGAAATGAGACACTTGCAGGAGGCTTGCAGGCGGAGAGTTCACACCGAAATCGGAAAAATAGCCTTCCCCTTAGCGTCACACGAAAGTGCTATCGGTCGATGTTGATGCAAGGGAAGCGCTCACCATGGCTCGCCCGACCCGAATCAAGACTTGCTTGACTTGACTTGACTTGACTTGACTTGACTTCTCTCGCTTGACCCGAGTCAACAGTCGAGGCGCGCAGCGCGCAACCAGTCATGGCGGACATCGACGTGCAGGACCAGCCCGCAGAGGCGGGCGCTGGCGCTGACGATCATGCTGAGGTGCGCCGCGCTCGTGCGAGCCTCGAAGAATGTGGGCTTGCGCCCTTGCCGCGGCGCACGAGAGTCACCGCCTGTCGCCTCACCACGAACGCTTTCTCGGTGGCCTTCCTCAGGCGTCTTCGGCCGAGAAGGCCGCGATGGGCATGCAGAACAAGATGAACCTGCAGACCGCGCCGATCCGCACGTACCTTGACTCGACGGTGGTGCCCGTCCTTCTGCAGGGCCTCTCCGCGCTGGTCAAGGAGCGGTGAGCTGCCAGTCTCTTGGCCACCGATCCCTCATTAGCCCTCACGCCGCGACTCACTCGAGCGAGCGCTTGCCCCACCCCGTGTTCCAACGCTTCGCAGTCCGCCCAACCCGGTCGAGTTCCTGGCCACCTTCCTCCTGCAGAACAACCCGCAGCGGTCGAACTGAGCATGCAACAAAAGGCCGGCGAGAGGGCGACTGGCAGCGACTGCCTCGGATGGAGACCCCCCGCGCGCGTCACCGGCGTCAGCGCGCCTTTCCCGCTGCTCTCCCGCCCGACTGCCATACCCCTCTGCCCTCGGCGAGCGACAGAGGAGAGTCAAGTGTTGTGTACACTGGCATCTAGTCGGGGCAGGATCTGAGACGAGTTTCCGGAACGGTATGATCTTCCGGTGCCGGGACGGAGGGTCGGCTTCTCACGTCGTATGTTTGAGTGCGCGGGCAAAGGTCAACGAGAGAAACTTCTCTTCGAGTTTGCTCTCCTCTCCTCATAAACATTCCTACCCGCGCGCTACACCGTAATTTTGCTGCGCCTTCCTGCCCACGTCAGAAGCCGCCCGTTCGCCGTTGAGGCCGCGGACACACACAGCATCGCGGCGTGGACCGCGGAGCCGCCCACAGCCTGCAGAGAGCAGCAGCTGCCGAGTAGACTCCAATACAAAGGCCCATACATGCAGTCGGTCCATGGGTGCCACACCAGTCACCTGCCCGGACCCCCGCCCCCGCGTTGCCCCCTCCCACTGCCCCGCCGATGCCAATTGCTCTCCTCATCAGGCCGTGGACGCGGGCTCGGCGGGCTGGCTGCCAGGCTCGAGTAGCGTCGCAATCGAGCGCTCCGCCGCCGCCGCCGTCGAGGCAACCGTACGCGCCATAGTGGGCGCCCCAGGGCGAGCAGCATCCTCCTCCAGCCGTGTGGCGACCCGCCGGAGCAGGGTGGCGCCTGATGAGGGAGGCAATCAAGAGGTCATTCGAAGCAGTTCAGAGGCAGCAGTCAGAGGCACTCGGAGTGCCTGATGAGGGAGGCAATTAAGAGGCAGTCAGGGGCACTCCGACGTACCGAAACGGCGCGAGAGAGTTCCTAGGGCCGGCAGCCGGTGGCGCAATCGTGAGGACGGGTCACGAAGCTGTTCGAGCAAAGGGCCGGCATTCTCTTGCATGGCGGTTACAAGAGCCGGGGGCACCGAAGGCATGGTCGGCAGTTCAGGCCTGGGCAGCGACGGCAGGCTGAGCCCGAATGGCAGGCTCATGCCTGCGACGACGCTACTGCTGCTACTGCTGCTGCTGCTGCTGCTGCTGCTGGCGACGCCCATGACGGCGCCACGCGCACCCTCGGCGGGGGGCGCGAAAGATTCCCACAGCTTGCCAAAGGCCTCCAGCGTCCTCTCATCCGTGCCTGATGAGGGAGGCCATCAGAGGTCATTAGAGGCAATCGGAGGTCATTAGAGGTCATTCGAGGCCATTAGAAGACGAACCATTGCGGGCGGCGAGGGAGGGCACGAGGGCCGCGAGCTCATCGAGCGCCGTCACGGGCGCAAGCAGCGTCGTGTCGAGCACGGAGCGTAACGGTCCTGGCATCGGCAGTCGGCCGAAGGTCGCGTCGGCAAAGCGGCGTGGCGCTCGGAGTGCCGCAGCGACGCCCGAGGCGAGGGGCGTGCTGCCTGCGCGCGCGACTCCCTGGCGCACAGCGGCGTCGGCGAGCTTGGCGGCCTCCTCTAGCAGCAGCTGCTGCACATACCTGTACTCGGAGGCAATCATGGCTCATCAGTGGCCATCAAGACGCAATCAAGAGGCCATCCAGACGCAATCAAGAGGCCATCAAGACGCAATCAAGAGGCCATCAAGACGCAATCAAGAGGCCATCAAGACGCAATCAAGAGGCCATCCAGACGCAAAAAGAGGCGATCAAGACGCAATCAAGACGCAATCAAGAGGCCATCCAGACGCAAAAAGAAGCGATCAAGACGCAATCAAGAGGCGATCAAGACGCAATCAAGAGGCCATCAAGGGGCCAACCAAAGGCAGCACGTACGTCCCATCCGCCGCCAGCAGCAGGTCGACGAGCTCATCCCCAGCGCCCGCGGCGGCGCCCGTCGGCTCGGTGGCGGCGGCCCCGGCGGCCGTGCCGGTGGCGGCCGAGGCGGCAGCGGCTGAGGCGGCAGCGGGCAGGGCGGCAGCAGCTTCTACAGGAGCACTCGACGTAACGGTCGAGTACGAATTGAAACCGGCGCCCATCTTGAGCATCTGCGCGATCGAAGGGGGAGGGCATCGCAGGCGATCAGAGCCCATCAGAGAGGCGATCGGAGGCGATCGGAGGCGATCAGAGGCGATCAGAGGCCATCAGAGGTCATCGGAGGCGATCAGAGGCAGCTGAGAGGCTCCCACGTGCCTGATCGATCGAGGGAGGCGCTTCATACGGGATCGCCGCGTCCGAGGATCCGTAGACCATCGAGCGGAGCGCCGCCTCGGCACGCGGCGATGAGTCGGTGAGCAGCCGCTTGGACAAATAAGGGAACGCCTCGGAGACGATGGAGTAGTCTTCATTGGCGGAGAGGCCGATGCCCTCGAGGGTTGAGAAGGCGCGCGCCACGTACCTGATGAGGGAAGCAATCAGAGGCCATCAGAGGCCATCAGAGGCCATCAGAGGCCATCAGAGGCCATCATCTCGTCGGGGGTCGAGAAGGCGCGCGCCACGTACAGGATGTAGGGCGGTACTTTGAAGAGCTCCCGATTGCGCTGCTGCATGCGTTCCATGACGTTCTGCACATCAAGCACGGAGACGTCCTCGCCGGTCTCGAGGGCCAGCTGCTGCCGCCCCTGATTGACGAAATCGGTGGACGAAATCGGCGCGCGCAATCGAGTGTCACGGCATGCGATTCATGTGGCCATCAGTGGTCATCAGTGGCCATCAGTGGTCATCAGTGGTCATCCGTTGATCATCCATAGACATCAGTAGTCACATCAGTAGTCATCAGTAGCGCTCACCTGCTCAATGAACTCCTTCCGCACCTTTTCGCGCAGCTCGTCGGCACTCAGCTTGTTCTCTGGGTCGTACTTCTCGCGCCACTCCTCCCTCACGCGCGCCTGATGACGAAGGCAATCAGAGGCCATCAGAGCTCAATCAGAGGCCATCGGAACCCATCAAGGGTGACCCTCCCTCACGCGCGCCTGCAGCTTCTTGCCGCCCCCGCCCTGGGAGAGTTGACGAAGCACAAACGAGAGCCCTTCGGTCAGGTTGGAGGCGCGCACCTGCCATCAGCATGCCCTCAGCAAGCACGCACTCAGCACGCACGCGAGATTGCACTCAGATTGCACTCAGAGAGCCTATTCGGCCCAAATCGGGAGCGCGAGATTGCACTCAGATTTCACTCAGATTTCACTCAGATTGCACTCAGAGAGCCTATTCGGCCCAAATCGGGAGCGCGTACGCGCTCGAGCTGCTCTGGCGGCGTGAAGCCCAGGTTGACGAAATCCTGCGGCATCGCGTCGTAGTCCTCGGCGTTCACGTGTGCGATGAACTCGATCAGAGCGTATTGGAGGTCTTGCGGCACCGCCTGCGTCATGCCCCAATCGAGGATGACGAGCTTGCCGTCGCGCGATCGCAGCAGGTTGCCGGGGTGCGGATCGCAATGCAGGCAGCCCGTGTCGAGCAGCATCGTCAGGTACGCATTGATGGCGACGCCGCAGAGCCGCGGCACATCGGGCGACGCATCCAGGTCGAGGCGCGTGCCTGATGAGGGAAGCAATCAGAGGCCATCAGAGGCCATCAGAGGCCATCAGAGGCCATCAGAGGCCATCAGAGGCCATCGAGGCGTACCGTCGATCCACTCCGTCACGAGAATCTTGCGGGTCGAGAGCTCAGGGATCACCTGATGAGGGGCGCAATTCGCACGCGATCAGAGTCGTCCATTCACAGCCGTCCATTCACAGACCTTCAAGCTCGTCACACAAGGACCCTTGCGGCTCGTGGCGGTTCGAGCGCTCAGACCATCACCGTCGGCGCGGTGACGGCGCCGAGGCCGCGCCGCTCCATCGCCGCCGAGAACTCCGCCGTGTTCGCCGCCTCATGAAGGTAATCCGTCTCCGCCACGAAGCCACGACCCCACTCGTCGACGAGCTCACGCGCGAGCTTGAGGTCCTCTGGATACGTGGGCACCTGATGAGGGACGCAATCACCGGTCATCGGAGGCCATCAGCTCACGCGCGAGCTTGTGGCCCTCTGGGTACGTGGGCACCTGATGAGGGACGCAATCACAGGCCATCAGAGGCCATCAGAGGCACTCAAGCACCTTGCGCGCCGCGTTCGAGATGCGGGTCTGCAGAGGCACGAGCAGCCGAAGCAGGTACAGGTCGAGTGCAATCGCATCGAGGATGTTCGGCCGTTGAACCTTGATGGCCACCTGCCGCCCGTCGGCGAGCTCTCCTTTGTACACCTGAGCGATCGAGGTCATTAGAGGTCATTAGAGGCAATCAGAGGTCATCAGTCGGCGAGCTCTCCTTTGTACACCGAGCGATCGAGGTCATTAGAGGTAATTAGAGGCAATCAGAGGTCATCAGAGGTCATCAGAGGCAATCAGGTGTACACCTGAGCGATCGAGGGGCATCCGAAGCCAGTTAGAAGCCATTCAGAGGTCATTAGAGGCCATCAGAGGCCATCAGAGGCCATCAGAGGTCATCAGAGGCAGTCAGAGGCCATTCAAGGCACTGAGACATACCTGATGAAGGAGGCAATCAAGAGGGCATCCGAGGCCAATCAGAGGCCATGCAGAGGCCATCGAGGGTTCGAACCGAGGGCTGCTCAGAGGCACTCACCTGGCCTATCGAGGCGGCTGCGAGCGGCTCAGCGGAGATCTTTTTGAACTTGGCGCCCAAGCCACCGGTCGGCAGATTGAGCTCGTGCGCGAGCAATTCCTTGGCGAGCGCCGAGTCAAAGGGAGGCACAGCGTCCTGGAGCTGGCGCAGCTCGAGCGCGTACGCTTCCGGGATCAGATCTGTGCGGATCGAGAGCGCCTGCGCGAGCTTGATGAAGGTCGGGCCGAGGCCGACCGCGATGCTCAGGGCCTCCTTGGCGCGGTCCTTTTCATTGGGCCACGGCTCGCCCTCGGGCGACCCAGCGCGCTTGTACTGCGCGTAGTCGAGGAGCAGCCGCACGTTGAAGGCGCCGGTCAGGTAGGTGAGCGTCGCCAGACGCCATACGACGAGCGGCAGGCGCGCGCTGTAGAACCGGTCGGCCGCCTCGGGATCGTACCCGTCGGCGCGCGCCGGATACGGCGCGCCGATCGCTTCTCCGCTCGAGCGCGCGATCGCCGAGCCGACGGTGGCCGCGACCGCGATACCCAGGGCCGAGAGCACGTTGGGATTGCCCAGGGCCAAGAGCACCTTGGGATCGCCCAGGGCCGAGAGCACGTCGGGATTCGAGAGCAGCGGCGACGCGCTCAGCTCGTCGAGGAGCAGCCTCGGAGCAGGCGCACGCGATGAAAGGAAGCTGCCGCTGCTGCGTGAAAGGCCCGTGGGTGCGACTGTGTAGGCCTCGACGCTGACTACGATGGCCAGGAAGTTGCGCAACATCGCCTGGCGATCGAAGATGCGCCTTCGTGAGCACCGAAAATATTTTGACGAAACCTTGCCTCATGCACGCTCTCGACTCTTCGACGGTCGCTTACGAGTGCGGCTGCGGACTCATACATCCTGGCAGTTCACAGAGGGCTCTTAACGGTGGCACTTACAATTGAAACGAAACCGAAGAATGGGAAAATGCAAAGGGGACTCATCGTCCTTGTCGGTGGGAACGGCTCTCAGCCATTCCCAGTAGTAGGCCGTCTGGTAGGCGAGCTCCGCGGAGCCGTGTTGCCCGAGCCGAATGGCGACCCGACCCGCCACGGAGAGGACGTGATCATGGGCGATGCCGCGCATCGCGGCGCGCGTTCTGGCGTTCACAAGTATCGACGGGAACTCCGGAGCTTCTTTTTCTCTTCCAGTGGGAGTGTTCATCGAGCTTCGAAGGAGCTGCAGCTGGGGAAACTTTGAGAGGACCGATGTACCGACCCCAGTGTGTGTTGTTTTTATCTCCTACTTTATGGTGAAAGCTCATCCCTGCGAAACAAAAACCATCACGAACAAAGAGCAGCACGCTTCGTACATATACTGGCGGCCGCCGTTAGCCTTTTTCCTAGCGATGCGATGGCGGCGAAGGAGAAGACACTCGCCAAGAAGTCGGAAGACAGGCGCCGGCAGCGAGCTGCCGCGGCTCAACGGAAGAAGGTAACCAACCGCCTGCCAAGATAGGGCTTAAGATAGGGCGCCCCCGGGACGAGCAGCCAACCTCATAAGCTCTCTACCACCTCGACAGGTTGCTCCAGGCCGCAGCCAACGGCTCCGAGGGCTCTGGCACTCTCGGTAACACAGCGTCCTCGTACGCCATCGCCTCTAGCGCCATATTCGACATGGAATCCAAGAAAGACGTGGTGAAAACGGTGCAGATGGAGCGTGGGCTGATGCGGCTCGCGTCGCCGAGGCAGTGATCAGTGTACGCACCTGAGTGCTCATCGGTAGCCTGGTCTGAACACGACCCGCCAGTCGACCAGAGTCTCGCGAGGGTGTAAGTAAGCGGGTGCGCGTGCGTACTCGATTACTAAGTGAACAAGAGCACACGTGAAACCAAAAAAGACCACTCACAGCATCGTCTCTGCAGAGACGAGCACCTCAAGATTGCCTTCTTCTTCAAGAAGGCGCGTGCCGCTGCCTGCAGCTCGCGCTCGGCCACGCCCACGGCGGCCAGATGAACCTCCCGAGTGCCCTCCAGTGGCCAGAGAGCCACAGCTTTGAAGGTGCGCCTATCTGCAGCTAAGCAGCTCTCCTCTCCACCCCCCACCGGTACTTCAGACGAAATCCCCCCCTCCCCCTTTTCCCATCGTTTGCATGCGGCTTGAGCGACCCTGCAAACCAAACTCGAATAGTTCACGGCCACCCCGACTTTTCCCCGGTGGCAGTCGCGCACTGCAGCGGCCCCTCGCGGCGGCGGCGGCGGCGGCGGCAAAGGGTCAGCGCGGCGACAGAAGCCGCGATGGCGACGACTCCAAACATGAGCAGACAACCTTGGAGCTCGATGGGCCAGGCCATGCTCGAGGCTCGACCCGAGTGTTCGGCGCCTGTGCGGCATGACGCGCTGCTCGCTGTTCTCGGCATTTTCACCACTGACAGTGAACACAGCCATCGCCATCGTACCGAGGCGCGCAAAACGTGGCTCGCGCAAGCGAGCCGCTCGGCCTCGCTGGACGTACGCTTCGTGGCCCGCACTCGAGGCCTCCGTGTGCGGAGTCCACTACATGCTGAGTCGCGCAATCATGGCGACTTCGTGTTCATAAACGCCTCATCGAGGCTGAGTCGAAGCCAGGGCCCGCTCGCGACTCTATGGGCATGGATGCATTGCGCGGTGGCTAGGTGGCCTAACACCGAGCTTCTGGGTAAGGCCGACGATGATGTGATGCTTCTGCTGCCGAGCATCACCGCGCACCTGCGGGGCAGTCTTGATGAGCTTCGGCGGATCCAGAATGTCCCCGAGAGCCCGTCCATGCTGTGGGGAGTGCAAGAGTCGTACCACTGGGACGTAGTCACAAGGCGTCCTGATGGGTTCGATGACGAGTTCAGCTATAAGCGCAACTGCATGCTGAGAAATCCGCTGCTGAAGCACACGCAATCCATCGGGCCGTTCAACTTCGCCAAGGGCGCCTGCCTCTTCGTCTCCATGAGCCTGACACGGCAGCTGCTCACCCACCGCGTCAAGGAGGAGATTGAGGCGGCGATGGCCGCGGCCGACAGCATCTCGGCCCCCATGCGGGCGGCGCTCAGCCATCTCGAGAACCCTCGCGCGCTCCCGTGGGAGGATGTGTTACTTGGATGGGCGTTGACGACCACGGTGGCCTCCGAGGCGGCTGCCTTCGTCCACATTGGCAGACACGTCTACGCAGAGGAGTGGTACAATGCCGGCGTAGGCCTAGGCCTGGCGCCTTCGACGCTCATCCTGCACAACCGCGGCAAGCGGTCGGCTCGCCTCAAGCGGGCGCACCGCTGGTCGCAAAGGCACCATTGTGCGCCCCCGTCGGTACGGCTCGAGTGCGCGGCCGAGCCGTACATCTCGTGCGCCGGCGCCACGTGGCGGCGCTGCACGGCCAGCGCCGAGCCGTATGCGGCGGCCTCGTGCTCGGTACGCCGCCGACTCTCGATCCCCACAGCCCTCTTTGGCTCCTGATCCCCACAGCCCTCTGGCTCCCGCCACGCCTTGTTCACGGCCTTGTTGCCCCTCTCCGCTGCTGACCAATCTCCTGATTGCGCATTGGTTGCGTATTGATTGCGCATTGATTGCGCATTGATTGCCCATTGATTGCCCATTGATTGCTTATTGATCGACACATGTGCCTGCAGACGGTCATCACACATAACATCTCCGGACGGGCGCCGCCCAGTGCCGCGTGCGAGCGGCACGCCCTCCGGACGCTGCCGATGAGGCGGGACGTCCCGGCGCTGCGCGCCGGCCACTGTGGCGAGACGGAGTTTGGTGACTTTGATTGCTCCGAAGACGACAGCGGGGCGTGGCACATCCGCAGCCTAGATAACAAAACGCTAGAGGGCTGCATGGCCAGATGCGCATGCTGCGAGCGCTGCCGCTACGTCTCCTTTGCGCCCTCCCGTGGTGATTGCTCGTGGTACCACGCATGCAACCTGAGCGACGGCTTGCAAGATACCCTTGAGAAGGGCACCGTCTCCATTGGGATGCGGGCTCCCCCTGCTTAGCGCATGCTGATTGCATCAAATCATTGGAATGCGGGCTCCCCCTGCTTAGCGCACATACCCGGATACCACATCACTTCGCGCAACCCTCAGCCAAAGGGCAGAGTGCACGGTCGCCGATCTCGTAAATCCGACCATCCTCTCTCCAGCGTGTTACATTCATTCCGAACCGCACTTTCCGGGTCGCACGATGGAAGCCGCTGCGCCGCCTCCACGCACACCGGACCTGCACTCTTTTGCGTCCGCCGCGCCCGCACCGAGATCAGGCTCCGTGTAGGCTCCGTGCACATGGTGCTGTGCAAGTAGCAGTGCGCAGCCTCTGCCGAGCACGCGAGCAGCGTGGCACGGTTGGCGGCGCGCGTGCAGCTGGAGTGCGAGACAAGTTAACGAGACAAGGCTCAAGAGCCATGACAAGGACCACTGCGCTGGCAGTGCTTCCTGAGGTTCGCCGCGCTGCGGTGCTTCGTCCCTTCGACCACATATGACGGACCCGGGAAAAGCGCACAAGTACTACATAGGGTAGCCTAGATGCTACAAACCATGGATATGCCCGCCGCCCGCGGCCGGGCCTAGAACGTGTGGCGGACCGACGAGTATATTCGAGTTACTTAACGGGTACGAGCCGAGCGTGGAGCTACGACAAAGTAGTAGTATACCGGACCCGATCCCTCTACTCGCTCTAGTCCACCCTCCTATCTATGACACCTTCCTCTGCACGGCAGGTGGCACCACGACGACGTCCACCCAGAGCCGACAGCCCACGGGCTGCCAGCTGTGAACGTGAACGGGCTGCCAGCTCGGCGGCTGCGTGGCGTGGCGGCCATCGATCATGCCACCAAACCCATCGACGGCCGCGGCCCCGTCTCGCTCGGCCGGTACGCTTACCGGTACGCAGCTTCGGACGAGCCGAAAGAAGGCGCGGTACGGGCCACACGGAGAGCGAGGGAACATGAGGTCGACAGCCACGTCAAGGCTCGCGTCGAGGCTCGCATCCGAAGGGTAGCTGCACGCCTCAGCACCTAGGCAGCGGCTGATGAGCCTGTCATCCGAGTCCACGTCATCGCGGACCAGCCGCAGGGCGCCGCCGACGTCGCACCCGCGCTGGGATGAGCACATGCGCTGTGTTGAGCACATGCGGAGCCGCCACACCTTGCGTGCGCAGCTGCCCGCCTCCACGAGCGCGCCGTCCGGCAACGTGATGTCGTCCACAAACTCCAACTCTTCCTCTCCCTCTGCAACTGCTGCTGCAGCTGCTGCGCCGCTGCCGCCGCCGCCGTCGCCGCCGTCGCCGCCGAGGTCGCCGCGGTCGCCGCCGCCGCCGCCGCCGCCGCCGTCGCCCTCGTCTGCCTTGGCGACCACGTCGGCGTTCAAATACAAGAGCGCCGCCGTCGCCGACGCGACCGAGGTCGCCGCCGCCGCCGTCCACCCCTCCGCCGCCTGCGCGGCGCCCAGCGCGGCGCCCAGGCATGTATCGCACCAGCGTGTGCCACAGCTCCCGCGGCCTACACCAGCGCAGTCCTCGGCGTCGCACGCATGCAGTACGCCGTCGGCGGGCACGGAGCGGTGGCATG
>Ga0210242_101915_pt1 | contig 13624 bp, 14 predicted proteins | sample ChrtobMeP5a_16mM_FD_155445 | JGI IMG/M metagenome (GOLD analysis project Ga0210242, IMG submission 155445) | Chrysochromulina tobin associated microbial communities from unialgal haptophyte culture, Seattle, Washington, United States - P5a_16mM | ecosystem: Host-associated > Algae > Haptophytes >... | reverse complement strand
CCGACACGCCGAGAAACGGCCAGTTGGGTAGCGCACCGATGGCCGCAGCAGACACCACGCGCTCCGTTGGCGCGTCACCGTCGCCGAGCCGCTCGAGGCGGACGCGCCACCGCCCGTCGGAAGATCCGAGCTCCTCGAGGTTGGATGACTTGAGCGAGACAGTCTTGTTGTGCGGCGCATCGAGACGAACGAACACGCGCTCGTCCAGGGCAGGCCCTTCGACCTCACCGACGCTTCCGTTGAGCTCGGGCTTGCTCGCGAGTCCATGAACCCGCACCCGACTCCCAGCGAGCTTCTCGAGGAGTGTGACACCCTGTATGGCAAGCACAGAGGGACGCACGCGCGTTCAGCGCACATTGAATGCTGGTGTCCAATAAGGGAGTGGAGACTCTCGAACCTTGTCCACGCACCTGGCCGTTGAGCTCCGGCTCGTCTGTGACGCCCCACAGTGCGGCCGGGTCACCGGCGGAGAGCGCCCTCCGAGCTGCCGTCGCATCCTTATTCTCGGGCTCGAGCGAACCGATTCCGAGCCAGTTGGCCTTGCGCGCCACTAGCCGCAGCGGTGCCAGGCGCACCGCCTTCATCCACATGTCGCGGCCCACTCTCCACGAGTATGTGACGTCGGAAGCTGGCACTGTGATTTCCTCCACTGCCGCTGCCGCCTTAGCTGCCGCCTGCTGCATGTCAAACATGACTGCCTGGTGTGCCGCCGCGAGCCTCGGACAGCTTAGAAGTAACTCCTTTAGGCGATCCGGAACCGTGAGCCGGGAACCGTGTCCTTGTCGCCCGCCAGTCCTGGCTCGAACGACCCACTCGCCCGGCCGGCCCTCGCGCAGAAGGTCGCCCTCCAGGCCGACACCGGCGACGGTGGCGACGACAGGATCGCCTGGCTGCAGCGGCTGGTGGCGCCGCCGCTCCACCACGACGTGGACGAGCGAGGTCACGCCGTCGGACGCGAGGACGTTGAAGCCATCCTCGGTCGCCTCAACGAGTGTCTCAGCGAGCGGCACGCCGGGCAGGTACTCTTCCATGTCCTTTGCAGCCATGTAGGTGCGGCTCCAATCGTATGGCGGGGCGATTGCGAGGTGCCGCGTCGGGCAAGGACGGTCGGTCGGCACGCGCGCCGTCGCGATGGCGTCAATCAGCGGGTCCGCGAGGGAGTCCTCCATCTTGCGAGCGAGCTTTTTGCGAGCGAGGTGGTTTGAGGAGGTGACATGTGTGAACCCGTTTTTCTCACGGCGAGGGCCGCGCGTCCCCCCGCAGCTTCCTCACGCACCACGTTGCCGACATCTCCACCGCCATCCAAGCCGCCGACGCCCAAACCGTCCTCAACGCCGCCAGCGCGCGCATGCTCCGCGTCTCATTTGGGGTCATGTAAGGTGTGTGTATTCTGAGCGGGCAGTAACAGTGCCGTAGCACCGGTTGTCGCGTCTGTCGTGTTAACGTTCACGAAAAGCCAGGTCATCGCAAATCGTGTTAGAAGTCACACAGACAAATCGTGAGTGCGAACAGTCCACAGCTTGGCTCGTGCTAGAAAAGCTTGTCTTTTGACTTGACTTTTATGACAACGTGCATGCACCCGTTGGGCCCGCAACGGACAGAATTGCACTTAGGTGTGGTATCGCCTGACGTGGCACACTACGTGCTCATGTGGCGAACGAGTCGGGCGCTGGTGTCTGTAATCATTCTCAATGCGCTTCCGATCCGATCCATAACGTGCGGCGACGGCGACAAGCGCTGCCAGGAGTACGGCTGCTCCGCCTTCTGCAACAGATGGACGTGCATGCATCCCGAGTGTCCAGGCTGCGGTCCTGAAGTCGGCTGCCCGGCGCACTCTCCATCACTGCCACCGCCCCCGCCCCTGCCATCGCTGCCACCGTGGAACCGTGCACTCGGGACTGAGACCTTCCACGTCGCGGCAGTCGGCGCGCATCTGTTCGCCAACGGCGAAAGACTGCACATCAAGGGTGTCAATTGGTTCGGCTCCGAGGGCCGCTCTGGCCCGCCATTAGGGTTGGACAAACACCCTATTTCATGGTACATGGAGTTCCTCAAGCGCCACGGCTTTAATGCAATCCGCTTCCTGTTCAATCACGATTCCGTCTTGGGCGATGCTATGCTCGAGGCGCCCAACGAGAAGGTGTACGGCGTGGGAGCGCCTTGGGAGGCTCCGGAGCTTGCCCATTACTCGTACCTGGACATGTTCTTGAAACTCGCGCAGGTAGCGGCAGAGCATGGCATCCTCGTCATGATCGCCGCCCACCGTCTGCGCGCGGACGCGTGGCCTGGCGACGGCTTGTGGTTCGATGCTGCCACGCCGGAGGTGCGCGTCAAGACCTCATGGGAGAAGGTCGCGGCGAAGCTGTGCCCGCAGTGGAACGTGTTCGCCGCGGACCTGCAGAACGAGCCGCACGCCGCCTCCTGGGGCAAGGGTGATCCAGGCACGGACTGGGGCCAGGCGGCCGAGCGGCTGGGCAACCAAGTCCTCTCGAGTTGCTCACGATGGATGATCATGGTCGAAGGGGTGGGCTACAGCCCAGGGGCGCCCGGCATGGATAGTGGCGGCGCTGGGATCTGGTGGGGGGAGAACCTTGCCGGAGTGCACAAGCAGCCTGTGCGCCTCTCGGATCCGACGAAACTCGTGTACTCGCCGCATACATACGGGCCAGCTGTCTATGAGCAATGGTACTTTAAGGACGCGACGTTCCCTGCCAACATGGCAAGCATCTGGAGCGCTCGCTTTGCGTTCATCGCCCAGCAGCAGCTGGCACCCGTGGTGATCGGTGAGATGGGTGGCTTCTACGACACCCCGGGCAATCCGTCAGGGCACGACCCGCAGATGCGTGATAAGACCTGGCAGGACTGGGCGATTGCCTTCATGGCTGAGCACGAGATCGGCCTCTTCTATTTCGCTCTCAACCCAAACTCTGTCGACACCGGGGGTCTGCTGGAACAGGATTGGAACACTCCGGTCGCATCCAAGCTCGAGCTCCTCTCTCAGCTGCAGTCGACTGATATCCTTGCGGCGCGTGCACGGAGTTTAGGCGCGAGCCCGCCCACGCACCCGGCGCCAAGCAATCCCGTACCACAACCACCTCCGCCGCTGCCGGTGTCATCATCGCCACCGCCGTCCCCCTCACCGGCGCCGCCTCCGCCGTTGCCGCCGCCGCCATTGCCGCCGCCGTCGCCTCTCCCATCGCCGCTGCCGCCTCCCCCATCGCCGCTGCCACCGCTGGCCCCTCCGCCAGACCATCCGCTAGGGTTCGTAGCCCTCGCAATGTCCGGCCCCACCCTGATGGCGGCCGCTTCACTGAGTGCGGTAGGGCTCGCGCTCCTCGCCATCGTGCATCATGTCCGGCGTGGACGCTATACCTCCGTTCAGACCGAGCATCCCGACGTTGCGAAAGCTTCGACACGTGCCCTCAAGGCACCCAAGAAGTTTACAAAGCCGTCGATCCAGACGGAGTGGAGGCCAAAGAGCCCCGTGCAAACCGAGGGACACAACCTGGATGATGTGCTCGACGACGATGATTTCGATGTCTCGGAGATCTGAGACCTAAGGGAGATCGAGGTGCTTGCGTCTGTGAGTGGTCTTGCGGCGCATCGCGCGCCGCATTCCGTTATGTCAGAGAATCTTAATCGACTATAAGTAGACCGAACTGACGCGCAGCACACAGTCTCCGCAGCGTATTTGAGGAGATTATATACTGCGTACGCTCGGAACTGTAGCAACCACACACCCCTCACCCGGGGAGACGCAACGATGCGTGTGTCACCATCCTCCCGAGGACCGGCGGCCGCCTGTGCCTCGGTGCGGCTGGTGCTGCGGCTTGGCCATGACGTGCCGAGCTCGCGGAGGCCCACGGCCGCCCGTCTTTCCGGCTGGCCCACGGCTGCTGCATGCATCGAGTATGCGGCGCTCCCTCTCATCGAGACGCCGCGCGCTCACAGCCAAGGACGCCGCCGGGTTGCCTCCGTACTCATCGTCATCATCATCGTCCTCCTCCACGTCGTCGTCCTCGCCGTCCTCGCCGGCCACACCACTCGCCCCGTCCACCTCACCGGCTGCCACGCGCGAGAAGCGCGCGCCGTGCTCGCCGCAGCGGCTCAGCCGTCTGCCGAGCATGAGCACGCCGAGCATGAGCACGAGCAGCGCGGGCGCACCGACGGTTAGAAGCTCGTCGGGGCTCGCCGAGCCCAGCGCCGTGTTGAGCGTCGGGGGGAGGTGCGAGCGCGCCAAGGCGACTAGACTGCCGAAGCCGCGCGCCGCACCGCCCGAGCGCTCCGATGGCAACGTGGGGCCGCCGTCCTCTGCGTCGCTCGGCATGGCGCTCGGCACGGCGCTCGGCATGGCGCTCGGCACGGCGCTCGGCATGGCGCTCGGTACGGCGCTCGGCATGGCGCTCGGCACGGCGCTCGGAGAGCGCCCGAGCGGCGGGGGCGGTGGTGGCATCGGCTGTGGGGGCAGCGGTGGTGGGGGCAGCGGCGGTGGCGGCAGCGGCCGCGGCGGCGGCAGTGGCAGCGAGGGCGGCGGCGGAGGCGGCTGCGCAGGCGGCGGCGGCGGCGGCGGCGGCAGCGGCGGCAGCGACGGCGCATGCACTGTGTCGAAACCGCAAGCCCAGCCAGACGGGCAGCCCAATGCCGATGGCCGACAGTGTGCAACGGCCGGGAACTTGACGAAGCACGTGAACGCCGCGTCGTTGCAGCAGCGCTCCGCCCAACAGCTACTGCTCTCTGGAAGCGAGGTGGCGCAGCGCGATCGGCCGCCGGCGAGGGCTGCCTCAGTCACTTGTGGCCGGTTAGGCGGTGGCGCGAGCGGCGGCGGGCGCGATGGCGGCGGCGGCGGCGCCGGCGAAGGCTGCGGTGAGGGCGGCGGCGGCGGCGGCAACGGTGAGGGCGGCAAGTGGCTGGCAGTGAGGTGGCTGGCGGTGGGCTGCCTGGCCGCGCCTATGCTGACCGCGCTAGCTGCGCTAGCCGCGCTGACCGTACTGACAACCGTACTGACCAAGGTAGGCGCCGTCGTGAGTGGGAGGAGCCGGGGCGCACTGGTGGAGCGCCAGACGCGATCGAGCGTGCTCATGAGCTTCACGTCGACCGTCTCGCGCTGCGCCTCGTCCTCGTGCACGAGCTCAAAGCCCCACGTATCTTTGGAATAGGAGCGCCAGATCCACAGTGCCGAGTGCACGCCGTGTGCTTCGAAGAGCGTCGCCACATCCTCTGCGTACCGCAGCCGACCGCGCGCCTCCCCCACCGAGCGCTTGACCCCCCACTGGTTCGCCAGCACGGGCACGTTGTACTGACGCATCAGCTGCAGCGGGAAACGCTCGAGCAGGCCGAGTAACCACTGCTTGTCCACCATCACAGGCGCCTCAGCGCCGTGCGGGCAGAAGAGGGACGCCCACCCCTTGTGCGCGACGGCGCACGGGTAGAGGGCGGGGTACCCATCCGCGCTGAGCTGCTGCCCGTCCTCCGAGGTCACGTATTCCCACGGCTCGAAAAAGTCGAAGGTGTACACGATGTGCTCCATCAGACGACCGTCGGGCCAGTGCAGCAGCATCGACGAGTTCAGCTGCCAGACCTTGTAATACGGCGTCGGACCCACTATGCACGGCATGCGGTCGTCGACCGAGTACACCGCGCCGCACACGCCCTCATAAAAGCGAGCCACCTCCGTCTGCGCCACCTGCTTGTTGCGCGGCTCGGACATGGGCTCGATGCCCGCGAGCATCGGCAACGGCTTGAGAGCGCGCGCCACGTATCGCCAGAGCTCGCGGAAACGGCGCGCGAGCTCAGCGCTGTGGAAGACGTCGGGATGTACCTCCGGCTTCTCACCTGTGCGGCGCAAGGGGCGTACCAAATTCAGAAGGTGCTCGCCACGGCTTCGGGGACGCGTCGGGCTTTGTGTCCTCACCGGCAGCGTAGCGCGCTTTGGCCGCCACGACCACCCAGATGCCCCGGCTCGTGATCGCCCGCACAGCCGTCAGCAGTTTCTCGAGGCAGCTCGGTGCAAAATAGCCCTGCGGCACGTGCCATCCGTGCCCCGACACTCAATGCTGTCACGAGAGAGACAACCAGAGAGACAACCAGAGAGGCACTCGGCGGCACTCGGCGGCACTCGGCGTCACTCGGCGGCACTCTGCGGCACTCGGCGTCACTCGGCGGCGCAGGTGGCGCACCTGCGTGATGTCGTCCGTGCAGCACGTGCAGTCGGCGAGGCGCTCGGCATCGTGCCAGAAGATGCCGACGAGGCGCACCAGGTTGGCCGAGGGCAGCAGCTGCCGCATGAGCGCCATATCGTCGTAGTGCACGTAGTCCAGATAGATGTTCAAGCCGTGCAGCTGCAGCGCCGCACCGCTCGCTGAGTCGACCAGCTGTTGCCCCTGCACAATGGCGCGCCGAGGCAGCCCTATCGGGCCGAGCAGTGCCGCAGCGGGCGGCGGCGCGGCGGCGCTGCTACTGCTGCTACTGCTGCTACTGCTGCTAGTGCTGCCGCCGCCGCTCACGCTCCTCATCGGGATCTCGACGCGCCAGTAGGTGCTCCAGTCTTGCCGGTCGCAAAAGGAGAGTGGCTCGCCCCCGCTCCTCCACAGCTTGCAGCTCTTCAATGCACCACTATACGAAAATGAGCGACACGTGGCGGACGCCGCATCGCACGCCTCCTTGCATTGCTGGAGCGTCGTGCCGCCGCGTGGATTTTGATATGGCACGCTTATGCCTTCTGTGCAGGCGACCATGCGGACCCCAGCAGACGCATAGATGTGGGTAATCTCAGAGGTCGGCGTGCAAAAGGCGCACGCTTTGCACTTGCACCATGGGCAGTGGTGAGACGCCTCGGCGAAGCTGCAAAAGGGTTGGCACTCGGCGACCGTAGCGTCTTTCGGGAAGGACGTGACGCACGGCGAGCCTTCGCGGTGGCTCGCCATCGACGACGGCGCACAGCAAACAATTCGCTGGATGGATCTCGTCGTGAAACCCTTCTGCTACGAAAGAGCTCGAACAGCCGCGGTTCTCAGTTGCATGCAAATGGCAGTACATGTACTGCATGCAAATGGCCTCGACGCAATGAAACTTTCAAACACCGCGCCGCACTGGAGGCGTGGAGGGCGAGCCTCGGATGGAGCGACCTCCTTGGAAAGCCTACCTATCGCCTCCCGACGGGGCCAAGCTGAGCGTGTACCTTCGCACGAAGGCCACAGAGCATGCCATGCTGGATCAGACGCTCGCGAGGTGGCGGAACGAACGGCAACGCCGTGTGCAAGCTTGGGCTACTGGTGATGGTTCCGCTCCTGTTCCTGCTTCTCCAAACTCAACACTGCTGGATGATGGCAGTCGGACGAGGCGGATTGCACCCGATGGACTGCGTCTGCACCTGCTATCTGTGTCGCGGATGGCGCCCCATCACTATGTGTTTGCGACTTGGGCAAATTTGGCTAGTGGGCCGTCCGCATCCGCGGCGACAGTCGAGCTCAACCCTGGGCCTGGCTTCATCCGTGACGATACCCTTGTAGAGGCTGCATTGAGTGCGCTGCAGAGGGCGTACCCACGGGACGTACCCCGTGAGACAGCGCATGCCGATTACTCGGGGGCGGGGGGCACCTGCCGTCGCCGCGTGCGTACGATTCTCAGTTGCAATGGCAGCGTGCTCGATGTTGCAAAGCCCATCGGCGAGCTGTGCCGTGTGAGATGCTTCGTCAATGTTGCGTCGCCTCGATTGCACACTCGTTCGCCGCGGCCACCAGCTCACGCGCCACCTGTCGAAGAGAAGCCAGGCCAACCCCTGCATAGGCCGGCTCCGCCTCCCGGCAGAGCGAGCGTTCCAGCGGCGCCATCCCATCGTGCACCACCTGGCGCACCACGTCGGGATCAGCAGGGGCCAGTCTACAGCGCACGGGACAGCAGTGGCTCGTGACGGTTTGCTTTTCTCTGATGAAAACCGGCGCTTGGGAGAAACAAATCGAGCGACCGCTCGGTCCGAGGCCGCGCGCAACCGCACTGCGCACATGCGCCGGGGCATGATCGCAAAAGTCAGACACGGCCGAGCCCGCGGAACCAGCCACAGTCCTGGTTGTGGTTCAAGTGATTTATTTCCCTTTGATGCCATTCTTGTTTCTGCTCTACAAGTAGCCTGTTCTGTACCGGTACCTGCACCCTGTATACTATACTGCGTGCGCCCGCCCCGTGCACCGTGTACACGACAATCAACATGTACGAACCCGCAACCCCCGCCCGCGCGTGTGCCAACTAGCAACTTCCAACCGAACTACGCGCGCGCTGACTGGACCGGCGCTCAGCTTAAGACGGCTGTGCTACCTTCAACAAAGCGGCACACATAGTACCCGCTGCGCGTGTAAGCGAGACGGACTCATTTGTGTACGTGTCAGTCAGAGCAACCGCGCGGTGGCCGCCGCAACTCGTGTCTCATTCCAGCGCAGGCCCATCGCGAATGTGAGAAGAGACTTGGGCACGGTACGCTTCGTGGCCTCGAGGATCGACTTGAGGTTCTCCTCCGTTGCAATCGGGCACATGATCTCGTGAGCCACGTAGCGCGCGGGAAGGCGCTCAGGAAGGCGCAATGGTAGAAGGCGCTCCTGCCCCGGCTGCGGCTTAGGCTGCGGCTCGGCCGCGTGGTTGCCGTCGCACAGTGCCCGGCGCAGCGCAGCCGCACCTTGCCCTTGCCAGGGCGGCCACTGGGCAACAGCCATGCCGTCGTCCGGCTCGGCGGTGCCGCCTGGCCCAGCCAGGAGCAGCCCTGCCACGTGTCGCCGAAGAGCAATCAATGGCAATCAATGGCAATCAGTGGCAATCAGTGGCAATCCGTGGCAATCCGTGGCAATCAAGCACCGATGCCGAAGACAGGCCAGAAAGGCGCGCCTTGCCTCGTGAGCTCGACGACACGCGCGCTGCGCACGTGCGAACGTGCATGCGCCCAGAACATGGGCACGCCGCCTGCATACGTGCTGCCCGAGTCGAGCATGGTGGACGAGTCCTGGATGTCGTGGAACATGGCGATGCGGCAGTGCGGCGCGAGCTGCGCGTAGTCGCCCTTGACGCCGCTGTACGAATGATCACCATCGATGAAGCACACGTCGAATCGCGGCCGACCGCCCCCTGCCCCTTTGGCTTTGCCTTCGTCGAGAGCAAGGCGGCGATCAAAGGGCTGGCCAAGACGACGAGAATCGAACGTACGGGCCTCAGAAATGGCCTCATAGCGATCGGGGGCCTGACGCCTCGACGGATGGCCCTTGGATGGCCCTTGGGCGCGCGTGGGGGTCCCAATGGCGTCATGCTCCAGAGTTCAGTGTGCTTACGCACCGCGCGGCCCTCGAAGGACACATTGAGGCGGGTCATCAAGGCGAATGTGCCTTGATGGATGTTGACGCTCTTGACATCGACCGCGTGGCCAGCAAAGTGGCCAGCTGAGCCGATGAGGCGCTTCAGGTACGATGAGATGACCACGCACGTCCAGCACGTGTACACACCCACCTCAAGGTACTCGAAGTGAGAGAGTGACGTCGCTGGTCGCTGCCCGAGCGCCTTGCCGAGGGCGAGCAAGGCGGAACTTATTTGCCCCGGATCTTGCCAGAGACCTGCGCGCGACCCCATACGACGCATATGGATAGCTGCAGGTCCGTAGATGCGCTCGCGACGAAGGTCGCCCGCGAGGCCGATCGCCTCGATCAGATTGACAAGGAATCGGTGGTCGGCAAGCTGATCGCACGTCGCCCGCTCGAGGATGGTGGACACGGCGAAGCAAAGGCGCTCCGAGGATGTGCCCGCCGCACGTATGCTTGCGATGTGAGAGCAGGACAGCGGCGGCACCATTGGTGCCGGAGAAGCGCAAGATGCAGGCAACATTCACCCTCGGCCAATCCTTGCCACCACAGCTTTTGCACGGGACGTGCCAACAGTTGATGATCATCTTGCAAAAAGCTAGGACGCATCTCGGACGCATGCTATTTTTACTGCGTGAGACGCACGGACCTAAACTCTTGCACGGCTCGCACACTGCCCATATTGTGACGAACCACGAATCAAGTGCCTGAAACTAGCGTTTGAATCAACTATTGAATCCAAAGATTGGGAAGGGGAATGCAAGAAGACCGAAGTGCGAGCCCGCCGCGCCCGGCGGTAGTGCCGGCGCTCACCATCAAGCCGCCGAGCCTTCCGGTGCGCGTAGGAGGATTCGCTGGACAGTCGAAATTCAACATGACATCCTCGATGACGGTGGCAGCCTCGAGCACGGCGCCGCCGCATGCAGCATATCTGGGCTTTCCCGCGAGCTTGCGGTTGCAGGTGGATGCGCTGACCGACGTGCAGAGAAGCGCACTCTTGGCCTATCTCATGTCGAGCAGCAGTAAAAAGAAATTCTCGAACTCAGATGCTGCCGAGGAGCTTCACGCCAAGGGCAAAGCGCCTACTCTTTCATGCTGGCAGCAGCTCACAAGGTGCCTGGCACCGCCTACGCCGCAAGCAGCGCCGACAGCACATCCCGACCTTTCCACGGATCCAGCACCCGCGCAGCCGCCGACAGCGAGCATAGAGGGCCAGACTCCCGTGCTGCCTCCCGCGGTGAAGGCGGCTCTCGACGCCGCCGCCAAGGTAGCTGCACCGGATGCGGATGGCGAGTCGCCCGCCAGGCCGCCAACAGCGAGCACTGAGGAGGAGATCCCCGTGCTGCCTCCCGTGGTGCAGGCGGCATACGACGCCGCCGAAAAGGCAGCCGCGATGGAGTCGGTGCTTGAGCTGCTCGATGACGCAGATGCCGATCTGGCGCCTCCGGGTGCTCGCGAGTTGCAGCGCCAGTTCACCAGCCTGCCAGTGCCGACCAATGGAGCGCTCAAGGTTCTGCCTGGTCTGCCGGGCTCGACCAGGCCGCCGTTGCAAGGCGCCGGGCCTGCGCCCTCGCGGAGTGCAATGCCCGGCATGCCCGGGAGTATAATCGCCTCAGCACAGGTCGAGGATGAGGTCTGAGAGGGCAGCCGCTTGTTCTCTAGGCGCCGGCGGGCATCCGAGCGGCATTAAACGAGAGTCAGCGCCGCAGAACTCTCGGGCACAATCTACTACACTGTCCAAGATTGGATCCATGTGCTGTCTCGGCGCGTGTACACAACGTTAAACACGCAACGTCAGCTCACAGCTGTAGCCTGTACATCTACTGTTGTAGGTGGAATCCAACTTCATGAATCCCTTTGAAAGCTAAAAGGTGTACATGCGACGCGACTGCTCGTACCCGCACACGGGTGTGCGGGCTGCGTGACTGTATGGACAAGTATAAAACGCTCCTCAGAGTATACAGTATAAGAGTGCACTGTGGACCGTGAGATACACAGTTAAAACGTCGCGGATACCGGATTTTACTCCCTTCCGGATGCAACCTTAAACTTTCAGAAATGTGTTGGAAAACTGATTGGATTTCCAACGACTCCAACTGATTTCCACCTTCACAACAAACTCTGAAGATTCATGGCGGCGACCTGGCTCGGTGACGCGCTTCGATCTATCGTCGGTGTCGCGCCAGAGGCGGCAAAAGATTTGCCTCTGAACTCGTTCAGCACGCGCCGTGCTGCCATGCTGACCGAGGAGCTGCTGCTCGCGACCCCCGGAACGCTGCCGGATGACTTTGTGAATGGATTTAGTATGGATGAGCACCTCGAGGACGCCAAACAGCTGCTCGAGCATGAGCACATCGCGACGATCCGTTATACACTCGTGCCCGCGATGATGAATGAGGCCGAGTTTTGGAGACGTGCATTTTACGTTTTGGAACGATTGCCAGCGCGACAAGCGCCAGACAGGCTCCAGGACGGAGCACGATGATAAGGCCTCGAGAGTTGACAGTCTGGACTCGTCGGACCAATGGACTCGAGACCAAGCTACTTAGATCATGCGTGACACGTGTACAGTCCGCGCGTTTACATTTTTCGTTCATTTTTCCTGCGATCCAAGCACGAAGACTCGTCGTACACAAAGCTTTTTAGAGTGGGAGCGGCCCCTCCCGTGTGTGAGTCCCGGTTTGGCCGCTTGTGCTGGGCACGCGTCGATAGGGCGGCCAATGCCGTACCCAGTCACTGGTGATGGAAGCGGCGCACATCGAGGCCGACCCGGTGGACATGGCGTGCGACGGCGAAGAGCACTGCCGCTAGGAGGCTGGCCCACAGCCGACCCTCGAGGGTCAGCACGAGGGCCACCAGCCCGAGGCCGAGCACACTGCACAGGAGCCACTCGCCGCGAAAGCGCAGATGCTGTGAGCCGTAGACGAGCGCGGCGGCGGCGGCAGCGAGCGGAGAGCTGCACGCCGCGGTCGACGGGGCCGAGAGGTGCTCGAGTGCGGACGGGAGGTGCACAAAGAAGAGGAGTACATCACTCAGCGTCTCGATGCCGATGAGGACGCTGCGCGCGCCAAGCGAGGCTGCGCGCAGGCTCGGGCGCATCTGTCGGAAGAGCTCATCTTCCGTGGCAGCCGAAAGGTCGTGCGTGCCGTCGGCGACCGGGTTGATCGACAGCTGCTCGCGCTCCGAGCGCGCGTGCACCGAGCTCCACACAAGGCAGGCAAGCGCTGCGTAGCCTGTGCCGATGAGCGCCTCTCGGCTCGTCACGGGCAAGGCGAGGCCGCAGGACGTGGCCGTGCTGATGTCGGAGAGCGCCACCGGAACGGTGGCGCTGGCCGCCGCGAGGATGACCACTACGCGAAGAACCTGGCTCACGACAAGGCGCCGCTGTAGGAAGGCACTGTCGGCGGCAGCATCGGTGGCGTCAGCAGGCACCTCTGGTCCAGGTGCCTTCTTCATGAGCTTGCCCGCGATCAGGAAGAGCGGAGCTCGCGCATTTGACGTCAGAAACACGGCGACAATCGGCGCCAGCAGGTTGAAGTAGGCGGTGGTAGACGAGAAGAGTAGGGAGCAAAGAGCGTGCAGCCTCACGAGCGGCGCAGCGTAGTTCAGGGCTCCGTACAGGCCACCGAGTCGCTGGAAGTCATTGAGGGCGGTCCGTCGCGCGCGCAGCTGCTCGAGAGGGTCAGAGCGCGGGTCGTCGTCGTCGGGGGCAGCGGCCAGCGGCCGCTGTCGCATTTTTATCGCTGTGAATCGGCGCGTGTTCACGGGAGGAACCATCGAATCGACACTCACTAGGCAAAAGTGGAGGTGAGAGTCGACTTGCTTTGAGTGGACTTGACTCGACTCATCTAGACAATGTCGCTGTGAAAGAGAATGTGAACGGCGACTTTCTCTCTGGACACTTCCTCGCTCGCGTTTTCATCCGCCCTTCGCAGAAAAGGCGCGCATCAGCTTGGCCTGATCGCGTATGAGCCCTGCCCAGACCGCTGGCGCGCCTGCGGCTCGCACGCGTGCCTCGCCTCGCCGGGGGACGCCTGCGACACGGCCTGACCCAATCCAAAAGTGCACTGGGCGGACGCCCTGCGCGCGCGCGCACGTCACCTGTCTCTCTATCCCCCCGTTCTGACCGACCGCCCGTGCCCGCCCTCGCAGACAACACAGCACTCATGCAGATCTTTGTCAAGACGCTCACCGGCAAGACGATCACCCTCGAGGTCGAGCCGTCTGACTCGATCGACAACGTCAAGGCCAAGATCCAGGACAAGGAGGGCATCCCGCCCGACCAGCAGCGC
>Ga0210242_101912_pt1 | contig 13653 bp, 10 predicted proteins | sample ChrtobMeP5a_16mM_FD_155445 | JGI IMG/M metagenome (GOLD analysis project Ga0210242, IMG submission 155445) | Chrysochromulina tobin associated microbial communities from unialgal haptophyte culture, Seattle, Washington, United States - P5a_16mM | ecosystem: Host-associated > Algae > Haptophytes >... | reverse complement strand
AATGCGCCTTGCGCGATGCTCCATCGCGGTGATGCCGGAATCCTGAGGAGTCTCAGCTTGATGATTCCTTCATCACCGCGCCTTGTCGCGTTTGCACAAAGTGAATGTGATCTCACAACACCAATTCTGACATGTTCGTTTTGGTGCCGCTCCTGCGCATAAGTACCTCAGGCAAGCTCCTGCCGCCGGCGGCGGCCGTCAGAGAATGGAGCCCGACCGGCAGCCGAACCCGCAGCTGCCTGTGCACGCGCCTATCGCCGGCTGCTGGATCGTGCTCCCGGGCATCCTCTCCATGCTCGGCCACCTCATCTGCGTCTCGCTGGTGCTCGCCAAGTGGGAATCGCTGGAGGACCTCAATGGGGGCCCGCTCAACTTCACGCGCAGCTTCGACGGCCTGCCGACCGATGCTCCGGGCCTCTCGTGGTTCAGCGTCTTCGCGCCCACGTGGATCGCAGAGCTCGTCGTGGTTGGGATGGCGATCTGGTTGCTGCCGAGGACGGTGCGCAACCTGCGGATCTTGCACATCAACACGATCGCGCAGTCGATGCTGTGCGCGCTCTTCCAGCTGCTCTTCGCTATCCGGCTCACCACCCGGCGCGGCTCGTGGTTGGTCGTCTTCTCGCCATGGTACACATCGATGCTCGTACAGGCCTTCTTGCACTGCCGCAAGTATCCTGATTCGCGCGGCCGGCGACCGGGCTTCCCGATCGGTATCCTGCACCTGCTCGCGCTCGTCGTCTCGTTGAAGCTCGAGGGCTCCTTCAACTACGCCTCCTCGTCGTGGGCCGGCGTGCTCTGGCCGCTATGGGCCGTCGCGGGCTTCTTCATGCTCACACTGACGATGGGGCTGTGCTGCGGCCTGCCTTGCCTGATGCGCCGTGACGCGCAGGTGCGGTGCCACCTGCTGTGCATGTTCTCGGCGCTGCTGCTGCTGCTCTGCTCGGTCGTGCTCCCCGGGTTCCTCGCGCTCATCCGCCTCACGCTATGGCTCGACGGCAAGCAGATCATGCCCGCACGCGACATCCTCGTGCCGTACATTATCGCAGTGTCCATCATCTTGCTGCTGCTGTGCGTGTCGCTCGCGATCGTCTCGTTCTCGTCGGCGCTGCGCGTGCGCGGCGGCCTGGGCGGCGCCGACGGCGGCAGCGGCGAGGACGAGGACGGCTCCATGGCCGAACTCCTCGCCTCGCTGCCGGCGCCCACGGCGCTCGTGCGCGAGTCGTCCACGCTGTTTCGTCGGGTTTCGTCAGCGACCATGGTCAAGTATGAGCAGCGAAAGTTCGACCACTCCTCGGGCGACCGACTGCTCGTGCACTCGGCCGGGGGCGCCGACGACAGCTCGTCCAACATGTCCACCGACGACGGGATCGAGCTCGGTCTGGAGGCCGCTGCAGCCGCCGCCGCCATAACGCCGCAGAGCATCGAGCTCAGCATGCGTGAGATCGAGCTCGAGAATCTCCGGCAGCGCACGCGGGCAGCACTATCCTCTATCCGAGTGGAGTGCGGAGTGGACCTCGCGAAGCCTGAGCCGCGCGCCAATGCTGCCGCGGGCCCTCCGAGCGAGGCCGCCGCTGCCGTCGCCGCCGCCGCGGTCGCCGACGCGACCGCGGCGGCTTTGACGTGCGGCAGGAGCAGCAGCGTCGCCGACAGCTCCGACGGCGTGCGGCGCGACAGTCAGCTCGTCGACGGCGACGAAGACGAAGGCGGAGACGGCCTCGAAGGCCATCTGTGTTGGATCTGCTGCCAGGGCGAGCGCGAAGCTGTGCTCCTCGAGTGCGGTCACGGCGGCATGTGCTTCTCGTGTGCGCTGCGCTGCGCGCGCAAGCGGCCGGCGCTCTGCCCGATGTGCCGTGCGCCCATCCAGCAGATCGTGCGCGTCGCCGGCCCCGCCATGCTCGTCGATGGAGAGCTCGTGGTGCCCTCTTGCCCAGGGAGCTGCGGCGTCGCACGCAATGATGCCCAACACGGCGTGACGACCAGCAGCAGCACGGAGGGCGCCGGCGCCGGCGGTGCGGCGGCGGTCGGGTTGGCCGCGCCGGCCGCAGACGCCTCCGACGGCACGGGCCGTCGCGAGAGGTCGTCGCCCTCGCCCTCACCGTCGGACGAGGTGCCACTGATCCGCTGAGCTGCTGGGCGTACTGTTCGCAACCGGCTGTTCGCAACCGGCTGAGACCATCCCATCACCATATGCGTGGCGAGCTCATCGAGCGCACGCTGCGGCAAGAGGCTGGGCGCGCGCGAGCACGACAAGCGGTGCTGTGGCAGCACGCGCGTGTACAATTGGAGGAAAGGCTTGAGGTCGCTGAAAGAGTGGTGAGAGAGGGAGCGAGCCTGAGCTCGACTCTGAGATGTTTGGAAGTCTGAGCGAGGTGGCCGGACCAAACCAGCAACCAGTGTGTAACTCAACCGTGCGCGGTCCGCGGACGTCATTATTACTTGCTGCATGCACAGGCCGTGTCCGTGACGCGTGAGCGAGCGCAGTGACGCGCCGCGCTTTTGGTAAGGCTTTTCGTTGGAGAAATTTATAACGTTGAGAGAAAATGCGGGTCGTATAAAACGCGGTTACGTCCGATACACCCGGGATCCCGGGTATCGGTTCCGGCCGCGCCCCACGGCCCACGCTCAACGGAAGCTCCTGCGAGCTGTGCGGGCCGGGGTGGGTGCGCGGTGAGACGTGAGAGCGCGCTCAGGTCTCACGTCGCATGTCAGCTGCGCAGCTGCTCAGCTCGCGCACGCGTCGAGCGGGAGCTCCTCGAGCTTGGGCTCAGTTGCAGCCATCCTCCTCGGCGGAGTGGACATCCTCGAGGAACGCGGGCATCGGGATGTGGCCCTTGCAGCTTAAGGCTTCTTGCTTGGCCCGCTCAGTCCACCAACCTTTGAGCGCTGTCTTGAGCGCACCGTCCGTCCTGCCGCCTTCCTGGGCATGTGCCGCTTCGTGCCCCGCCTTGTCGTTCGGTGGCCCGTCGCCCTCGCTGCCCGTCGCGCTCGGCGGCATGCCCAAGCTCGCGCGAGCAATCGATGCGAGCTTGTCAGAGCCCGGCGGCGCGGACTGCTGCCGCCTGTGCCCACGGGCGCGCGCGGGCGCGCATGCGGGCGTGCATGAAGGCACGCATGTGGGCGCGGCGGCTGCCTGGCTCGCGAGCGAGTCTGTATCGCTCGTCGCCTCGCCAGCAGCTGCGCTAGCAACATGCAGCAGCGACGGTGGCGAGTCGGGCATGCTCGGCGGCGGCGGTGCGCGCATGCCGCCCATCAGCGTCATGCTGCGCTTGAGCTCAATCGTCAGCTCCTCGCCCTCTGCGAGCAGCACACTCAGCGGCCTTGACAGCGGACCACCATCCACACTGACGATGACATCGCCGATGCGGAGCCCGGCGTCTGCTGCTGACGAGGCGGGCCGAAGCGCACATATGCGGTTCTGCTCATCCGTCTGAACGTCTCCCAAAGCGCCACCCTTGACAATTACGGTCACAAGAGACACGTGCGGCCCGCGCATGGAGGAGGCGGCAGGCAGGCACCGCAGCTCTGCCAGCTCCCGCAGCTGTGAGGGCGTGAAGGTTGGAGGTGCGGATGGGGTGCGAGAGTGCCCACGCCGAGGAGCGGCGACTGCCGGAGCCCGGCAACTTCCGGGAGAAGTAGAGAAAGGATTCTTCTCGACTGAGGACAGCATCAATTGGAGAACGCGGCAGGGACGACCGTGGCCATTTCGGGCGTTCCAGTTGGGCCGAGGTTTTGTCGGAAAAGTGCCGAGATCGGAGCACGGTAACCCGACAGCCGCGACCAAGGACCTCGGGACAACTTTCGCACCAAGTCAAGTCCAGACAACTCAAGTCCTGGTCAATTCCGCAAAACGTTCATCCTGATCAAGGATGGAAGTCGCGGTGTTCCCCGCCCCTTTGGGAGCGTCAGTGTGCCCATCCATGCCATGTGCAAATGCCACGAGAACCTTGGATCCAAGGCGCACATGAGCCTTCGCGAGAAGGCCTTCGTCGTCTTGATGTGCGCGACGCTCTGCGCGCTCACGTCCAACTATGCCATCTTGGCAACATTCTTTCCAATCGAGATGACTGCACGCGGTATGTCCAAATATAACATCTCCCTCATTTTCGTGGCGTTTGACTTTGGCAAGCTCGCCACAGGCTTCTTTGCGGGCGCGCTCGCCAGCTACTGCGGGCGTCTCCCAGTGCTATTCACCGGCATCCTTCTTTCCTCCGCGTTCGGCTGCTTCATCGGCTTCATCCCGCAGCTGGTCGACCACCACTTGCACTCGATGTTCGTGCTCTTTACGGTTGCGCGCGCCCTGCAAGGCAGCGGCGTTGCACTCGCGCAGCAATCCATCTATGCCATCTTGGGCGACAGCTTCCCCGACAATCGCGGTCTTGTGATGGGCGCGGCGACAGCGATGGTCGCCTGGGGCTACTTCATCGGTCCGCCCATCGGGGGTGCCTTATACGGCGCGAGTGGCTTCCGCCTACCATTCGTGTTTAATGGCTTGGTGGTAGTCGCATTCGTGCTGCCCATCATCTCGCTCCAGCCGCCCGTGAAGCCGGCGCCCTCGGAGGTCTTCACCTCGCCGACGCGCGGGCTATTGCCGGAGGGAGCCTTTAGTCCAGGCGGGCGGGAGCTCGGATGCGACAACGAAGACCCTCCTCCTCCTGCTGCTGCTGCTGCTGCTGCTCCTGCTGCTGTTGCTGCTGCCCCACCGTCGGCTGCGGATGCTTTGCCTCGCCGAGGAGCGACCGTGCGGCAGTATCTGCGCGTGCTGCGAATGCTCCCGGTGGATGTGTGGATCGCGGCGCTCCTTCCTTTGATGGTCTATTTTAGCAAATGGGGCTGGTGGGATAGTAAGCGCCGCCTGATTGCGAGTGTGATCGATTGCGAGTGCGAGTGCGAGTGCCATACTTAAGCGAATGGGGCTGGTGGGATAGGAAGCGCAGCCTTGCACACCTCCGACCGAGCGCACATATCCGATCCGTAGCCCTTTACGCCACCCGAACCCTGACCGGCGGCCTCGCCTCGTGTGGCCCGCGCTGCACAGTGTGGTTCACTTCGTGGACAACCTCGGAGTTTGGCTTCAGCATCCAAGGAGCCTCTCTGTGCATCTCGGTCATCGCGGGCTTCTTCGGCCTCGGATCGCCCATCGCCGGCTGGCTCGGCGATCGCGTCGGCAACCATAGGCGCATGGCCCTGGTGGCGGGTGCATTGGGGCTGTGCGCTCTGACGCACTTCCTCTTCGGCCCTTGGCAGCTGCGCATGCTGGGGGTCGATGCACGGCGCACCCTCCTTTTCGTCTACCTTCCGCTCGATGGCGTCACGAGCTGCCTGCTGGAGCCGCAACTCTTCCCTCTGCTACTGTCCCTCGCTGAGGAGAGCTCGGAGCGCGAGGACAGCGCCATGGAACGCGGCGAGCACCTGACGAATCTTGTGACTTCGCTCGGGCAGACGGCCATCAATCTCGGCTCTGTCCTGGGCCCCTTCCTCGCTGTGCCTCTCGTGGAGGCTGGCGGCTTCCGCGCAGCTCTCTTTGCATGGGGGCCGGCCTATGCCCTCAGCTCATGCTGGGCTTGGTTGTGCTTTGCGCGCCGACACGGCAAGCAGAGGGGTGCCGAAGCTCGACCGAAGGCGTCTCAGAGAGGCCGTCAAGCGGTCCGAGAGGCGCGCCCTCTGGCAGAGGCGCCTCCGTCGGCAGATTCCGAGAGGTCGACGGGGTCCCCGCCGCGTGGTAGCGAGGGAGCGTCGCCGCTCCGCACGGCGCTGCCGAGCAGGGCGAGGAGGACGACCGCAGTTTCGTCCAAGACGACCAGATTCGTGCGGGTGCGCTTTGACGAGGAGGCAGACGAGGTCCTCTGAGCGCGCAGCTGTGCGACGGGCGCGGGCTGTGACTGCGCCCGCGTGCTCGTCCGCCCCCAGAGAGCAGATGTTGTGGCTTCCGCCTCGCTCCGCCACGAGGTCGGCAATGACCTCACATGCCACAACGATTCAGCACATTACGTTGTACCTGTAGCAGGTTCCCTTCACCTAAGCGGAGTGTTCTTCAGGTTTCAGGCTTGCTGCTTAGGCTTGCTTGCTCTGGCCAAATACAGAAACCCGAGCGCCGCGCGTCTGAGAGAGTCGAGAGAGAGGGACCGAGAGGGACGCCCCGTCGGCTTTTCATGCCCATCAGCTTCGACCTCAGCGACGTGGATGCAAGCCTTCGCACGATCGACATCTCACTCGTCTCGCACACTCACGGCCGTGAGCGTCGCGCACAGCGTAACATTCAGCGGCTCGAGCTGCAAGCCGCCATCAAGCACGGAGCAAAGGAGCGCGCAAACCCAGGACGAGACGGGTCCTTACGGTGGCGCTACACGTACGACGGCGTCGTCTACATCACGGACGAGACCTCGCGTCATGAGATAACGTCGTGGCGCCTCGATGCCAAGGGCACGGAAGGAGTGGCACCTGCGGAAGTTGAGCTGGCGGGCAAGGGATCGCACGCGGTGCTCATCGTCGACCACAGCGGCTCCATGAGAAAAGAAGACGTGCCCGGTTACAAGTCGCGCTCGGAGGCCCTCTACAAGGTGCTCGTCCACGATTTTGTCGAGGCGCAGGTCAAGTCTGGCGCCACCGAGGATGTGGTGGTCACCCTCATCTCGATGAGCGACACAGCGGACGTGCAGATCCGGACCGAGCCGCTCGATGCGTCGCTGATCCCCAAGCTCGAGAAGATTGGCAAGCGCCGTCCGGCATTTAATGGCAATTACATCCCCGCTCTGGACAAGGCGCTCGAGGTCATGACAGCCGACGCACCCAACCGAGCGCGTCTGTTGCTCCTCTTTTGCTCCGACGGGGCCCCGAGCGACTCGAGTGTGATGGAGTGTGAGCACGGCATGCGCATCTTCGAGGTCGACAAAAAGCTGGACCCAAAGATGGGCCATCGCTCGACGGAGTCCGCGTGGGCGTGCCGCGACAAACTCCACGCTCGGGTGCGCGCCGATTGCCTCGAGCGCGTGCGCAAGATCGGGCATGTCTTCGGCCGCGACAATGTCATCCTGCGCACGCTCGGCTTTGGCCCGCCCACCGAAAATTTTGGACTGCTCGAGGAGATGGCGGCGGCGTTGCCACGTGGTGAGTTCACCAAGCTCGGCCTCAACGCGGCCAATCTGCGCACGGCCTTCTCGTCCCTGAGCTCGTCGATGACGGAGCTGCGCACAGAGGGCGGAGGACGACTGCTCACGAGACGAGACAAGATTGTCAACAAGCAGCAGAAGATCGACCAGTCCAGCGACACCGTGCACGGTCGCGACGGCTGGTGGATTTACTCGTTCGAAGATCTGATCGGCAAGTTTGTCTTCACCAAGCGCGGGCTAGTGACGGCACCAATGTCGAAAGGAGCCACCGGGCTCGCTTTTGTGCAGCAGCCGTTCGCAGAGGGGGCTGAGCGGTTCGTGTATCGTTGCACCGAGATCGAGGTGCCCATCCACATGGCGGACAAGTGGTACCATGAGGGGGTGCGTGCGGGCGACAAGAACTTGATGGCGGCGCGGCGCAGCGGGATGCGACTCGTCGCCAAGGAGGCTAAGGACACAGAGAACTGGCAGCTGGGGCGCCAGTTTCATGAGACATTCGCACGTGTGCAGCGCGACGCGGCAATACTCGCGGACGAGTTCAACCGTCGCAACCCGGTCCAGCGTGCCGAGTTCAACATCTCCTTCCTGCCAACGAATCTGTACTGTTGCTATGATGCTGGGCCATTAATCTACCCCAATGCTGAGGCATGGGTGCTCGTCGAGCCCGAGCTGGATGGCAGATTCACCAAGTGGAACAACAATGCAGGTGCGGTCTCGACCGCAAAGATGAATGGCCTCGACGCGCTGGTCGAGGAGGACGAAGACGAGGAGGAGGAGGAGCTGGTCACCACCGATGAGGTGCCGCAGGCCTTCTCCCACTTCAGCTATGAGCACTCCCGTGGGACGCAGCTCGTCTGTGACCTGCAGGGTGTGTGGAACCCTGAAGATGGCTTTGTGCTCACCGATCCCGTGGTGCATAACATATCGTCGACGGGCCACAAGCACGAGAACGGGGCCACTGACAAGGGGGTGGACGGTGTGAAGCGCTTCTTCCAAACGCATAAGTGCGGCCCGCTCTGCAGCAAGATGCTGCTTCCCGTCCGCACAGGGTCTGATGACGACCTGCTGACGAAGCCTGGCAAGCCCAGCGGCGGCAAGGGCGGTGCCAAGGGCGATGGGCACGGAAGGGGCGTCGGCAAGGGCGATGGGCGCGGACGGGGCGATGGGCGCGGACGGCAAGGGTGAGGTCGCTCATCGCTCGGCGATGGCTGCCGTTGACGAGATGCTGCAGAATCGATCTCTGTTCGTGAGATGCGCAAGGCGCTCTCGGCCCGTGGCATCGCGCACGAGCGCTGCATCGAGAAGGCGGAGCTCGAGGCTCTCACGCGTTCCTAATTAGGCTCGAGGCCCTTATGCGCAGCAGGACGCGTGTGGCGGTGCACGCCACACGCGGTGGAAGCGCGATGCGTTGCGAGTCGCGCCCGCAACGGCCATCGCACAGCTGTCCGTCTCCATCGAGTACCTGCGCTGAAGTGGCCACCGCGCACGCCCCTTGCGCAGCACCGTGCAACACCGTGAATACGTTCCCGTCGTGCAGCACCGTGATACCGCGCACAAACAAACACACGTTGCCAAGTTGCGCCATTCACGGTCGAACCGGGTGGCGATACCACACCGTGTAATACCCGCGAGCGATACTGTACATAAAGTTAAAGAGCTGGGCAAAGTGTAATGACAAAAGTACTGACGTCACGACTCACGTCAAGACGACCGTCATTCTGGGCGAGGGGCGTCGGAGTCCGGGCCGCACCGACGCGGCCACAGCACCCTCTGCTCTCTAGTTTGTACTTGATGCCCTCAGCATCTCCACGAGAGCGCGTCTCCAAGAGAGCGTCTCCACGATGCGAGCCTCCCGGGGAGGATCCTAAAGCTGCTCGTCCCACTCATCATCGTCCCATTCATCATCGTCCCACTCGCTGTTGTCGTCGTCATCCTCGTCGCCATCGAGCGCCGCACGCCGCGCGAGGATGGCGGTGACGCTCACACCGCCAAGTGTGAATGGCTGCTCGCTCTTCCTGGGCGATTCCGAGACGATCACCTGGGCATACCACAGGGGCGCTCCGACGCGCTCAGTGGCACTCCGTGGCCGTGGGCGGCGATCGGGGACACTCAGATGCCGTGAGTAGCACTCAGGGGCAATCAGTGGCGGTGAGTGGCAAGCTGGGGCCAAGACCTTCTTGAGTGCCTTCCCTCGCATGATCTCGTCGAACAGCGCATTTCGACCATTTGGGGGTTGGTCGGCGAGCTGACGATCGGATGCTTTCTTGAGCCCTCCCTGGCCGCTCCGTATCGCGACCAACAGCGCGGAGCGGCTGTCGCCACCGGCCGCCGGCGTTGGCAACGTGGCGGCGGGCGGCGGCTGGCGAGTCGCCATCGGCGACGGCCGCGGCGGTGGTGGCGGTGGTGGCGGCGGCGGCGGCGGCGGCGGCGGCGGCGGCGGCGGCGGCGGCGGCGGCTGCGGCGGCGGCGGCGGCGGCGGCGGCGGCGGCGGCGGCGGCGGCGGCGGCGGCGGCGGCGGCGGCGGCGGCGGCGGCGGCGGCGGCGGCGGCGGCAGAGGTGGCGGCGGCGGTGGCGGCGGCGATCGCGGCGTGGGACGTTGCCGGTCGTCGGTGGGCAACGGCGGCGCGCCCTCGTCCCAATCGCCATCGTCCCATCGCATGGACGCACGGCGTCCGTGCCGAGCGCAGGCGCCCGGCTTAGCCTGGGCTGAGCCAAAGACCTCGTCGATCGTGTTCGCAGATGCATGGCCTGCTACGAGACGCTGCCGGTCGTCGGGAGGCGGAGTCGGCGGCGGCGGCGGTGGCGGCGGCGGAGGGGGCGGCGGCGGCGGAGGGGGCGGCGGTGGCGGAGGGGGCGGCGGCGGAGGCCTGGATCCTGTTGGCTCCGGGAAGCCTCGTGCCGTCCCGCCTCCCACCGCCCCTGCTGTCCCCGCCGCAGCCGCCGCCCCCTTCTCCCCAACCACCGGTACCGGCACGAGGCCTAGCTGTTCCTCGTATGTCAGGTATCGCTTCTTCGCGATGCGCTTGGCTTTACCCTTCTTGACGTGGGCGTCGTGCGCGCCCGTGCGCTCTTGCCGCTCGGCGCGCCGCGCCTTCTTCTCCGCCTTGAGCGCATTCACCTTGCGCTCCTCCTCGTCCAGCCACTGCTTCAGGAAAAAGTGGCGGTCCGAGTAGAGGTTCGCGCACGTCTCAATGAGACCGTACTTGGCGTAGCGCCCCTCGGGCCGCTGGACGAAGGTATCGAGCAGGTGGAGCTGCGGTGGCGCGTGCGCCGCGTCGAAGGCCGCCTGCAATACTGCCGGGCGCGAGTCTGCTGTGAAGAGCCCCGAAATCTCCTCATACTCCACGTGGGGCGCCTTATACTCCACGTGGGGCGCCGCATTGCAGATGTTGACGAGCTCTTCGGCGTTGGCGGTACTGAGCGCCTCATCGAGGCGGCAGATCCGCACGGCCGCGGCCCCGAGTCGGTGCTTCAGCGATCCGACCCGGCTGGCGGAGCGCGCGGTGTCCGCCGTGAGCGCCGAGAAGATCTCGTTCGCGCGGTGGGCGAGCTCCCCGAGCTGGTGCAGCACGCCGATCATGCTCGAGGCAGTGCACGCCTCCAGCACGCTCTCAGCGGTCGTCGAGGAGATAAGGGCGGGTGGCGCGAACGACGAGGGTGGGAGGATGGTCGCCATGACGGACCGAGAGTCGCCGTTCACACGCGACCCTAGAGTGCTTGAATTTTGAAGACTCGCGGCTTGTAGATCCAAAAACCCGGGGGGAGCCGGGACAGTAACGTGTGCCCCCCTGGTGTCTTTTCACATGTTTTCATCGTGTATGAATACATGTTTTGAGACGAAACTTGCCTTTTACGGAACCACACCGCGTTGATGCGCGCCTTCACAGGGAATGGAACCGCCGCTCATGGACGACGGCTCCAACTCAACGATGTGACTTCACTCATGCAAGTCCGTGGCATGAACCATTTGTCACATGCCCATCCGATTCGCGGAGCACCATCATTCGTGACATCGTCCGTTCACTTTGAATGGTGCATGCACTTCGAACGCTTCCAAGTCGACGATTTTGTGGCAGAGCTTTCCCAGAAGCGTGGCAACTGCGTCGTTTACGACGTCGGCATGAACGACGGCTTCTATACCATGCTGTCAGCAGCCATGGGGTGCCGGGTGCATGCGTTCGACGTGCAGGACATGTGTGTGGAGATAGCCCGCCGCTTTGTGATTCTCAATCACTTTGACCACGTGACCGTTGTGCATCAGCCCGTGAGTGCCAATCACGACGAGAAGCTTGCGATACCGAGTCTCCAGGCTTGCGACGGAGGGTTCACCTTCAGCGGGGCCGCCGCCAACGCCACCCCGGGGACTCGGCTTGGGCATCTCGGCATACCGCTGGTCTCCAAGAGAGAGTTCCGAACGATCTCATTGGATGCGTACGTCCCGCCTGGAACCGTGATCGACATGCTCAAGATCGATACAGAGGGACACGAGCCCCTTGTGCTGCGGGGCGCGCAGACCTTGTTCCGGAGCAGACGCATCCGTAGGGCATGGATAGAAACCAATCCGTCACCATCGCCCACGTCGTGGCGCTCATTCAATCTGTTGCATCGGATCATGACGTGGGGCTATGCGGCTCGAGTCGTTGGGAATGGGCCGTGCCCAAGGGACGTGTTCTACGCCAAAGACTGGACCAGGTTTCACGCGTACCTTCTCGACCCCACTCGCAATCACATGTGCGTCGACGTGTTGCTCTCGTTGACGTAGTTGCTGCGTAGTTGACACGGAATCGTTAGGACCTAATGTCGGAATCGGACGGATACGAGAGAGATTTGAAACTGTGCAAGCTACCCAACTAATTGGCGGGACCCCCGGGGGTGCGGTGGGGGAATTCGAAGGAGATGTCGGCGTAAGAGAGGAATCGCAATCCCGGATAAACGTTAACCGTTTTAAACGCGCGCCGGCGGGGCCCGCGAGCCGCAACCCGTCACAAGTCGAGTGTCGTGATTGCGACCGCTCAATAACAGGCTTGATGACTTTAGTCCCTCAAGTCCCCTCTTAACACTTAAAAGATTGCCGCCGAATACCTAAGGAACGGGACAGCCGGCGTCTGTGGTCGTTGGCGCACCAATGACTCGACTGACAGCGCCATGCCAATGGCAAGCATCATGAGCCCGAGCAGCAGCGCCGCGTACCCGCGCGCGCGCGTGCGCTCATTGAAGCTGGCCTGCGCTTGCCACGCCATCAACATCGCACCCGCCCTTTGAGCGTGCAACCGCTCCGCCTCTCTGGCTGCCTCCGCCTGCGCCTCATCCACTGGAAAACCGTCGTGGGTACCAGTGGACACGGGGCTCGACGATCCAAGCAGCCATCGCGTGGCGCCCGCCGCCAAGCCCGCCGCCAAGCCCGCCGCCGAGGCCACCGCCAAGCCAGCGGTCATGAAGGCAGATATCGACGACGACGACGACGACGACGACAATGACGATGATGATGACGATGATGATGACAACGCCCCTGAGGCGGGTACCGGCTCGAGCTGCGTCGCCCAAACGTGCGACGGCGATGGGCGGGTGGCGCGCTCGACCGATTCATGCTCGAGCGACGGCACGTGCGCCGCTGGGACGCTTTGTGCCGGGGTCCAGGCAGCAAGGGTCACTTTCTCCGCCCAAGACGTGGGGCTCCGCGGAGAAGAAGGAGGGCCCGGAGGAGGAGCACACGGCGGAATCGGGTGCTCTTCCTCCGCAATGGGCGCGCCTCGGAAGCTCGAGTCGAAGGTCATTGCGCATCGGATCTTGTCGACGACGGCGTACTTTGCAGCGTCTGAAGCCCACAGCACGGTCAGCTCCTTGCGCTGCTGGTCCATGCTCACCGATTTCAGTCTTTCGGCCATCTCAGGCTTGAGCGGCAGCATCAGCAACTTAAACTTGTCTTTGCATTCACTCGTGTCGCTCGGGTACTCCTTCATAGCAAATAGCTGCACGGTCACCGTGATCTCCTTAGATGGCCACACAACCCCAACACTGGGACGCACCGAGTACCGTTTTGGGTTGGTCGTCTTGACCTTGAATGCGTAAGCGACGTTCTTTGCCGAGGCGTTCCGCCCTTGCAGCTCTTGCATCGACGGCTTGTCGAACGCCACGCCGAAGTTTAGAGTCGCGGGTTCCCATTTGAGAGCGGCTTCCGACTCCATGTGCAGCACAAAACCGCGAGTTCGTTTTTTTCTGTTTCGTCGCGAGTTTGCTTTGGGAAAAAGTAACGAAGATTCGTCATCCGGCGCTATTGCACCTAACAACAAGTTTGACAAAACTTTAAAAATGTCGGTGGAGCCCGCCCATCTACGCTCGAACCCGCCCGCCAGCGCGGGCCCAGCTCGCCCTCTCACGCTCGCGCGACCCCCCAGCCCGCCCGGCCTCCCACTAACCAGCCTGGCAGGCCCAAGATCGATTCTCATCGCGGCCCTCATCACCATCTCCGCGATGCGCGCGCACCCTATCTCTCAATCCTACTTCATAGTGCCTCGGCGCTCCCTGAAGATGCTGCGTGGGAGACTCG
>Ga0210242_101908_pt1 | contig 13658 bp, 11 predicted proteins | sample ChrtobMeP5a_16mM_FD_155445 | JGI IMG/M metagenome (GOLD analysis project Ga0210242, IMG submission 155445) | Chrysochromulina tobin associated microbial communities from unialgal haptophyte culture, Seattle, Washington, United States - P5a_16mM | ecosystem: Host-associated > Algae > Haptophytes >... | reverse complement strand
TACATGTACATGTCCTGACAACATGACTGAGACTAGACAACTAAAGTGACGAAAGTAAGAGAACCTCACCACCGAAACGAGAAACGACAAACGGGGGTGGGGAAGCCGGCGGTAGCACTCTAAACATTATCTGCTGGCGCGTATACGGCTGTAGTCGGTTGCAGGATGGTGACGATACACGGTTGTTCTGTTTTTGTTGTTACATTTCTACGAAACGATCCTGTTCACAACATTCGTTCACGCCCTTGTACAGTTCTAAGTCCGCTCCGCGAAGGCCGATCGGCTCTCGTCAGGAGCATAGATCAGTCAGTCCAACATGACTCAGCGCAATTCGACCCGTGAATGGCGGGCAGCGAATGTTGGCAGGCCACCCTCTTCGTCATGCAGGCCTCGGCTCTTCGTTTACGACTTGCCGAATAGTTATCGGCACAAGGGAAGCCCATCAGGTCGAGGCTATGGCTCAGTAGTGCACGAGACGCCCCATCACCGGCTCTTCCTCAGCCCCAGTGGTACGTATGGTACGGGGGCAACCATTTTCGAAAGAGCCATGACTACGCCGTGTCGCGTGGACGACCCAGCCGCTGCAGACCTTTTCTTCGTCCCCGTGTTTGTCGATAACTATCGAACGACGAATTCTTACTGTGCAGAGCGGCCTTGCAACAGCACGAGCCTTGTGAAGCGGCTCAGACGAGTGGTAGCACCCAGCGGCGTGACGTTTCTGGAACTCAATGAGGGCTTCGACCATTTCTTTGTGACTTCCAAGTCCGGCCGATACTACGACCTTGCAGTCACGCGTGAGTTGCACCTCGAGCACCCTTGGTGGGGTGGTGCGTCTCGCTTCGCCGTGGAGCAAAATGCCAATGTGCGCCCTGACAAATTTACGCAGACGATGCGAATCTTCCGATCGTTGCCGTGGACGAGCTATGTGCACATGCGCCGATCGACACGGTGGGATGACTTGCCGTGGCGCCAACTAGATCGTGCACGGCCAGCTCTGGTTGCGGCCGCCTTCAACCCCAAGAACGCCGAGCACAAGATTGGGCTGTCTTCCGACTCACGCCGACTTCGACTTGCGCTCAACAGCACGTGCTCCCGCCGCCCCGCCGTATGCGCCTTCCTGCCTTCGGGAACGCGAATGCCGAGCAAAGAGCCCCTCTCAGAGCCAGTGCGGGAGTTGGCAGAGCTCTATGGACGCTCCGTGTTCTGCTGGCAGCCCATGGGCGATAGCGTCACGCGTAAGGCCACGATCGACGCCGTGCTTCTCGGATGCATCAACGTCTTCTTCCACCCATTGCAGCAGCTTCATTGGCCATGGCATTGGGGTGGTTGGGTGAAGAGAGCATCCGTGTTCCTCGACCATGCGGCCATAGCCGCCGGCCAGCTAGATCCGATTGAGGAGCTGCGCCGCGTGCCCCCCGAGGCGATCAGGGCGATGCAGAGGACCATCGCAGAGCACGCTCACTGCCTGCATTACTCCGACGTGCCTTTGCAAACAGATGGCAGCGGTGGCACAACGCCATACGAGCGCGCCACTCTCGGAGCCGCGCCGGACGCATTCGACGTCCTGCTGCGCGGCGCTTGGGAGATCGCAACGAATCATTCACAGGTCTGGGAGGTCTTTGACCGAGGCAAGAACGGATCCTACAAACTACGCGTCGGCCGGAGGATGTCCCGTAGGGAGCTCTGCGAGCCGGTGCCGTTCCCATACATTGGTTAGTTAGCGTAGATATATCGATAAACTTATCTAATTCTTAAAGGCGCCCGGTTTTTCGGTAGCTTTCCCCATGGGAAAGAACCCCGGTCCACTTTGCCGTTCAGCTGGCTGTCGACCTGCGGCCATGCCGCGCGCCTCCTGTGAATCACTCCTCGGTAACGGGGCGTTGCGCCACCTCGCGGCGTACTTCACCGTGGATGAACGCGAGGAAGCGCGCGAACGAGAACTTGTCATGCTGTGCCGCGGCCGCCGCCGCCTGCCCCGAGTCAGCATCGTGCTCGAGGAAGCGTTCAAATGGAGCAGCCTCCACCTGTGGGGAAGAGATGGCGCGGTGGTGAGCACTTGCATGCTCGAGGAAGCCGTTCAAAGAGAGCGGCCTCTACCGAGCCGGCGCGGCAACACACGATGCGGGCGGTGCACAGCCGTTGCTGGCGCAGCCGTAGCACGTCCCTCCACAGCAGACTCGATTTGCTTGGCGGGAACTCGATCAATGAGCCCCTCCCCTCGCGGGCTTCACTGGCCGCGCCCTCGGCGCCTAGCTCGAGGCAGTAGACGTAGATGTGAGTATACCTGCCATCAGGGGGACTCCGAGGCACTCAGGGGGACTCAGGTGCCATCAGAGGCACTCAGGTGCCATCAGAGGCATCAGGTGCCATCAGAGGCACTCAGGTGCCATCAGAGGCACTCAGGTGCTATCCAGAGGCACTCGAACGCCATCAAGTACACTCAGGTGCCATCCGAGGCACTCAGGTGCGTCGGCGTACGCGTCCAGAACAAAGAGGCGACAGCCGCTCGAGACAGCGCTCGTGTGGAGTGCCTCCCACGTTAACGGCAGGCGCACCAGCCGACGGGTGACGCCAGAGCACTCGCCGCCGGAGCTCGGGCTCTCTAATTTGGCATCCGAGCTCGCACTCCCTAATTTGGCATCTGGAGGGTAGCCAGTGAGCGAGGGCAGGATCGCAAGGCACAGGTCTGGCGCCGGAAGCCGCCGGTAGAGTGCATGCAGCCACGTGCGCCCATCGGCCGAGAGCGCCGAGATGGGCGCACGGCTCGAGAGGGGCGCGTGTGAAGCCAGGTGTGAAGCGAGCAGCGGCCCTTGCAAGAGAGCATAGACCCAGCGCGGCACGGACTGCAGCTGGCGTGGTAAGCGGGACGGAGTGAGTGCATTGTTGGGCTGCCCAGGGTGCAGACGAGATCGAGCGAGCTCGAAGCCGCTGAGCAACTGCACCAGCCAATCCTGCCATAGTAGGGCAACGAGCGGGGCCCTCTCAGCGGCAAGCAGCAGTCACAATGCTGCCAAACTTGGGTCTAGGGTCTGAGGGGGGACAGCCTTGTGATGACGTCCCCCCTTCCGTGGCTATTCCGTGGCAAGCGGCAGTCATCAGCCGTCATCAGCCGTCATCAGCAGTCATCAGCAGTCATCAGCAGTCATCAGTGGCCATGGGCGCACCTGCACCAGCAGCCGACCTTCACGTGATCCCTGATGCTCAATCGCGCAGATCACCTTGTGAGTAAGCAAGCCGAGCATGGCGGTGCTGTCGATGCTCTCGTACAGCTCTCGAAGGCTGCGGGCGACTTCTAATCGGATGGTCTGCACGCGCAGCCGACGTACGACACGGCACCCATCATCATCGGCTTCGCTGTCGCCCTCCTCCCCCTCGTCCCTCTCCGGCGGCGCACGCACGAGGATACTGTAGCTGTACGCGAGCTGCACCGCGGGCTTTACCTCGGGACTCGCGCCCCAGCCGACACTCTTGGCGAATCGGAACGCGAAGGCGACCGACGTGTCGGCATCACAACCAGCGAGGTGGTAGAGGTTCTCGGAGCGTTCATCGGGCACCAGCGACCCATAAACATGCGCCACCGCTAGCTCCGCTGGCATGCGAAGCCGAAGGAGGCCGGCCGAGCCGAAGGGACTGCGAAGCATGCAATCAGCATGCACTCAGCATGCACTCAGCATGCACTCAGCAAGCACTCAGCATGCACTCGGCATGCACTCAGCTGCATGCGCAAGCACTCCGTGGCACCCGTCGCACCTGCGCAGCATCTTGTACACGTCATCGGCGACCGGGCAGTCGGAGAGGTCGTTGTACAACTGCAGCACGCCGCCGGTATGTGAGGCGAGCGAACGGAGGCAATCAGCATGCATTCGCAAGGTGCCATCAGCATGCAATCAACGCGCAATCAGCATGCAATCACCTGCAGCACGCCGCCGGTACGTGAGGCAAGCGAATGGATCACTTCGAGCCCCAAGCCAGGCGCCGTCCTGAGCGCGAGCACGCTCACGGCGGCGCCGAGCAGCCCAAACTCAAGCGCGAGCTCCTCGTACACCTGCCGCGCCGCGCCGTGTTGGGCGCGCGCTTGGGCGCCGTCGTGGGCGCCGCGGCCGTGGGCGAGGCCGCCGTCGTCGTTGACATCGTCGGTTGGGATCTCGAAGGCCACCTCGCCCGAGCAGGCCGTCGACGAGGTGGCAAGAGCGGCGCTGCCGACCCCGACACAGCCAGCCGCGGCCCCTGCGCCCGGCGGCAGCGGCGGCAGCGGCGGCAGCGGCGGCAGCGCCCCGACACCATACGACGGGCGAGAGCCCACAAAAGCGAGCACTTGTAACGGCCCGAGGGAGGGCACCGCCCCGAGTGCGTCCACGAGCAGTTGGAGAGCACCGCCGAAACCAAACAGAGGGACCTCGCGCGCGCGCTCGCCCTCACCTCCGCCACCGAGGCCGCCGCCGCTCGCGGCCCTTGCAGCGCCACCTACAGCGCCCACGACGGCGCCCGCAGTGCCGACCGTCTCGATGGCCGCAGCGATGCGCGTGGCACAGCTGCCCACGTGTGCGAACATGTGCTCGAGGCGCACCGCGTCGGCGAGCGGCAGCGCGGCTGCCCCAGGGCCTATGGGCAACGGCACATGGCGCACGTGCGGCCGCGGTGCGCCGGGGAGGTACACACCGACCGTGTCGGCCACGACGAGGAGCGCGAAGAGCGTCTGTGCGGGCAGCGCGGCGACGAGCGCGTGGAGAGCCGCGCGTACGAGCTCGACGTACTTGCCGTCCGCCGCCGAGGCCACGTCCACGACCGCCACGCACATGGGCGGCGCGTCATCGTCGGCCTGACCGTCGGAGAGCTCCAAAGTGGGATCGCACAGCTCGGGCAGCTCGCGCAGCTCGTTCGGGCCGAGGGAGTACCGCGCACCGGTGAACGCGTTCACCGTCGCACAGAGCGAGCACCGCCACTCCTTGCGGCGCACGTCGCACAGGTGGTTGATGTATGCGCCGCACGCCGAGCAGCGCGCGAGGTCGGAGGCGTCGGGCATGAACTCGGCTTCGTCCTCGTCGAGCGGCGGCAACTCGGCGAGCGGCCGTGCAACGCAGCCAAAGGGCACGCCCGAGTCGGAGAGGTCTTCCGGCGTGCACGGCACGGCCGCGCATGTGACTGAGAGCAGCGCGCCGTGTCCGCCGGTCTCTGTGCTGGTATGCGACATGTTGTGGTCGGTCGGCGTCGGGCTTGCGTGCGGGACGGACTTCACGGTCTTCACGCGAAGAGTCGACGACGCCAAGTGTCCAAACTGGAATCCTGCACGGAATCCTGGACTAGCTTTTGACGCGCTCCATCACTCGTGTACGGGAGTCAAGTCAAGTCACACTTCACTCGAATGAATGAAATAAGGTCAAGAATTTGAATTCTGTTACATGTACAGTAACGCCGCCGAGCGAGTGAAAAAAAGAAGAGATATTTTGCGCGCGCAGCGCGCAACAAAATTGCGCCGCGCCGCGGCGCCAAGCGGCGCCGCTAGGCGGCGCGCAGGCGCCGTAGGCGGCAAGCTCAGACGCGTCGATTCAGGCCCCCCCTGAGCCCGTTGTTTTGCAGCACTACTTTTCACTTTCCCCGTAGTTAACTATACGGCGCATTTTCCAGCCTCTGTGGACCCCTTTGCGCTGCTAGTGGCTGTGGAATGGTCGCTGCCACTCATCCTGCATCTTATTCCATCGGCACTTCTGACGGGAACCGCGTAAGTTGCGCCTGCCCCTGCGTAAACAAGGGACGCTGTGAACAGGGGAGACGGTCCGTTTCCTATCGTTTTGGGGGTCAGTTTCTCATATTTCAGATACACGACACACAAGATACATTCACGATACATGTCGGATACATCGGGATACACATCAAGATAGTATCTCGAGCCCTACTTGCGGCCGCGCTTGGATACCCCCAAACCCCCGAGATACGTGTCCCGCATGTATCCCTCATGTATCCCGCATGTATCTTGATTACCTCTGAGGATACATGTATCTCGTATGTATCTTGCATGTATCCCGCATGTCTCCTTCATATCAGATACATCTCTCTCTGGATGCATTTGAGATACATGTATCTCATCATGTATCTTGGAAGTCAAGTCAAGTCAAGTTGACTTGACTTGACTTGACTATCTTGGATGTATCCCGCATGTTACTCAAGTACATCAGGATACGTAGTAAACTGACCCCCCAAACGATAGGAAACTGACCCAGCTGTCCCCTGTGAACCGGACTGTGAACATAGGTGTGAAGAACAAAAAGTGTTAGGATCGGCCGAAGCTGGTTAGGGCTCATCAGCTCCATCACTAGCTGTATGGGAACAAGCTTCTGTCGCTCACCTAGCCCTCATTTCGACCCCCGCTCTCAAAACGTTGCAATTCCCGTCACAATTGAGTAGTATTTATACTATGATGATGGTCTATGTTTTATATACTTCCCCCGTGTATCGCCTATGTACGAATTTACATGCTACCACTGCGTCCTGTACGCACCTAAAACTCCCCAATCTCCTCGTTAAGTTCGATCACCATCAGCCGCGCGTCCGGATCCGCCAGGTTGCCCGCCACGGCGCCCCTCGCCGCCACTGCAGCACCGGCAACCACCGCAGGATGATTCGCCAGCGGCGGGCTCCGCGGCGGCGCCTGCGACGGGCTGTCTTCGGCAGCGCCTGCGGCGGGCACCTCCGGCGGGCAAGCCTGCACCTCCGGCGTCACCGCACGGCACCTGAGCGCCCCCCCCCTACAAGTGATAGTGAAGCTAACTTGTACAGAGTCAGAGACGTTTCACACCACGCCCGCACGACGACCAATATTCTACCACTGGTTCTTCTAAAACTTAACACTGCCACTGGCGTGTGGCGACTGCAAGTTTTCACGATCGTGGAAACGTAGTCCGCCCCCTGCTCGGTGAAGCTCATCGTCGCGTCCTTGCCCTCGAAGCCTCCTCGTCATCCTTCTTCGCCTTACTGCTCCTCATCCGCGCCTTCCTCCTCGTCCTCGTCCTCCTCGTCCTCCTCGTCGTCGTCCTCCTCCTCGTCCTCGTCCTCGTCCTCGTCCTCGTCCTCGTCCTCCTCGTCCTCTTCCTCCTGATCATCCTCGTCCTCGCCTTCCTCCTCATCGCTCTCGACACTCTCTCCTTCTCCTCCTTGGACTGCTGCTCTCTTCGTAAGCTCCTGATCCAACCACTCCGCTGCCAACCTCGCTACTGGTGGCTCAACCGTTTGGGATGCAGTGTCCGAAGCAATCAAGGCGACGGCCACTGCCGCGCCCTTGAGTGTCCGTTCAAAAGCGGTGCGATCGAGCCCATACGCAAGCACTCTGGAGACCAATGCATCCTTCAGACCCGCCGCTTCGTTGCCATACTTCAACTCACCCTGTGTGTTGCGACGGTATGCCAATTGATAGCATGCGGCAAGGAGTTCCCATGCGCGCACCCTGCAGCTTGCTGGCCAGAGTGAATGAGACACCGCATGCCACGGCATGCAAGCCGCAGCTACCAACTGAGCGGCCTCGTACCCGGCCGTCCCTGGTCCACGCTGCAAACTGCAAAAGGCACGCGATTGAAGGAATGCGTCCTGCACTCGGCCACCCGCGCGAAGCAGGGCCTTGCATTGCGAGGCAGAAAGGAGCTCGAGATAGTGCAACGGCGACGTATGGTCGCGTGTACGGCGAAGCCAACGGCAGACAGTAGGGTAGCCAGCCGACCATTGAACGGCTGTCGGAGCACCTGCCAGCTCTCGAGTGGCACCATGCAAACACAGCTCCTGCACGTTGAGCAGATGGCCACGACGTGCCGCTAAGAGAAGCGGCGTGTTGCCCATGCCATCGGGTAGGTCTATGTCGGCGCCCACTTGCAGGAGGAACCGCACGCAGCGGACGTAGTAGCGCTCCGAGTCGGAATGATGGGGTTTCCGAGCAGCGCCATGCAAGGGCGTTGATCCATCTGCAGACGCCGCCACCAGGCTCGCCACCGCCCCGAGCTCATGCAGCGCATGCAAGCAGCTCTCATGGCCTTTCATCGCAGCGAAATGCGCGGGCGTCCTTCCATCTGCAGACGCCGCCACCAGGCTAGCCGCCGCCCCGAGCTCATGCAGCGCATGCAAGCAGCGTACGTGGCCTTTCAACGCGGCGAAATGCGCGGGCGTCGTTCCATATGCAGCCGCCACCGACAGGCTGGCCGCCGCCCCGAGCTCATGCAGCGCATGCAAGCAGCACTCGTGGCCTTCCATTGCAGCGAAATGCGCGGGCGTCATTCCCTTTGCAGCCGCAGCCGACAGGCTGGCCGCCGCCCCGAGCTCATGCAGCACATGCAAGCAGCGTACGTGGCCTTTCATCGCGGCGAAATGCGCGGGCGTCGTTCCATCTGCATCCGCCGCCGACAGGCTGGCCGCCGCCCCAAGCTCATGCAGCGCATGCAAGCAGCTCTCCTTGCCTTTCATCGCAGCAAAATGCGCAGGGGTACTTCCATCTGCATCCGCCGCTGACAGGCTGGCCGCCGCCCCGAGCTCATGCAGCGCATGCAAGCAGGGCACGTGCCCTTCCCTAGTAGTGAGATGCGCGGGCGTCATTCCTTCTGCATCCGCCGCAGACAGGCTGGCCGCCGCCCCGAGCTCATGCAGCACATGCAAGCAGCGTACGTGGCCTTTCATCGCGGCGAAATGCGCGGGCGTCGTTCCATCTGCATCCGCCGCCGACAGGCTGGCCGCCGCCCCAAGCTCATGCAGCGTATGCAAGCAGCTCTTCTTGCCTTTCATCGCAGCAAAATGCGCAGGGGTCCTTCCCTTTGCATCCGCTGCTGACAGGCTGGCCGCGGCCCCGAGCTCATGCAGTGCATGCAAGCAGGGCACGTGCCCTTCCTCAGCAGCGAGATGTGCGGGCGTCGTTTCATCTGCATCCGCCGCTGACAGGCTGGCCACCGCCCCGAGCTCATGCAGCGCATGCAAGCAGTTCGGATGCCCTTCCCTAGCAGAGAGATGCGCGGGCGTCATTCCATCTGCCCCCGCTGCCGACAGGCTGGAAGCCGCCCCGAGCTCATGCAGCGCACGCAAGCAGTTCGGATGCCCTTCCATAGCAGCGAAATGTGCGGGCGTCGTTCCTTCTGCATACGCAGCCGACAGGCTGGCGACCGCCCCGAGCTCATGCAGCGCATGCAAGCAGCGTACGTGGCCTTTCATCGCGGCGAAATGCGCGGGCGTCGTTCCATCTGCATCCGCCGCCGACAGGCTGGCCGCCGCCCCAAGCTCATGCAGCGTATGCAAGCAGCTCTCCTTGCCTTTCATCGCAGCAAAATGCGCGGGCGTCCTTCCCTTTGCATCCGCTGCTGACAGGCTGGCCGCCGCCCCGAGCTCATGCAGCGCATGCAAGCAGGGCACGTGCCCTTCCTCAGCAGCGAGATGTGCGGGCGTCGTTTCATCTGCATCCGCAGCTGACAGGCTGGCCGCTGCCCCGAGCTCATGCAGCACATGCAAGCAGCGTACGTGGCCTTTCATCGCGGCGAGATGCGCGGGTGTCGTTCCATCTGCATCCACCATCATGAGGTTCGTAAGCGCTAGACCGCGAAAACTGTCGTCACTTCCTCGAAGCGCGGCATCGTGTGCAGGAGCATAGTGTGCAGGAGTCAGCATATCTTCCATATCGGCTTCATCGATCCCCATCTCCGTCGCCATCAGCCGCAGACTGATCGCCGCGCGCGCCTCTGCCTCTGCCCAGCCCGCGCGTGCTACCTCTAATTGGCGCGCAGTCTCTGCGGCGAGCTCGAGCACCTTCGCCAGATCCGCCCCTGAGCCTCCACAGGCCGGGATGCGTGCGCGAAAGGTGTCGCCCGCCTTCAGTCCTTCAGGAAGCACCGCCGAATACTTGACGCCATCGACCACAAACTCAATCTTGCGGTCAGCCTTGACGTCGGCTGGAACGAGCATGGCAACCTCCTTGGTCGCTACGACCGGGTCCAGTGCGCCGCCATGGTGCGCGCACCGCGTTGCGCCGCCATGGTGCGCTTCGCGTTCCATTTCGCGCTCTGTAGGACCAGGCGCCTGGAGGCTGAACTGTGAACCGCAAAACGCGGGTTATCTCGTGAATTTGAATCGACGGGAAGCAGGGCTTTCCACAGGAAAATAGGTCAGCCAATTCAAGAGAGAAAAACGCGGGTATTCTTCCCAAGAACCTCTGAATGTATTTACGTGACCTCACAAACCGAGAGCGGCTCATGCGCCTAAAACACACACTGTGCTTTACCTCTCATACAACCAGCTTTACCTCTCTCAGCTTGACCTCTTTCTTCAGTTTTTCGACCAGCTTTACCTCTCAAGACAACTTCCGGCGAAACCTTGAATTTGCTGAGATTTCCTGTCGTGGAAAGCCCATTGGGAAAGCCCAGCGGCAGCGAGACGTTTCTCGGTCGAAAAAACCCCAAGCGAAGGGTGCGAGCTACTACTGAAGCTTCGGCCTTCGCCGTTCGCGGCTCCTCGTCGCGATGCCGATGGCAAGAAAGTTACGGTACTTTGGTAAAACATGCACTTCATCCCCCAAGCTCGCACCCTCTAACCGGCCCACACATGCCCGTATGCAGTGCCACAAGACATGACAACTCAGAATGACGCGCAAAGTGGCGCGTGCCGCTTACTGAAGGAGAGGCGCCGTCTCGATCGAGGTGTAGACGTAGGGATAGAACTCGCCGGTCGCGCCGGGCACGATCGCCTCGTCCTCGCCCTCCATCATCTTGCCCGACGCACCCACCGCGTAGACTGCGGAGAGAGCCTTGCGCAAGAGATCCGCTCGGCCCTTCTTGACCTGGATGAAGAAGGCCTTGAAGTTGGGCACCATGCCTTTCGAGTAGGTCTCGGTCAGGCCGTATCGGAGCACCGATTCTACGAAGATCCGAACGGCCTTTAAATGGAGCATCATCGAGTAGATCTCGGCAAAGTTGATGGTGCACCACGTCGAGAGCTTCGCCTTGCAATCGGCGAGCTGCGCCTCGGTCTCCCTCGCCGCCGTCTCCTCCGCCGAGAGGGTGCCTGGAACGTATGTGTACTCTCGCAGCGCCACGCGCTTCTCGCGCGCAGCCGCCTTGAACTCGTCTAGCGACTTGCGGAAGATGTTGATCGCGTACAGCGCGTACTCCTGGTCCTCCTTGAGCAGCTTGGCCGAACGCGGCACCACGTACTTGGCCATCCTCTCATACGCCGTCTCAAACTCCTTTGTACTCCCTTTGGGGACGACGGGGAAGACGGTGCAGATGTACTCGGAGTCCACCACGTGCCTCTCCTGCACAATGTCGGCGAGCCCCCGGACCATGAGGTTGCCCTGCGTCTTACGGTCCGACTGCTGCTTGGTCTGCTTCAGCGCGTTCATCTCCGTCATCTTGAGCTTCAGATCCTCATCGAGTGCGCCGATGCGACTCGAGATCGTCTCGCACAGCTCGCGCACGGGCTGCTTGAGCTGGAATTTGGCCTCCTCCCACTCCCACCGCATCAACGTGTACGGCACGATCGGCACGCCGTTGACCGCCGGGCCGTCCGGCAGCGAGCCCTCCGCCAGGTCCACCACCGTCTTATACATCTTGGCCACCGCCGCCTCGGCGAGAGCGTCCATCTTCACGAGATCGTCCGACAGCGACATCAGCGAGTCCAGCGTGCCCACACGCAGCTGCGCGCCTGGTACCGAGAACGTGCTGAGCGCGCCGTGCGCACCGACTGCCTCCTGCAGCTGGCTCTGGCTGGCGTTGGCTTTGACGGAGATGGCCCACAGCATTGACTCATACTGGGACTCGGTGGGCATTTGACTCTCCTGCGGTGGCAGGCGCGCGCGCTGGCGCGTCAGCGAACGTGGCGCGAGAATCTCGCGTGCGGGGTTGGTGCGAGCGCGGCAGGCTGTGCGGCACGTGCGAGCTCCAGGCGGGTCGGCAGGGCCAGCGCGCTTCGCCGCACCGCAAAAGCCCGACTAGAAGTCGCCCTCGCGAAGCTGAAGAAGTTTGCTTGTGCAAGACTAGAGAGGAGTTTACTTGAGGTTCTCACCTTGGCGACTTCATCACACACTCCAATGTTCACACGAAGTCTGAATTCCAATGTCGGCGGATGTTCGAGATGTCGAGGCGCCAGCGTCTGCGTGCGTGCCGATCTCCTCAGTTCCTCATGCCCCGCCACACTTCGGCGGCGCTCACGCGTGCCGTCGGCCGTCTCGAGCGTGCACAGAGTAGCGGGTCCGAGCGAAGTCTTCTTCCGAGAGCTCGAGGAGCGCGACGTCACGGGCCTCATGGAGCTGCAGCGCGGGCTCTTTCCGGTGCAGTACACAGAGAGCTTCTACACGAAGCTGTTCACGCCGGGGTACTATTGCATTGTCGGCGTTGCACCCGACGGAGAGATTGTCGCGGTCGTCTCGGCGCGCGCCATCGCCTTTGCAACCGCTCACGAGCAACAGAGCTCACGAGAAGCGTACATCATGACGCTCGGCGTCAAGGTGCGTAGCACGATTCGAAAGGCCAAGCCCCCCCTTCCCCCTCTGTCTCTCTCACTCGCGCCTTCGTGGCCGGCGCCGCGCAGGATAGCTATCGGCGGCAGCGAATAGGGATGAAGCTGATGGACATCATCTTTTGCGAGCTACGCGCGAAGACGGATTGCGAGTACGCGACGCTGCACGTCAAGACCATCAACAGGGCCGCCGTCAGCTATTACGAGAAGCTCGGCTTCACATGCGACCCGCAGTCCGGCTTCCTCCCGAGCCATTACTACATCGACGGGCAACATTGGGATGCGTACCGGTACACGCGTCCGCTGCGCGGTCCGCTTTTGGCCTTCGTGCACGAGTATTGCACCTTGCTGTGAGGAGCCGCTCGAAGGAGCCGGAGCCACCACAACCGCCGCATTGGCCTTCGCGCGCGAGTATTGCACCTTGCTGTGAGGAGCCGCGACCGACGCATGGGCTGAGTTCCCAGCCGACCTTCCCAGCCGACCGTGGCCTTCCGACCGCCGGCCGAGCCGCCGGCGTCGGCTTCGTCGGCTTCGTCGGTTTCGTCGGTTTCGTCGGTTCGGTGCGGCCTTCCGACCGCCGGCCGAGCCGCCGGCGTCGGTTCGGTGCGGCGCGGTTCGCCCCATATGCGGCAGGTATGCGCAGGCTGCTACTGGCACTGGTGGGTGGCGTTTGAGCTCCGCTCGCCGGCGCAGAGAGCTGTTTTTGCACACCTCAGTCGAAGGCGCATTCGTCAGAACGTCAGCGCGCCTGGAGCGGCCGGGGACGCGATGCGAGTAGCACGTCGCACCCTAGTTCGAGAGGCCGCGCGCCTCATCCGATCATGCGCGCCACTATAGGTGTTTTGTATGATACCAACGGTATATGAGACTTATCTTCGACCATTTGCGGCCCGTCGTTGCTACAACTAAACGCGTCCCCGCGCCGCAGGGAATAGCGCCGAGTTGGGACGAGTCGGTGAGGACGATCTGCCTTGGTCTCAGTTCGATCCAACCTAAATCGGGTCACACAATTCTAGGTGTTCCCTAATTGGTTAATGTGTCGGCTTGCATGCAACTGTCTCTCAGGAGACGGGTAGGCACCGATATGGCGCTACACCCCCCCGGCTCGGTAGTACACGTACCGAGCCCCCGTACATGCGCCCATCCCGTCAGAGCAGGTTCATGCACTCTTTGCGATGTTTGTGAAACGT
>Ga0210242_101907_pt1 | contig 13659 bp, 9 predicted proteins | sample ChrtobMeP5a_16mM_FD_155445 | JGI IMG/M metagenome (GOLD analysis project Ga0210242, IMG submission 155445) | Chrysochromulina tobin associated microbial communities from unialgal haptophyte culture, Seattle, Washington, United States - P5a_16mM | ecosystem: Host-associated > Algae > Haptophytes >... | reverse complement strand
TACACCACACGCAGCAGCTCGCAGCGGCTGCGCAGGTGGGCGACGCGAAGGGTATCCGGAAGAAGATCACCGAGATGAAGATGCGCCTTATCAAGGACGCGCTTAAGGCGACCGGGCGGGGCTAAGCTATGCGCGGCCCGGCCCGGCGGCTGATCGAGTATGGCTGTGATAATAGGGGGTCCGGGGGTCCCCGAGCTAATGGTAACCGCATCCGTATGTACGCCGGTCCGGTGTCTTGGGTGTCGAATTATAAACATTGGCTATGAAACTTTAATCACACCCCAATCATGAAAACTAGATTATCCGAGCCGCGGTGGCTCTGAACTAAAAACGTGAGGCAGGACGTGAGCCTCCGTGAGGGGAGTGTGCGGCGGCGCGTTGGCCGTTTCCCAATTGACGCACCATTCGGACCGCCGGCCCCGCCGCCGCGCGCGCCGCACGTGAGCGTCGCCATCCATCGACTTACATGTAGGGTCTAGGCCCCCCAGAAGGGGCAAGAAAGGGGATGCAAAGAGCCCAGTGGGAGGGTGTCTCTTGACTTGACTTGACTTGACTTGACTTGACTTGACTTGACGCATTTCCCGAGCGCAACCCACACCAGCGCGATCGATTTCCGAGCACGCTCCAACCCGCGTGCACTCCCAAGCCGATCACAAAGCAAACACCATGAGAACCCAAACGTCGATGCCATCGCGAGCAACACAGCGGCTCATGCACGACCACCAGGAAGTCATGGCTGCTCGAGAGATCGTGGGCGTACTCGACGCGTCGCCGCTCGAGAACAATCTCTTTGAGTGGCACGTCAATTTGTGGAAGCCCGGACGCGACGGCTCCGCCAACTACCCGATCCATCTTATCTTGAACTTCACCGAGGAGTACCCATCGAAGCCGCCATCGATACTCCTCTGCACCCCATTCCCACATTCTAACGTTGTCCTCATGTCCGATGGCTCATACAGCATCTGCCTCGACATGCTCGAGGCACGCAAGAACACACACAGCCCGTACAGTGGCTGGACTTCGGCAATGTCGGTACTGAGCATCTTGGTGCAGCTCCAGTCATTTTTGACGTACGAGAAGTTGCATTATACTGGCAATACCGGGATGGGGTTCGAACGCTCGATGGACCGCGCACTTGAGACCATGGCCAACTTCGAGTGCAAGAAGTGCACGCACCACGGAGTGAAGGCAGCCTGGCCAGCCCGCCGCCAGCAGGCTGACTGCCCTTCACCGCCTATGCGCCTCGTGTGCCGCCCGTGCGGTACCATTGAGCTCGCGAAGCCAGCGCCGGAGGCCGCAGCGCCGCCGCCAAAGCAATTGCTTGCCGCAGCGCCCAGATGGCAATCAGTGGTCATCACCTGCAGTGGCGGGAGGAGCCACGAGAGCTGTGGAAGCGATCCGCCGCCAAAGCCGTTGCTCGCCTTAGCGCCGCCCAAACCGCAGGCGCTGAAGGGCAAGTTCGCCGTGCTCAGCGTCGAGGGAGACGAGCAGAGTGATGCAGATGAGGACCAGGAGAGTGCTGCAGTTGACGATGAGGGCACGCTTGGTAGACACCGCACGATGCGCGACGCCGCGCCGATCCTGTCGATTGGCGCCGTCCTTTTGGCGCTGTACCTATGGCCCATCTCCACTTGCTTCGTCGTCCTGTCCGTGATCGGGCTTCTCGTCTTCCAAGCGAACCGGCCCGCGTCGAAAAAGACTGGCCCAAGCAAGCGGACGCAGAAGAAGAAGGCTTACCGCGCGCGCAAACGTGAGCGCGAGCGCGGCGGCTTGGGCGTGGCTGACGCCGCCCAGACTGCCGCCGCCTCCGCCGCAGTCGTCACCGCTGCCACTACAAAGCCAACGGCCTCGATGGCCGAGCAGAGGGGCTGTGCCGACCCTAATTTGGGATGTGCCGACCCTAATTTGGGATGTGCCGACCCTGAGGCACATGAGGAGACGGCAGCTGAGTGCTCGGGATCCTTTGCGCTGCTGTCGTACGACGCGCTCATCATCGTCATGGAGAAGCTGCACTCTGAGGCAGACGTGCGCTCGCTCGCGTGCACGAGCTCTCACCTGCGCAGCGCATGCAGTGACGGCCTGCTGTGGCGCGTGCTCTTCCACCGGCACTTCCCAGCGTCCCAGCTAGCGGCGGCCTCGCTCAGCGACTGGCGCCACGCATACATGCTCGAGCACAGCAGCAACGCCGAGCTAATCCGCTGCTACCACAGCAAGGCAACGCTGGGCGCGCTCGACGAGAAGCGCGGAGGGCTCGAGGTCTTTGGCATTCCTCGAACCTCCTATGGACCTCAGACTCGCATGCAAGTGCTCACCACGGCGCCATTGCTCCTCCCCACAGGTCTTCGGCATCCCGCTCACGTTCACCGTCAACCCGCGCACGCACGAGGTGGACTGCATCTATTCGACACTCGACACGCTCTCGTACTCGGCCTTCAGGGTAGACGGTGTGCGCACGAGCGTATGGGGCGAGGCCTTCACCCACTTCCTGCCGCTCTACCTCACGCGTGACCACTTCAAGGCGGCTAGACCCATCTTGCACCAGACGATTGCTGCCCTGTGCGCAAACGCGCCACGGTGGCGCTTCGCCCAGGGCCGCTTTGTGCCCGAGATGGCACTCGATGTGCTGCCGAAGCTACTGTGCACGCTCGTCGTGCTTCTCGTCGACCGGGGCGTCGCCGCCTCCGACGTCTTCATCAACGGCTTCACGCAGGTTTATCGGCTTCTGCTCGCGCTCGCGCACGAGCACCCGGCGCTACGAGCGCAGGTGACCAAGCGCGTGCAGGAGTTCATCGGCAAGGAAAGCAAGCGCGTCAAGGCGTCCGAGCCGAGCCTGGGCGATCTCGTGCCGTTGCTCGCCATCTGCAACAGCCTGCGCTGGAGCGACCTCGCGTGGCCGTTGCTCGAGGAGATGATGGACCGTTCGGTTCTCTGGGCTTGCCGCGAGCAACCCGAGCTGGCCACTCCCCACACGCTCGGGGTGGATGACCTCGTGCAACGTTGCTGGGAGGCGCAGCGCGTCTCGAACCGCCTGCTCATGTTCTCTGTCGGCTTCCTGTCCCGCCTTGCCAAGGTGTCGCCCGCGCAGCTTGATGACTTCAATGGGAACCCGACACCGTGGCTTCGTCATTCGATGAGTCAGCACATCGCGAAGGTGATGGCCGCTAATTCGTGGCCAGAGTTCTACGCGCTCATCAACGTGCCGCTCCCGTCGAAGGCTTACATTCACGCGTGGTTCATCCGCGCCGTTGGCCGTTCAGAGCAGAAGGGCTATCACAAGAAAGGGATGGACTTTTCGCGTGTCCAGCGCAGCGGCGTCTCGGCCATCCTGCGCAGGGGCGAGTCCGTCACTGCCTCGCCCACGATGAAGGCGGTCCGGTTCGAGGAGGTGTGGCGCTGGGCGGGTGAGGGAACGCTCTACCTCGACGCGTCGGCGCTCGCGTACAGCTTCGACGGCAAGCCGCTCGCCTACGTCGACTACGACAACCAGCGATCGGCGACGGGATTGGTCTCCGGCGGCGTGCACACGGCGTACGGCGAGGGGGGGAGGGGCGTGGCACTGCGCCATTCTGGTGACCAGATCGACGCGGAGAAGCGCGAGGGCACACACAGGGTCGACATTGACCTGCGCGCCCTCAGCGACCAAGTTGGCGCCATCTACCTGACACTCTCTGCGTGGGATACTGCCCGACTCTCCGACATCATCCGACCGGAGGTGCGCTGCTTTGATCCGGCCGACAGATCGGGGGTGCCTCTCGCGCGCTACGAGCTGGACGGGCGGCCCACGGGGGAGCAGACGGCGGTTGTGATGGCCAAGATCTGGCGCACCGCACCAGGGCACACGTGGAAGGTCACAGCCATCGGTGAGCTTGGCCTCGGACGAGCGGGCAATTACACGCCCATCCATAACATCATAGCTCAGACTATGAGATAGGACCCATATTGAGAACTCAGCACGTGACAAGCAATCAAGCATAGTTACTACAATAGTATGTTAGGACACGCGCGGATTCAGCACACTTTAAGGCTGCAAGGTCGGTTCGTGTTGGAGTGTTCGGGTCCTGTGGATGTGCGCCCTGCCGTGTTGGCAAATACGTGAACCATCGGTACTATCGGGCTACGTTAGGGGGAAGGGTTACTCCTTCCCCCGCCATGCCGCCGATTAACGGCAGCGTGAACTTTGGACGGAGGAGATCTTCACAGCCCGAATTTACAATGAGAGCCATTTCGATCTTGCTCGCGGCGACGGTGGCCATTGCAGCACTTGTGCAAGGGCAGAGCTGCGGCCATGCAGTTGGCCGGCTGAGGCAGCCACGGGGTATGCATCTGCGAGTGCGGACGCTGCGCGCAGACGCACGCGCAGATGCGCTCGATGCAATTGTCAGAGAAGAGCTGGCCGAGCTTGCAATCAGCACTCCGGAGGAGCAGGAGGAGCGGCTGCCCACACTGCTTGCGCGCGTCGAGGAACGGGTCACCGCCGAGAACGAGGGTTACCAGTTCGGCGACATCACCAAAAGCGTCGTTGAGAGCATGCGCTCCGAAGTCCAGCGGCAGATGTCAGCAGAGTGGACTATGGCGGACCTCTCCTTACTGCTCAAGGTCGGAGTTTTCCTCGGCGCCGGCGCCGCGGCACCTGTGGCAGGACTTGCCGCCATGCCAGTGGCGGTCCTCTTGGCCACGTACGGAACGGTGCTCAAGGCTGAGCTAGGCGTGCGGGCCGTCAAAGAGGTCGGCGTGCGACTGAGCGAGCGGGCTTCGCAAGGCATTGCCGACTCGGTCAAGGATTATACGGGCAAGGACGAGTATAAATTTGGTGACTTGACAGAGGCCACCGTGCGGAAGGTGACTGGGAGCGACGAATACAAGTTTGGCGATCTGACCAAGGGCGCCGTCAAGCGCGTCACAGGCAAGGATGAGTACAGATTCGGCGATATCAGCAAGTCCATCTTCAAGCGTCTGAAAGGCTCGACCGAGTCGGGTTGAGCGGGTGATTTATAGGATGATGAGTGAAACTCCAAACGAGAGCCTGGCAGGTGGTAGGCGTCCGAGTATTAACAGCCACAGTTCACAGACTTCACCGTTCACAGCACGGGACGATGATGGCACGGCCAAGTCGCCTTGACCGCCTGCTGGGCTTGCTGCGCACCGGTCCGAGCGAGGCGGCGCGCCTCGCGGCGGGCCGACAGCTCGGTGCCATCCAGCGTGAGCACCCGGAGCAGCTCCACGCGCTGCTCCAACGCGTGCTGTGCTACCTCTTCCACGAGGAGTGGGAGACGCGCAGAGCGGCCGCGCATGCGCTCGAGGAGATCGCCGAGGCGGTGACGACGTGGCAGCCCAGCCATCCGGACGCGGCGTCGGCCGAGGTCGAGGCGGCAGCACGCGACGAGGCATCCGGTGCGTGGTTGAGCTTTGAGAGCTTTGCCATCGACCGCGTGCTGGCCCATGGAGCACCACTGCTGGCGAGTGGTGGGCAGGAGTTCGAGGCCAACGACGCGGCGGACGACCGGCCGCACGAGCGCCTGCTCCGCCAGAGGGCGCTCCTGCAGGAGCAGCTCGGCCTCGACGCCATCGGAAGCGCCATCGGCGGGCGCGAGCAGCGCGAGATGATGGACCTCATCAAGGAGGACGACGTGCTCGGCGCTGGGCGCGCCGCCGCAGCTTCGCACCGGGCGGCGGCAGCGGACGCGCATCAGTTGGCCGCCGCACGCCTGATCGCTGAGGAGCTCGCGGCCAGCGGTGGTGCTCTCTCAGAGCGTGCTCGCAACACGCTCAAGCGCAAAGCGCGTCGGGCGGCCAAGCTGGCCACAGATGGCGGCGCCGATGGCGTGGTCGTGCAGCTGCCGATGGCGAAGCGCGCGCGGCGGCTCGAGCCAGCGGCAGCACCAGCGCCATGCGCAACAGCCTCGGACGGGTCGGCCGGCTGCCCGCCGGTCGCGGCCGCGGCTGCCGACGACGAAGGCGAAGCGGCGGGAGCTGAACTGGCTGCCGTCCAAGCTGCGTCAGGGGATGATCCGGCGGGCGATGCGGTGGCGGCTTTGGACGATGCGACGGCGTGGGAGAGGTGCGACCAGTGGCCATTCGAGCCGCTGTGTGCTGAGCTGCGCTGCTCACTCTTCCAGCCACGTTGGCAGCGCCGACACGGCGCTGCGCTGGGGCTGCGCGCCGTGTTGCGCGCGCATGCGGCCACGGCGGGTGCGGTGGGGGGCGTGTCCGCACGGGTGCGCGACGAGCTGCGTGCGCAGTGGCTGCAGGACTGCGCCCTCCGGCTCATCTGTGTACTCTCTCTCGATCGGTTTGGGGATTGGGCCGCTGGTGATAAGGTCGTCGCACCCGTTCGCGAGACGGCAGCGCAAGCGCTCGCGGTGCTGCTCCAGCCGATGACAGCGGCCGCGGCGGCGCAAGTGGCGCAAGCGCTGCTGGTGATGGCGCGTCAGCCGACGTGGGAGGTTCGTCACGCCGCAATGCTCGGGCTCAAATACTTGCTCGCTGTGCGCACCGACTTGCTACCAACGCTCTTGCCGCAGGCAGCGGAAGCGCTCCGAGCCGCCCTCGCGGGCGACCACGACGACGACGTGCGTTGCGTCGCTGCCGAGGCTCTCGGGGGCGTAGCGGCACGCGTCGGCACGCTGCTCTCGCCGGGCGCGCTGGGTGCCGTGCTGGGCGCGCTCTGGGACGTGCTCCTCGAGCTTGATGAGCTCACGTCCTCCGCGGCGCACGTGATGACGACGCTCTCTGCCTACTGCGCCTGCTTGCCCTACAGTGCCCTCGCCACCTTTGGAGAGGACGAAGGCGAAGGCGAAGGCGAAGGCAAAGGCGGAGGCGAAGGCAAAGGCGGAGGCAAGGGCGGCGGAGGCGGTGCCTCGAGCCTTGCGACCGTTGTCCCTCGCCTATGGCCCTTTTGGCGCCACCCGTCGGCGACGGCGCGCGCGGCGGCCATTCGCACGCTCGAAGCTCTGCTCAATGCGGCCGCGCAGGCCGCGCCGGCGGCGCCGGCCGCGAGCGCGCCAGAGTGGCTATGTGCCCGCGGCGGCGGCGCCACAGATGGCGCGGGTACCGAGGACACGGGCGAGCTCGGTCCAGCGCTGCAGCTGCTCGTGCAGGCCGCGCTGCTGGATGAGAGCACATCGGTGCACGCAGCGGCCGAAGCGGCCCTTGCGGCCGTGGTGCGCGTCGTACCCGCGCGCCAGCTGCGTGCGGCCGCCGCGCCTCACATCGGCGACTGGCTGGCGATGCTCGGCACTCCGTTAAGCCAGCCTATCCATCTGCGAGGGCTGCACCGGCCGCCATTTGCCCCCAATGGCAGCGCCGCCGCGGCGGCCACCGGTACGATGCGCACAGGGGGGCGTGGGGCCGCTGGCTCTGCGCGTCGCAACGCGAAGAGCAACGACGGCAACGGGGACGGGGGCGGCGGCGCTGTCGGCGGCGTGGCGCTGGACGACGACGAGAATGCCCATCACGACGCGTGCGAGCCCCTTCCATTTGAACTTCGAGTGGCCTCGAGTGGGATGCACGCGCGAGGGGCTGCGGCACTGGGTGCAATCGCCGCCGCGTGCGAGGCGGCCGCCATGCCTGAGCCTGCTTCGTCAGAATTGTTGGGCAGCGAGCATGCTTCGTCACAGTCGTTGGACAGGCGCATGCTTCGTCAAAGTGAGCCTGCTTCGTCAGAATTGTTGGGCAGCGACCCGTGGCGTGCGAGCTTGCTCACCGGCCTCTCGACGTCCTCCGCGACGATGCGGCAGGTGTGCGCGTGGGTGGTGGCCGAGTGGGCGCAGCGCCACGGCGCGACGGGTGCACGAGCGGCTTTGGGCGCCGAGACGGGCGCCGAGACAGGCGAGGGCGCTGTCTTGGGCGCGGCGATGGACAATTCAACTGGCGCGGTTCACATCACTGGGTTCACAGCACTGGGTGCCGTTCACAGCACTGGGTTCACAGCACTGAGTGCGGTCCTTCTCTCACTGGCGAGCGATGCGGCCGTGGTCGCCGCCACCGCGCGTGAGATGAGGCATCCCCTCGCACAGATGCAGGCGCACGCCACCGCGCTGCTGCGTGCGTTTGAGGCGGCCGGCGCGCCCTCCGAGGCCCTGCGTGCTTTGTCATCCCAGTCGGCCAGCTGGCCCGGGGGTGCGGGGGCGCCTGTGGGCGAGCAGGCGGCCCTCGCTCTGAGCGATCGAATCTACACCCATTGGATGGGGCTGCTGCCCAACACCGTGAGTGCACGTGCGCGTGCCCGGTGTGAGGTAGCCCGCGACGCACTCCTCGAAGCTAGGCGCGCCGTGTTGGTGCAGCGCGAGAGCCTGTGCACGACCCTCGGCGCGGCGGCCGCCGAGGGCATCGTACGCCTCCGCGCACTGCCGCCGAAGCTCAATCCAATCGTCAAGGCGCTCATGAACGCGGTCCAGGGTGCCCCGCCGGCGGTGCAGGCGCGTGCTGCCGCGGTGCTCGCCAACCTCTTGAAGCAGTACACGTGCCGAGGGGCCACGGGCGCTGTGTCGGGCGCTGGCGCTGTGTCGGGCGCGCTCGCAGACAAGGTGGTGGCGAATCTGTGCAAGCTGCTTGTGGGCCGACGGCCCGATGGCGCGACGGTTGGGGCGGCGGAGGCGGCAGCGATGGCGGAGGCGGACAGGCAGGCGGCGACGGGTGCACGCGCCGCACTGAGCGCGTGCTGCCACGAGTTTGGTGATCGTCTCTTTGAACGGCTTCCCGCGCTTTGGAAGGGGCTTCAGACGCCTCTTGAGGCCTTTCAGAGTCCGCGCGACGCCACCCATGAGCCCTCTCTCCAGGGCGCTCCTCTCGATGACGAGCTGCAGCTGCGCTCGGCGCTCGAGATACTCCGAGCCCTCGCGCCACACCTCGTGGGTTCACACCTCGTGGGTTCACACCTCGTGGGAGGCGCGGCGGCCGAGCTGCTGCGCCTCGTGCCCGCGACGGCGCGCGTCGTGCTGGCGCCTCAGCTGCCAGGTGTGGAAGGGGAGGAGGAGGAGGAGGGAGCCAGATCTGTCGCCGACGGCCGCGGCGAGGCAGCAGCGGTGACGCCGGCGGCGGCGGTGTGCGAAGGCGCTCCGGACGGCGCGCCCGCCACAGCGCCCGCCTCGTCGGCTTCGTCAGGGCTGCTCGACATACGCCGGCTGGCCGCCCAGGCCGTGGCCATGTGCTGCGACGCCCTCGGCTGCGGCGCCATGGAGGCGCTGCTCGAGCTCCTCCCCCACGCGGCGCACCCAACGGCGCCGCCTGGCACGCAGTTGGGGGCGGCGCTTTGCATGCGCGCGATCATCAGCACGCTGCAGACGCGTGTGCTGCCGTATGCCGCCCTGTTGATCACCCCCCTCGTGGCTAGCCTCGCTCACAGCTCGGCATGCATTCGGCACGAGGCCTCGGCCGCGTTCGGGCAGCTGATGCCGCTGCTCCCTCTCGAGCCGGGAACAGCTGACCCGATCGACATGTCGGCGGCGCTCCGCGCACGCAAAGCCGCCGAGCGCCCCTGTGTGGATCAGCTGTTGGGCGTTGTCGTGGGCGGTGCGCCGCCGCGGTACGAGCTGCCGATGGTGCTCAAGACGACGCTCCGGCCCTACCAGCAAGCCGGCGTCGATTGGCTCGCCTTCCTGCGCCGCTTTGGACTCCATGGCATCCTGTGCGACGACATGGGGCTTGGCAAGACGCTGCAGACGCTCTGTGTGCTCGCCGCCGCCGCGCACGAGCAACGAGCGAGACGCGCGGGCGCGAGCGAGCGTCTCGGGTGCGGCGGCGGCGGCGGTGGCGGCAGCAGCGGCAGCGGCAGTGGCAACGGCAGCGACAGCAGTGGCAACGGCGGCGCCACCTCCCCCCCAGCGAACCTCCCCTCCATCGTCGTCTGCCCGGCCACCCTCACCGCGCACTGGCGCGCCGAGGCGACCAAATTCTGTGGCTCCGATGGGCTCTGTGTGCTTGAGTATGGGGGAAGTGCCCAACAGCGCGCGCGACTGCGCTTGCGAGTGCATGAGGTGGAGCTGGTGGTGATGTCCTACGAGACACTCCGAACAGACATCGACGCGCTGGCACAGGTAGGCGATCAGAGGACGGCTGCCCGGTCTGACAGCTCTCTGAGTGCTCTCTGAGTGCTCTCTGAGTGCTCTCTGATTGCTCTCTGATTGCTCTCTGACTGCTCTCTGAGTGCTCTCTGATTGCTCTCTGATTGCTCTCTGAGTGCCGCTTGAGTGCCGTTTGAGTGCAGGTGCGCTGGGAATACGCCGCGCTCGATGAGTCCTTGCATGCATTTGCTCACCACGGCGCCCTGCCCTTCCCCACAGGTGCGCTGGGAATACGCCGTGCTCGATGAAGGACACATCATTCGCAACCCCAAGGCACAGGTTGCGCGTGCTGCCAAGCGGCTGCGCGCTGCACGTCGGCTGATCCTCTCGGGCACCCCGCTCCAAAACCACGCACTCGAGCTTTGGTCACTGTTTGACTTTCTTATGCCGGGCTACCTGGGCACCCAGCTCGCGTTTCAGCGCGAGTATGCACAGCCCATCCACGCGTCGCAAGGAGCGCGCGCGGGCGAGGCGGCGCAGCTGATGGGGGAGGAAGCCCTCGCGCGGCTTCACCGGCAGGTCCTCCCGCTGTGCCTTCGACGCACCAAGGAGTCCGTGCTCACCGAGCTGCCGCCCAAGGTGATGACCCTTGATGACACTTGATGACACTGAATGACACTTGATGACCCTTGACGACCCTTGATGACCCTTGATGACACTTGATGACACTTGATGACACTTGATGACACTTGATGACCCTTGATGACCCTTGATGACCCTTGATGAACCTTGATGACACTTGATGACACTTGATGACACTTGATGACACTTGATGACACTTGATGACACTTGATGACACTTGATGATACTTGATGACACTTGATGACACTTGATTGAATCGGATTGCGTCTGATAGCGATATGACACCGAGTGCAGGTGATCGAGGACAGACTGTGTGAGCTACATCCAGTGCAAGCCCTCCTGTACGCTGCGGTCCGCATGGTACACGGGCGAGCGGCGCAAGAGGAGAGCGCGAGCGCGGGGGACGGCGCTCACGGCGCTCACGGCAGCGCTCACCACGGCACTCACCACGGCGCTCACAACGGCGCCCATGGCGCCGCCCATGCGCACGTCTTCGCCGCACTCCAATATCTGCGGCGTGTGTGTAACCACCCGCTGCTCGCCCTCACGCCTTCGCATCCCCTCTATGAGCGTTGCGTGGCTGCCGCGGTGTCGAGCGGCGGACTCACAGCGCTTGCATGCGCGCCCAAGCTGCTGGCGCTCCAGCAACTCCTTCATGAGTGTGGCATCGGGCGGCCCACCGAGAGTGGCCGCGAGTGTGGCAACGGCCTTGCCGGCGAGGGCGGCGGACGGCGCGGCGGCCGCAGAGGCGGCGGCGAGGGCGAGGGCGGCGGCGCCCTTGGCGACAGCGGCGAGGGCGGGAGCGACAACGAGAACGGGTTGGGTGTAGCCCTAGAGGTGGAGGAGGAGGGCAGCGCGGTCACGCCTCTCGCGACGCATCGCGCCCTGATCTTCAGCCAAAGCGGTGCTCTACTTGATCTCGTCGAGTCTCAGGTGATTACCCTCGGATTGCCTTCGGGTTGCCTTCGGATTGCCTTCGGATTGCCCTTTGATTAACATCGGATTGCCCTCCGGCAGCCTCTGAGTGCCTCTGCGTGCCTCTGAGTGCCTCATCTCGCCCTCATCTCGCCTCATCTCGCCTCATCTCGCCCTCATCTCGCCCTCATCTCGCGCTCACCTCGCCCCCAGCTGCTCGAGGGACATATGCCTACCGTCTCCTACCTACGGCTCGACGGCAAGGTAGCCGCGCCCGACCGGTTCGCACTCGCCGAGTGTTTCAACTCCGACGCGTCGATCGACCTGATGCTGCTCACGACGTCGGTGGGTGGGCTCGGGCTCACCTTAACGGGTGCCGACGTTGTCATCTTCCTCGACCACGACTGGAACCCGATGAAGGACCTGCAGGTGTGTCGATGCCCTCTCCCGTCTCCCCTGGCGTGTGCCTCTGAGTGCCTCTGAGTGCCTCTGAGTGCCTCTGAGTGCCTTTGAGTGCCTCTGAGTGCCTCTGAGTGCCTCTGAGTGCCTCTGAATGTGCCTCTGGATGTGCCACCGAGTGGTGCGCAGGCGATGGACCGTGCGCACCGTATTGGGCAGCGGCGCGTCGTCAACGTGTACCGGCTCGTGACGCGCGGCACGCTCGAGGAAAAGATCATGAGCGCACAGGCGTTCAAACGGCACGTGGCCGCCACGGTCGTCAACCAACAGAACGCGGCGCTCTCCACGATGAACACGCACGAGCTGCTCGACTTGTTTGAGCTCGCGCCGGCTCGGCCCGCGGACGCGACCACGCCAGACGAGGCCATGCTCGCCGAGTACGCAGCCAGCGCTACCGGAGCAGGTGAGAAGCCGAGCGGGAAGCCGAGCGCGGCGCACTCTCGGGCCGCTAGTGCCGGCGGCGGCGGCGAAGGCGGCGGCAGCACCAGCGGTGGGCTCCATAACTTACTGGAGACGGTGGGCGAGCTGTGGAGCGCTGAGCAGTATGAGGAGGAGTTTGACCTACAGAGCTTCCTTGCGACCCTGGGGCCGCCGGCGTGAACGCGGAGCACCTGTGATCGGATGATTTGTGACATTTGCGTCGACATTTGCGAGTCCCGTCCCGCAGTCGAGCGGAGGAACTTGTGTGTGTTATTTTAATAGACTTCACGTAGCTACAACCTACATGATTGTGCCGGCGGTCCTTAGAAATATATGTGAGAAAACGCCAAAAACGATCGGGACCTTTCGGGACTTGGTCGGCCGGCCCGCTAAGAAACCAGCCCATGGTGCACGCCAAAGGCGCAATCTACAGCAAGCCTAAAATCACTGTTTTCTTAAAGGGGGGGAGACTGTACGGCAAGTTGTCGGTTGCGGCCAAATGGGCCTTAATGAGGCTCTCCCCCTTGCGCGCCGGCGCCTAGCAGCGTAGGCGGTCTCGCAAGAGAGAGCGGATCTTGGACGGTCACTGGTTCTCGGACGAGAGCTCGTTAAGTGATGAAAATTAAGAATGCCGCTGACGCTCGCCATGGCGCGAGCCTTCACTGGTTCTGCAAGGTCAGGTCATTTCCCATCACAGTCAGCCCCACGGGCGCCACGCGCCGCCTTCTTAAGCAGGCACGATCTCGGACTTAAGCAGGCACGATCTCGGCCGTCTTTGTCTTCCTCTTCAACATCAAGTAGGCGAGGCCCATAATCACAGTAGTGCCCGCGAGGGCGGCGACCACGATGCCCACAATCGGCCCGGCCGCCCAGCCGGATTCGGCCGGGGGCTCAGGCACATAGTAGCGCACCGTTTGGGTAAAGACCTGCACGGGGATTTCGGGCAAGCCCGGCACGGAAGCCAAGGCGGCCTGGAGCGACGCGGTGTTGGCAAAGGCGCCACCGTTCGGGTCCGTGAGGGCCGCCGAAGCCGCGGCCGCCTCGGATGCGGCGAAGACGAAGACGAAGCCGATCATTGCACTGTCCTCGCCGTTTGCTGCCTGCAGGCGGCGGCCCGAGCACGATGGCGGTGTGTTGGACACGCGCGCCCTCCTCGCACGGACGGCTGCGGCCATCCGGCTGAGCATGGTTGTGTCAGCGGCCATCTCGCACGGCGGCCGTT
>Ga0210242_101903_pt1 | contig 13668 bp, 3 predicted proteins | sample ChrtobMeP5a_16mM_FD_155445 | JGI IMG/M metagenome (GOLD analysis project Ga0210242, IMG submission 155445) | Chrysochromulina tobin associated microbial communities from unialgal haptophyte culture, Seattle, Washington, United States - P5a_16mM | ecosystem: Host-associated > Algae > Haptophytes >... | reverse complement strand
TACCCTGCTTTTACCCTGGATACGGAGGCACGAGGACTTTTACCGTTTTACGCGAATCTTGTACCCTGTACACTTTTACCGTCTTACGTCAAAAGGCCCTCACTTTTACCCTACCCCCACCCTATGCGGACTCGACCGCGCGTCCGCGGTCGTCGGGTTCTCGGGAGACTTCCGTTCGGTTTAAACTCGGGTAGGTCCGATCCGAACGGGTTGCTTTGCTCTGTTCCGAGCAGGTATTTCTGCTTCTGGTTATCGCCTATCGGACGCCAAAATCGCGTATGGGCGCGTATCGGGTGGGGCGGGTGGGGGTGCCGGGGTGTGTGGGCGTCGGTCGTCGTCCGCGCGCCGGGCGGGCGACCCGCCGGCGTCGCGCGTATTTTGTGTATGCCATACCATCTCGCTCACATCGTGACGCTAAGTGACGCTCCTTTCCCGAGACGTGCTTTGCCAGTTTCACACCGCAGACTAACGGGGGTGGCACTCTGGGGTGGCACACACACAGCTCGGCGTCCGAACAGAGGTCACGCGGGCAGCTCTCCCTCGGGTCGTGCTCCAGCGCAGCGTGCCTCGAACGCCGCACGCGCGCGGAGGAGCACATCCTGATAGTGCTCCTCGCTGCCGTCCGCGGCTTCGAGGGCGCGATGATCCCGCAGACGCTCCGCGCCGCCAGCCTCCACTTTGGATTCATAAGTCGCAACGTCGGCGGCGATCGAGGCAAGAGCGTCGCGCGAGAGCTTTCCAAAATAGGCAACCTGGCATAGCGATCGCGCAATAGCCATCGGGAACTCAAAGTCCGTGAGGATGACGGGGAGGGCGCTCAGGACGGCCGTCACTGCGCCCATGCGCGGCGCGAACCCCGTAGCCGCCAGGCGTAGAACTTGGCCATCTGGCAATCTGCCTCCCAAGGCCGCTACCGCGCTGAGGGGGCCTCCTATCGCAGCTAGCTGCTCCTCCGCCATCTCCTCCATCTCCATCGCCCGCTGCGATTGCGCCTCGATGAGCAGCGGCAGCGTCGCGTCCGCTGCCGAGCCGATCACGTTCGGCACGCCCAGCAACGAGCGCATCTTGGCGAGCGGTGTGCTCCCTACCAGGCTGAGCACGAGCGTGTTCGGACCGGGCCGTGCCGTGCGCGCGACGTCCTGCAACTGCTGGCCAGGGAGCACTGCGATAATGAGGAGGCGTGCCCGCGAGGCGACCGCCGCGTTGTCGAAGACGACGTTCACACCACGCGCCGTCAGCTCCTTTTGACGCCGCGGAGACCGCGTCGACATGAGCACAGACGCAGCGGGCAGGCCGGCGTCGACGAGGGCATGGCCCACGACGCCGCCAATGACGCCGCCGCCAATGATGCCAACAATCAGCTCCTTGGCGCGCTGGTCCGGCGCCTTGTTCGTCTGCGCCGCACTCGTATCAGTCCCTATCTCACGCAGCCGTCGGCACACGCCCGCCACGAAGACGCACTGCAGCGCAATCGCGTGCTTGAGGTCCCAGAGCGCGTCGTGGCACGCCGATAGCTGCGGGTCCGCCGGGCGCAGGAAACGCGCGAGCGGCGCCGATGTGAGCGGCGCCGATGTTGCCGCCGCGGCAACCGCATCCATGGCCGTTAATTTTTGATCAACGGATCATACACTATCACTAGACGGACCCGTGGCCAACTTTCGTGAATGAATAATTTTCACGTGACCATCATGCGCGCGCGCGCGCGCGACTCCGTTGCGCGACTGCGAGAGGGCTGTGTCACATGTGTACAACATCGATTCGCGCGGTTGACGCCTTCATCACTTATCACTACCGCCGGCGTACCCCATCCCCGTTCGTCGTTTGTCGTTTCGGTGGTGAGTAGCTCTTCCTTTAGAACTTTTGTTCTTAGACTGGTTATGTACAGGACGCACACACACTGCCACCTTACAACATGTGACGATTGGTCGGTCCACATGTCGTCGGCCTGGGGCCGGGCGGAACTCCGAGCCGGGGCCGCCGCCGTCGCAATCGGCGTCGGAAGCCCAGTTGCACGTCTCGGCGCAGATGGGCGGAGGAGGCGGGAAGCGCGGGCCGCAGTCGGCGCAGTCGGTGCCGTAGATGCAGTCTGCGCACTCGGCGCCGGGGCCGCCGTCGTCGCAGAGGGAGTCGGAGGTGTAGAGACGCGCCCGTTGGCGCGCCCCCCGAAGGGAACGCAAAAGAAGTCACTCGACGCCGCCGTCGCGTGACGACGGCGGCGTCGAGAGACGACAGTGTCGTGGCGCACGGCAGCTTGCCAGCCGCCTGGAGTGGTTCAGGTACGGTGGCGCGCGGTGGCCATTGGTGACTGCGCGAGCGGATCTGCGCGAGATGTGGATGCGAGAGGATCTGCACGCTGGCTAGATCTGAAAGCTGGTCGTCGTCAGGCATCGCGACGACAGGCGCCGAGACCAGGAGGAGCCGAGGACCCAGGCGAGACACCAGGAACCAGTGGGACCCATCGCGAGAGTCGATTTCCCCACTGCAAAAAACGTGCGGGGTGGGCGACGATGCGGGCTTCTGAACTATCATACGGTATAAAAACTTGAAGAAACAAAAAACACATATATGTACGCCGGTCCGGTGTCTTGGGTGTCGAATTAAAACCATTGGCTGTGAACTGTACATGTACAGTACTGTGAACTTGTTCTCTCGCCCCTCAAAAAAATGAAGTCCTAGTCTGGTCGCTTCGACAAAAGTTTCGTTGGGCGCGAATGGGCGGCGCGCGAGCCTGACTGTGGCACTGTGCCGCGGCGCCCGTGGGCGTGTGACATCCTCAGCTGAGCTTTCTTCCTAAAAGCTGCACACCTTAAATAAGAAACTAAATTCAAATCGCGTCGACACTACACCTTATTCAGCCCCCCCGCGACCTGTCAAAGCACACCGGGGTTTCACACCGGGGTCGGGTCCTCGCTGTCCCTGGTCCTGTAAAAGCGCGATGTAACTATGTGCGGCCATATGCACGCTCGCTCCACGCTGCACGCCATGCCATGTAACGTCGAGGCGTTGTATCAGACCCCCTCCTCTTATCATTTTGCCATGCCATGTGAGCACTAGGTCGTCGGTCGAGTCGAGGGTGGAGGGCTCCTGAGGGCACGCCTGAGGGACGTGGCTCATGAGCCAGCCAGACTGACTCCTGCCCCGTATCCTGCCCGAACCTCCAGAGCTGCCGTTTAGACCAACGGCTCCTCAGCATGCAATCGGGTTGCCGTTTAGACCAGCGGCTCCTCAGCATGCAATCGGGTTGCCGTTTAGACCAACGGCTCCTCAGCACCGGCGAGGCGGATGCGTGTGACGTACGGGCTGCGCTTGTGCGCACCGCTGCCGTCGCCCATCTGAGCGCGCATCAAGTTCGGAGAACGTTGCAGCGCCGGCGTCGCGCGCTTGTCACCGGCGAACAGTAGTTCCTCAGAGGGAGGGAGGAAGGGGACGGCGAGGTTCCCATTGTAGATGGCCGTGCCCAGCAGCATCACGCCGAGGCCAGCGAGCTGGAGGTACGACCCGGTCGTCCACTTCTCGCCGTGAGCGCCGTCCGTGTAGATGTATAGGCAGAGCTCGACTGCCCAGATCGAGATTGGGCGGAAGTTATCGAGGATTGCATGCCAAACGGAGGAGAGCATGAAGGTGACGAGGACCGAGAACGAGTTGAGGATGAACACGGCCACGCAGAAGATCGCCGAGAGTGTCACGAGGTCTTGATTGTTCTCGAGCTGGGTCATCGTGTTTGAGAGGTCTTCGAAGACGCCGTGGTTGTTGCCGGGGATGATGCCCGCGAGGGGGTACACGACGAATATGCAGAGGAGGGAGCCAAAGAGCCCTTCCATGCCAATGAGCAGCCAGGGCGGCGCGGGGTTGTCGCCCGACATGACCTTCTCCTCGTAGACGTACTGGACCGACTGCATGAGTGTGCCCAGGATGGTGAGAACAATCCCGGTGAAAGCTCCGCTGTCGACCTTGACCTCTGCCGCCAAGGCTGGCGTCGGCGTCGGCGTCGGCGTCGGCTGCGGCATGCCCTCGTCTTGCTGCATCACCTGTTGCATGAGCGCGCGGCGCGACGGCTCCGCCGCGTCGAGCGTCGGCGCAAGGCCAACCAGGCAGACTGCGAGGGTAATCGTGCCCACACCGACCCACATGGACGTCGACAGCTTGTCGCCGAGGACAAACTGCTTCATGAGGGCGACGAAGACGATGCCGCCGCCACGCAGCAGCATCCACATGCTCGCTGGGATGTGCATCAGGCCGGCCATCATGAGAAGCACCGAGCTCAAGTCGAAGATGGCGGGCATGCCGAGTGAGAGAAGCATCCCGAAAGTGACCTTGGTCTCGGCCTCGAGAGCCGCGCGCGCAATCGAGTCGCTTTGCGCACGGTAGCGCTTGTAGCATTCGCCCGACAGGTACATGGGCAACGCGAAAAGCATGCCGAAGAACATGACGAAGCTCTCGAAGACGGGCGGATGGAATTCTTCCAGCTTGCCAGTGCTCCCAACAGCCTTGAGCTCGAAGAGCGCCTTGGAGACGATGATGCACACTGTGCCAGCGACCAAACCAATTACGAAGACGGCCGCCGACTGGGCATCGCACACGCGCTCGCCACCGCCCATGGCACCAACGGGGGGGTCAGAAAAGGGTCTCGGGGCCCGGATTAAGCCGAGACCCGCCTCGTGGCACGAAATCGGAAACGCGAGCGTCCATCCGCAAAAGAATTTCAAATTAGGGGGCCAAGGCCAAGGGCTGGTGTTCCGTCTTCATGTGGGTAACATTTATGGGCCCAAAGGAGCTGTGAAGGGTTAAAGCACAACGTGTTGTATATGGTACTGTTCTACTGTACACGTTTCTGACGTACAGACGGACATCCCAATGTCACTCCATGTGACCATGTCACTCAGCGAAGCAGGCCGCACACGTCCAGCATCTTTCGAGCCTCAAATGGCTGAACGACGTCGCGCGTTTTAGGGAGTGGAATCGGGATCCCCGCCTGGGCCCGCAGGACATTGCGCACGCATTTTCTGCAGAGCGTGAAGCGCTCAGCTGCATACTCCTCAAACGTGAGCGTCAGTTTGGGCTCCGAGCAGAGCATACGGCGCTGCTCGGGTGCCACGAGCCAGGCAACGACAGCCGCGCGCAGACTACGCATCCAAGTGCACGCGTCGCGATCTGCCTGCTGTCGCTCCAAGAGCGGCTGGCGTCCGTCAGCAAAAAAGGCCCGCGGAAGACCGTCGTCGATTGACGAGAGCACAGACCAGTAGGCGCACGCACCATCACCCGGCACCTTGAGCAACTCCAGGCCGGCAGCGTCGAGCATCGCCGTGACAGAGGGCCACAGATTTGGCCGCCATGCAGGGTCGTTGTCATTCGCCCCGACTAACTCAAACCCAGGGCTGCTCGACGGCTGCTCAGACTCCACGTCTGCTGCACCTCGCCTCGCGCGATGATGCGCTGGCAGGTCGGCCTCTTCGGCCGCATCTCGAACACGCTTGCGGGCGCCACGCCCGTGCCGTCCGATTGCAGGCACGGCCGCATCAAAGTGGTTCACACCATTCCAGACGATGACGATCAACGGGCGCTCGGTCGGCAAGCGCTGACCTGCTTGCTGGCGCTGGAGGCGCGGGACCAGCGTTTCCCGCCACGACACTGATCGCTCAGTCATCCGCGCCGCGTCGGCGGCGTAGACGTTGCAGCCGTCGTAGAAGCGGCGGCCTTCGAGGGCAACGATGTCCACGCCAAAATGGACCGCCATGGCCTGGAGCTGCGGACACTCGGCGTACGCACGGTCCGACAGGTGCTGCCGGGCGCGCTCCGGGAAGAACCGTCGATCGAGAACGCCTACGGCCTCAAGCGATTCGGACTCAGACTCAAATGATGCCTGCAGCGCCGCGCGGCGAAGGGGAGCAGCCTCCCGCACTATCGGCGATGCCACCGGCAAGCGCGGCGAGCGCCCGGGTGATTTGGAGAGCTGGGGCGAGGGCAGCGGCGATGACAACAACGAGATGCACTGTGAAGAGTGCGCGTGAGGCGCCGGCAGCTCATTCCCGGGAAGCATTTGAGCAGGGGCCCTAACCAGTGCAGGGATGCCCGCCACAGGGGTTGTAATGATGCCAAAGAGCACGCCTGGCCAGTGAGACTTCATGTCATTTGCCATGCCACCACCGTGGATGGCGACGCCGGCTTGGCCATGCCAGTTACCGTGATTGGCCGCCCAGATGAGAAAATGCGTGGGAGACGCATCTTCCCGACAGAGCTTTGCCGAGTAGAAGACTCGCCCTGGGAAGCGCACCTCCAAGGAGTCCAGCTCACGCTGCACTGCTGCGACAAAATGCTCGCGAGCAGCGTTGCCATTGGCGGGCCACCTGTCCGTCCACTGGGCACGCGCGAGGCCAACGCCCAGAAAGTGCTGCCGCTTGGCTGGATCACCAGCTACCTCCACCAGAGCGCTTGAGTTCGTTGTGAGCGATTCGCGGAGCACGGCGAAACGCGCAAGAGCATGGGCGATGAACGGCTCGGCAAGCTGCTGGGCCGTCTGGGCCGTCGACGGCCCTGGAGGCGCTGGCCTTGCAGGCGCTGTCCTGAGCGCTGCCGCCTGGGGCCGGGATGGCGCTGGTTTTGGAGGTGCCGGCGTTGCCGCCTTGGGCGCGGGCGGCCTCATCTGCGCCTTCTGCGCCGCCGGAATGGAATCCACTGACTGGGCGCGTTTTAGCCGCTCGATGAGCATCGCCCTCGTTCCAGCAGCATCGAGGCCCAAAGCGACGCAGCGCTCCTTGAGCTTCGGGTGCCGCAGCTGATCGAGCGGCCGCGCCGCCTCCTTCGCCTTTGCAGCCTCCTCCCTGGCCGCGGCGATCACCTCCTTTTGCGTCTCGAGCCACGAGCACGCTCTTGTCGGGCACCACGCGCCATGCTCGTCAAAGCCTTGCTCCCACGCCGCAAGCTGCACCTTCCATCGGAGAGAAAAGAGCTTCTCCATCTCGTGTGGGTCGCAGTCAAGCCAGCGCAGGCCGTCGTAGCCGCACACCCGCGACACGATGACGTAAAAGGAGTTGATGTCCACATACGGAGGCGAAGGCCGTGGGCCGAGGCTGATGAGGAGGCGCGGAAGCGTGCGCCCCTGCAGCTTGAAGTCCGTGAGCGCAAAAGCAAGGATGAACCCGTGATCGTGCACGTCGAGCTTGGCTGGCAGACCAAACTGCGCCGACTTGATCGAGTACAGCGTGATTTCCAAGGTCTCCTTTGAGTGGAGGAGCAGCGAAACGACGGTTGCATCGCTTGCGACCGACTCGACGAGGGAGGAGAGGTCGTCGAGCTCGACGCCGTGCCACAGGCCGCCGCTCACGCGTGCATTGACCGCATACGGCGCCTCCGAGTCAGTCACCGAAAAGCCTCCGCGCGCAAAGGCTTGCCTCACCCCGTCGGGCATCCCATTCTTGTACACGAGCGAGTCCAGGAGCCCGGGCGTGCCGTTGACAAGCTTCCGCGTCGAGCGAATGGAGTGCGCAAAGAGGATCGGCACGCCCTCGCAAAAGTAGCCGTAGGCCGCCGGCTCCTCCTCCAATGCGCTACCCATCTCGTCCTCAGAGAGGAGATGCGCACACGACGGCGCGAGTTGCAGTCGCCATCTGATGAGCGGGAGGTTGAAGGCCTTGGCGAAGGCGACAATCTGCAAATAGTTGAAGTTATCTCGCTCACAATGCGAGAGGCAGGCGATGGGCGCAAAGCGCCACTCCTCACCATCATCTTTGGAGAGCTTCTTGATTGGCGCGAGTAGCTCCTTTGTGATGGGAGCGGCGCCGTCGAGCCGCCGCATGGCGCGCTGCGCCTCGGCAAATTGTGCATCGTCCTTGGCGCGCATGATGCGCCATAGGACCGTCCTGTTTGCCGCTCCCAGAGCCAACAACCCCTTGCCCAGCGTCGACTGCTCCTTGGCCGCGGCGTCAACAATGTCGGGCGCGCCTGCGGCGTGCTCAATGAGCGAAAGGAACCACTCAGTACCACCTGGAGGAGCCTTCTGCATGTTGTCACCCGCAAGAACGACGATGATGCCCCCAAACATCACGTCTGGCCGTCCTGTGAGCAGCCTGAGGCGGTGGTCGATGATGCCATAGAGCGAGGCCTCATTGAACGAGCACTCGTCAATGATGAGCAGGGAGAGCTCGTCCACCGGAAAGCCCGCCTCCAACGCAAACTTTTCGCGCATCAGCAGCAACTGTGGCGGCTGCACCGGTTGGCAGGTCTTTGCGGATTTTGTGGTCATATTGAGGTTGAAGAGCGAGAGGAGCATGGGGCCCGCAAAAGGCGCCGCGGCCACGCCCGTGAATGCAGTCACCAGCGCGCGCCCCCAGCCCTGCCGCTTAAGCACGAGCTCGACCACTTTGGTGATCACAGCTGACTTGCCCACGCCGCCCGGCCCGTAGAGGAGCTGCACGGGCCTGATGCCTGAGGCTCGCGCCTCTTCGACGCCCGCCCGATCGTTGAGCCGCCCAACATGGCGTGCGTGTACGGCAGCCATGACTTTACGACCAAACTCGCGCTGCTCGACGTTGAACGGCGCAGGCGGCGGTACGGCTCTGGCCTGCTTAGCCGCCGCGGAGAGGATGACCCATTGGTCGTAGAGCTGAACGTAGCCCGCTTGCCCACCCTCAATTTCGGCAAAGCAGACGTCGCCATCCATGCCGCCACCGCCGTCGGCTCCGTTGCCACCATCGGCCATGTTGCCCTCGCCCATCGCCTCGAGCGGTGCCCGCATCGGCATGGGCGCGGCGTTAGCCACGCACACGTCGTCGACGCGCGTGCAGCCACCCTCGACGCCAGTGAGCGTGCGATGCGTGGGCTGCGCGGCCGTGGGCCAGAGCGTTCGCAGGCCAGCGTTTGCCAATGCGCTTGAACTGATGCGCGCCGATGGCGCACAGGACGCGAGTCGCTCAGCCCACTTGCTCAGCTTCGTGGCAGCGGCGATGCGCGTATGCATGTTACTGCCTCGCAACAGCTCCGCCCTCTCGCGCACGCGTTCGAGTGCCCTTGCGGCCCGACGCTCGGCGTCGTCGGCGGCTCCTGGGCCGCCCGTTGGCATGGCATCCGGCCCCGTTGAAGCCCAGTACGTGCTGGCACGCGCGCGATTCTTCGTCGACATTCGGGCCGATGGCCGATGGACGCGGAACCCTCGCATCGTATTCTGGATGACAAAGAGGCGGTGATGGGCGATGCGAGCCGCGACGCGCTCCGCCTCGGACCAGCTCGCCGCCCGCCGCCTCAAGGGCATGTCGGTTGGGCCCAGCGCCGTCTGACGCAGCGTGGCTAGGAACGCGTCCCACCGCTCGACACTGAATTCGTCGATGGGCTCATCGTGCGCCCACGGGACAAAATTGGACAGGTAGTAGCTGGCAAACTCGTGCCGTTCACGCGCCGAAGCTCGCGCGCCCATCTCAGGCGGTGCTGCACCGCAATGCGCAGGGATTCCCCACTTGGCCTTCTTCGTGAGCACGTGCGATTCATACAGAGGGTGGCCGGGTTGAAGGCGATACCAGTGCTTTGGGCGCCCACGGCCACGAGGCCGTGCCTCACCGTCGGAATCGAGCCTCTCGCACTCGACGTGAAACTCTTTCAGCTCCTTTTGGTTGACGCGCTCAAGGACGAACAGCTGGTGGAACTCAACCGCGTTGAACTTGTAGAGGCGCCGATCACGGTACGCGTACGTCACAGAATCGGCGACTGGGGTGGGCACGCCGTTGACGTCCTTGTAGATGCCCGCGGTGCCAAACTTTCGTCCAGCGCACACGCTCTGTGGGTCAAGGTCAACAGTCTGGCCCTTTAGGGCCACCGCCGCTGCTGCGGCCGATGCGCTGTTGCCCATGACCAAGCCGCCGCCGTCACCGTCCGCGCCAGCCAAGCTTTCAAGCCTGTCATTCTCCAGATCAAAGTCGCTGTCCTCTGCCAAGCCCGCCGGCGCCTTGCGTCCCATGCCCATCTCATCAAGTGAGTCGCCCTCGGACAGATACTCTTCATCGCAACCGCCATCGATGGCCGGTCGCCCACCCCCCACAATGGCGCCGTGCTCTTCAACGTGCATCTCGTCATCACTGCCTCCTTCGGCCTGTGCGTCGACGTCGATGGGATCATCGTGCGCCCACGGCACAAAATTGGACAGGTGGTAGCTGGCAAACTCGTGCCGTTCACGCGCCGAGACCCCCGCGCCCATCTCAGGCGTTGGTACACCACAATGTGCAGGGATTCCCAACTTGGCCTTCTTCGTGAGCACGTGCGATTCATACAGAGGGTGGCCCGGTTGAAGGCCAACGTGCATCTCGTCATCACTGCCTCCTTCGGCCTGTACGTCGCCGTGTACGTCGACGTGATGAGCACCACGCGCGCCCTCATCACAGTGCATCTCTTCGTCGTCGGCGTCGTACCGCGCGCCAACGTCACAGTGCATCTCGTCGTCGCCGCGCACGCCCTCGTTGTCGTCGCCGCCGTCGCTCTTGCCACTGGCCGCACCTGTCGCATCGGCAACGAGACCGTCGCCATCAGTGCGCATGCCGCCGTCATGGGCGCGCCGTGCTTCGGCGACGTGATCCCACGGGTAGTGGAAGACCATGTTGTGCGAATGCCGGCTTGAGGGCTGGTCGATGATCATGGACGCTGCTTGGGTGGCGGCGAGCTCCACCGAGCAGTGGTTGTGAACGTAATGTGCAAAATTCATCGCATATCGCCTGTCCGACCCAGCGTCCTCTGCCCTCGAGACGTACGTCTGCACGTGCTTGTGCGCCTCGACAAAAATGTTGGCGGCGAGGTTGATCTCCACCGACTCCTTGCCCATGTACTTGATCTGGTAGAGGTCGGCCTGCACGGCGCCTGCGCCCGTACCTAGAGGCGACGGGTTGGAGTTGCACCCGGTCACGCCCGACAAGATGAGGCTGATCTCGACCATCTTGCCGTTGCGGCACGCCATCTTGGAGAGGTTCACGAGGGCCGCATTTGCTTCTTGCCGGCGGCGCCCGAGCACGTCGCCATTCATCACCCCCACGCCCGCGTCGGCGTCTGCGTCCCCACTGGACGATGCAGCGTAGACCTCGTCCAGCTTCTCCCTCAAGCGCCGAAACTCGGGGCGCGTGAGGAGCTTGAGGAGCTTGGGAGATTGCTCAATGAGCCGACGCAGATACAAGGGCGCCAGCGAAGGAGGCGGCTTGCGCGTGTTGAAGAGGGACTCGTGGACTACGAGCTCAAGGGTGAGCAGCTTCATGAGATCCTCATGCACCGACGCTTCGATCAGCACGTCGATCACGGTCGGCGCAACGTCCGCGCCATCCGCCGCCTTTGTCGCCGAGGTGTCGTTGGTACTCAGAGGCACGAGGAGTGAGTCGGCGAGCGCTTTCAAAGTGGCTCGGTCAACTGGGCACGCCGCTGCTGCTGCGGTGTTCCAATCCTGTCCGAGGCAGGACGTAGGCGGCGCCGCAGGCAAGGGCGCAGGCGAAGGCGCTGGCGGTGGCGCTGACGGAACCTCGAACATCGGAACGGTCTGGCCGCTAGACCACGTGCAGAGCCGCTGGCCAAACGGCCCATAAGTGCCAGCAAGCGTGCTCGTCGACCAAATAGCGCCGGAGGCCGAGTCGTCGCCCGCGGCCGCCTCAGCCTCGGTGGCAATCGCTGGCAGCTTGCGTCGGCGAAGCTCAAGTACGAGCGCTCGCTTGTCGATTGGACGAAAGCGTTCGTCGGCCTCGACTGGCGCCGGTGGCTGGATGTCCATGTCGAGGGTGAACCCAATGTGGCGCTTTGCGTCCTCCTCGTGGAGCCTTGCAAACACGCCAGGGTCGTGGTCGACAGACATTGGGTCGTAACCGCCTGCGTAGCAGTTGCTGCAGCGCCAGTTGACCGACACGTGCTTTTCGACGGGCGCGGCCGGCGGAGTCGCGCCAACGGCGCACGGCGAGCAAACAGCACCGAGCAGCCGCAGCTGGGCGATCGTGGTCATGGGCACCGGGTGCGGTCGCCAGCATGCCATGCGGCAGAAAAACTTGCCGCACTTGCCGGATGTGCACGTGTGGCAGTGCACGTGCTCGTTGCGATTCATCTGTGTGATGCGCGCCGAATGCACAAAGTCGTCGAACGCGGCAGCCTGGGTAGCCGCGTCGGCCCTGAAGCTGGCAGAAGCGGGCAGAGGCGCGGCGGCATCGAGTCGTTTCTGCACCTTGAGCGTCGACTGCAGCTCTGAGATTGTGTGGTACTCGAGCGGCGCCTCGCCCGTGATGTGCGAGTCGATCGCTGCGCACGCAGCGCGCTGCAGCTTCGGGTACGGCGCGACGTCGGCGAGGAGCTCGGGCGAGAGGGCCCCGTGGCTCTTGCCGTGTATGTGCTGCGCATCTCGCTTGTTGCACTCAGTCACGTCCGACCAGAAGGCCGAGATGCCACCTATGCCTTTGACCGCCTCATCGGAATCGAGCCGGACCGACTTGATGCGTTCGAGATCGTGACCAATCAAGTGCGTGATCACTGTGCCGATCCGCGAGTGGAACACCGCGGCAGTGGCCACCGGGTTGGCGTAGGCTGCACGCTGGAGCATCGGCTCGGTCATGTCAAAGTGGCCGACGACGCGCTCGGAGCCCGTCTGGCCGCGCAGCGCCTTCAGGAAGTCGTCCGGCACAACGGTCGGAAACTCGGACACGGAAGTCGACGAATGCATGTACCGGATCGTGAGCGGGTCGTGGACATCATCGGGCGCCAAGGAGGTGAATTGGCTGCCGTGGCCCGCGTACCGGCTCAGGTTCAGGAGCCAGGTAATCTCGGAGGCGCGCTCCTTGGAGCTCCAACGCATCTTCGAGGCGCTCAACGTGATGAAGTTGACCAATCGCGTCAGCAGCTCTGTCGCCTCGGGAGATTTTGGGTTCGCCTGTGCTGCGGCGAGCTTCTTAGGGAACTCGGGATCACGGATCACCTTGCTGTACTCGTCGAATGCGGCCGGGCTCGAGTGCACTCTGGACGCCACGGATTTGTTGACGTCATGTCGCATCCGAACGTTCGCCAGGTGGAACAGAAGGGACATGGACTGGGCGAAGCGCACATCGTAGAAAAGCACCATGCGCTTGAGGTCACGATCCGAGAGAGGCGTACCCCGCTGGAACCCCTGCCGCAGCGGGAACAATGCCCACCATCCCCCATAGAGCCCCTCGGCGGCGTCCGAATAGTCGCTGAGAGGTTGCTCGTCGCGACCGATGAGAAGCTCCGGAGCCCGCGCTGCATCGACACCTGTGGGGGCGACGACCCTTTTGCCGCGCCCTCCGCCCGTGCTTTCGTCGCTGCCGAGTCCACTGCTGTCGCAACCGTCACCGCCGTCTTCGCCTCCAACGTTTTCGCCATTTCGCACGAGCTTGGCGAGGCTGTCGAAATAGAGCTTCAGCTCCGAGCCGCCCTCCTGGAAGACGCCAGCGTACACATGCTCAACAGCGTTGGCGTCGTCTCCGGCGTCGAGCGCAACCCCGTCAGCGTGAGCAGCGTCCATAGCGCCAATGCGCACGTTGTGCACGTCGTTCGCGGCAGCCGCGCGCGCCTCCAAGCGACGCGAGACATCGCCGTCGAGCAAAGTCTGCTTCGCGACGTGCGCCGATACGCGTGCCTCGAGCCCGAGCGCGCGGAGCGACTCCACTGACACGCCAGGCGGATCACCCCCATGAAGCAAGAACCGGACGCGGAGCG
>Ga0210242_101865_pt1 | contig 13988 bp, 11 predicted proteins | sample ChrtobMeP5a_16mM_FD_155445 | JGI IMG/M metagenome (GOLD analysis project Ga0210242, IMG submission 155445) | Chrysochromulina tobin associated microbial communities from unialgal haptophyte culture, Seattle, Washington, United States - P5a_16mM | ecosystem: Host-associated > Algae > Haptophytes >... | reverse complement strand
ACACCGGTGAGGGCATGGACGAGATGGAGTTCACCGAGGCTGAGTCCAACATGAACGACCTCGTCTCCGAGTACCAGCAGTACCAGGACGCGTCCGCCGAGGAGGAGGGCGAGTTCGAGGAGGAGGGCGGCGAGGAGTACTAAGCAGTGCTCCAAGCGCCTTCCGTGCTTTAGCGGCACGGTAAAAGAGATTGTGTGGGCAATAAGCTTACCGATCAGAAAACTCTTACGTTTCCCAAATTACTATTTCAGTGTGAAGTCATCTGCGCTTCGCTCTTCGGCGGAAATGGCCGATGCGCCTATCGTATTTCAGTGTGGCGGATGCCGTCGCGTCGTATCGGATTCCAATCAACTAGTCGCGGCAGTCGCGGAGCTGGATGCACTCGTGCTCGACGCCGTAGTGGGCGTGAGCATCGACAACGATACGGACGGATCCTTTTCTACACTGCGATGCGCTGCTTGCTGCCACACGCTCGGCCGGCGGTACGCACAGCCACCACAACCCGCGCTCATTCAGGTTGTTCACCGACTTGAGGCGCCACGCTATGCGCTGTCGCGCGCAGCACTCGAGAGCTACGTCCTCGGATCAGCGCAGGTGGAGCACGACGCGCAACTGGTCAATGGCATCGAAAGGCATCCGATGGCTGCTGGCGTCGGTGGCTCTGCGTCGCACCTTGAGATTGCTGCCGAGTCGGCGGCGCGCATTGTTGCATTGCAGCAATCCGAGGCTGACATGAGGCTGCAGCTGGGGCAGGTGATGCGCGTCGTGCTCGCTCTCGACCAGCGCCTAAAAGCGCTCGAAAGCGGCAGTACTAGCGGTGCGAGTGCGACAGACGAGGAGCCAGGGCGCAAGCGTCGGGCCAGCTAGTAGAGTCTACTAGATCCAAACTAATTATATGTGTCATCGAGAGCCAATCCGCTCGTTTTGCACATCGGGACACGCGGGCAATTGCCGGATTCTTAACCGGATTCATGAGTAGGGATTACATCGATGGCGGACGAGAGGGCAGAGGCGTCAGAGGGGCAGAGGCGTTACCCATGCACAGCTTCCGGTGATCTTTTTGGTTCGTTCACAGCCGATTGTTAAATCATTCACACGCTTGGGGCCGATCGATGAGCACCTCAGACTCTGCTGATGAGCTCTCGACGGCATCGGTGCCCGTCACGATCATAACTGGCTTTCTTGGTGCCGGCAAGACGACGCTGCTCCGGCATGTGCTCGCCACGCCACATGGCCTGCGCATCGCCGTGATCCAGAATGAGCTGTCGGCAGTGAAAGGGCTCGAGACTTCAACGGTCGTTGGACCGAATGGCGAGAGGTTCAACGAGTGGCTCGAGCTCGCGAATGGCTGCGTGTGCTGCGCCGTGCGCGACGACCTCGTCAATGGTATCGAGCAGCTGATGGCCGTGCGCGGGCGCTTTGACTACATCCTCGTGGAGACGGACGGCATGGCGGATCCGGGGCCCGTTGCCGAGAGCTTCTGGCTCGACCAGGAGCTTGAGTCACCGCTACGGCTCGATGGGATCGTGTGCGTCGTTGACGCAATCAACCTGCCGCGTCAGCTCCGCGAGCTCGAGGCGTGTCGCCAGATCGGTTGTGCAGATGCCATCATTCTCAACAAGATGGACGCTGTCGAGGAGGCCGCCAGGGCCGCTGCGGAGGCAGATGCGGCGTCGGACAGTGCGGTCGATGCCATGGATGAGGACGCCAGCACGGCAGCGCTCGACGCGCGGAGTGAGGTGCATCTCGCGACATTGATGGCCCACCTGTCGCAGCTCAATACGCTCGCGCCAGTCTTCCGAACGACACGTTCACAGGTGCCGTTGCAATCGATCCTCAACTTGGGCGCATTCACGCAGGCGCGTCCGCCCGCCCTCGCGACGGCCACGACCGCGCCGCCGCCCTTCGCCTCCTTCGGAACTTTTGTCACAAGTGCCAGTGGGAGCGGCGGCGGCGACGGCGGCGTCTTGGACTGCAAGCCGTGCGAGAGCGGGGAAGAAGAGGACGAGATGCCAGCGGCAGCGGAGCCTGCTACACCAGCCGCAGCAGCCCCGCCCTCGGACGCCCCCAGCTCTGGTCCGCGGATACCTGCACGCACAGCTGGGCGCCCAGCCGTATCCAACAGAGGACCTTCCTTTCTGGGAGACTGTAGGGGACCCACGGGGCTGCCTAGGGGCCGCTGGCTGCACCGTGACTCTACCTTTGGAGCGGTGACGCTCGAGCTGGCGGGCGCGATCGACCTCTCGAAGCTCGAGGCGCTCTTCGCGGCCCTATTTTGGGATCCGTCCGACTTCCCAGCAGCAGTGCGTGCGGCTCGGTCGGCCCTCGAGCGGACGAACGTGCACGTCACGGCGCCTTCCGGCAAGCTCCTTGATGGCGCGCCTGTCACAGCGCTCCCACCATCGGCAACGGCTGCCGACCTCAGTGCGATCCCGTTGCCCGAGATGTATCGCTCCAAGGGTGTGCTGCACATTGCGGGCACGTCGCGTCTGCACACGCTGCAAGCCGTTCATGCGACTTACGAGTTGCTCGAGGGGGCCGAATGGACCGAACCCGAGGAGGAACGACGCACACGGATCGTCTTCGTTGGGCGTAATCTCGACCGGCAGGCGATCGCCGACACACTACGGGCGTGCCGCGCAGATGGGGCCTCGACCACCGAGGACGTCGAGGAGACAGCAGGACGGCTCGTCAACCGGACGACGTGACGAGTCGACGCTCGATCGCGGCCCCAGCGCCGAGCCGGGCACTCGCTCGCGCGCCCGTGCAGCAATTGCACCGTGCCCCGACCGCAGGGATGCCGTCAGGTCTGTCTTGTTTAGTGTACTGTCGGGATCATAATCCATAAAGTCGACCATAATCAGCCTACTTTTCGGAATCCTCTATCCTGTGCGTATGCCAACCGGCGAGATAACTCTACCGGGCATTTCCCCGTCCGGTACGCTTACGGGCCAGCCAACGTGCAACGAAGCTCGAAGGTAACGCAGGCAAGCCTGGTGGAAGGGCGCCCGCCGTCCGTGCCTCCGCAAGACGCCGAGGTTGTTTCATTTGGCCGGCGCGTAAGAACGGGATCTGGACTCATCCGTGGGGTGCCGATGGCGCGCCCCGCGGCGGCAGGCTGTGGCTTAGGGCAGTCGACGGTGCCAACGTGCACGACGCGCGACGCCAGAGGACAGTGCCAGCGTGCTCAATGCGCACGAGGCGCAAGAATGCCGCGTGCGAGCGCTCCACGAGAGAGATGAACTCGGCGAGCGAGCTGCACTGCGAGGTGATCGGGGGGATCGAGGGGGCGCTCGAGGGGTCGCTCGACACGGCGCCCAGCACACCGGTGAGCAGGGTTTCGTCATCGTAGAGCTCCTTGGCGAGTAGAGTGAGGGCGACGGCGGCGCTCTCGCTCGTGCTGTGGGCGGTGTGAAACGCCCAACCCTTCGCGGCCGCCACGTAGCGCAGCCACATGACGCGTTCAGTTTCGGCAGCGGTGCCGTCGGCCTCGAAGACGAAGGTGACCGCATCCTGGCGAGCGCGTAGCTCGTCCTCGAGATCGATGAGGAGGTTGCGACAGATGGCGTACTCGGGTCCGAAGGTCGCCACGAGGTGCGCGGGCGGCGTGGCGTGCTCCGAAGGCGGCTCGTGTACAGTGCGAGCTGCAGCGCTCGAAGAGGGAGCCCTGGAGGTGACGGTTACATGCGGGGCTCTTGGACCTCTGCCTGCCGAGCGTGCGCCAAGATGAAGCGCTTCGTTGATGTACAAGGCGCGATGAGGGCGCGGCGTCGACCGACTGCCCGCGTCTGTGAGCCACGTGCCGCTCACGCGAGTGCCTGGTGGATGGGGGGACAAGGAGCCCGCGCCTCCGGGCAACCCTGGGTCGGCTTGATCGAGGTAGGTGAGAGTGGGGTGCTCTTGCCCGCGATACGTGAATCCATCCTTGCCGACGACGCCGTACTCGCCTCCGGGTATGAGGCAAGTCGGTTTCGCAGCGGAGCGCGGACGCAGGCCAGGCCTCTCGGCCGCGGCAGCTGCGCCCGGCAGCTCAGTCGGCGGCTGCTGCTGTGTGCCGTGGCCCAAGCTGGCCACCACAACTGCGGGCCGCTGCACGTGATCCACCAGCTTTCGCACCTCGTCACGCCCCGCCTTGGCCACGTCCAGCCGTCCGAGCGCCGTGCTGAGCGCCGCCAGCTCGGTGGGTGTCACAGTCTCGGTCTCGAGTCGACCTTCCGCCCGCTCCAGACGCGCACCAAGCTCCGCCGCGCGCTGCTGCAACGCACGCACACCCTCCCCGATCTCGCGCGTCGAGCTCACGTTCGCAGCCGCGGCGCCAAGGTACGCCTTCGTCTGCTCCGTCACGAATCGTTGCACTTGGCTCACGGTCGCCTCAGTGGCTGCGCACCGCTTGAAAGCGGCCTCGCGCGCTTCGTCCATCTGCCGCGCGACGCTCTCCCAGCGATGCGTCTCACGCGCCCATGCGTGGGCGAGGGCGAGGAGGCGTGCGCCCGCGGGTGAGCCCTCCTGTCGCACGAGGCGCACGAGCTCCTCTTGCACGCCGGCCTCACAACTCGTGTGTTCGGTGAGGACGAAAATGGGCTCGCTCGGACGCGCCGTAATGGGCTCGCTCGGGCGCGCCGTAATGGGCTCGCTCGGGCGCGCCGTAATGGGCTCGCTCGGGCGCGCCGTAATGGGCTCGCTCGGGCGCGCCGCGTCACCGGCGAAGGTCACCAGCCCGCGCGCGCGCTCCACCTCCGTGTGCACACGTAGTCGCGCCTCGCCGCCTTCGCCGCCCGCGCCGCCCTTGATGCCTCCACCGCCCTCAGCGCCCTCGGCGGCGCCGAGCTGCGCGCGCATCCTCGCAAGCACAGCTGATCCTTCCGGTAGGAGCGCAGGCAGCACCTCGCCGAGCGCCGTGAGCAGCCAGCTGTGCGACCCAGCCAGAGAGCTGACAATCCACTGTCGGTCCGCCGCACGCTTGGCCTCGCGCACCGCACCCACCCACGAGCGGAAGCCAAGCGCGAGCAGCCGGCCCGCACCGAGGGCGAAGGCCGCCCGCGCCAGCACGGCGCGCCTGCGTGCCACGTGGCAGAGGGTCATCAGCGGTCATCAGGGTCAATCAGCGTCAATCAGCGTCAATCAGCGTGCCTGTGTGCCACGTGGCGCATCCACGCATCCCAGGCCACGGCAGCGAGGCGGTTCACAAAGTGCGCGAGCGCCCGGCGCTGCTGCGTGCGACGCGCGTCCGCGCTGTCCCGGGCGCTCCGCCGCCATGCGTCAAAGGTCACGACGAGGAAGCGGTTGCGCAGCCGGCTCGCCGCACGAGCAAGGAGCTGGCGCCTGACGCTCGAGCGTATGGCCGTGAGCTGACCCCACGCCCAAAACGTCTCGGAGAGTGCTCCGTGGGTGAGGCGCAGCAGTGCACGTCGGCGCAGCTCGCGCACTGCCGCGGAGCGTGCACATAGCCCACGCCAGCCATCGAGCACACGCAGCAGCACTCCGCGGCTCCAAAGCCCCAGTGCACGACCGAGCGCCACCCGCCTTGCCTCCAGCGCCGCCGTCGTCTTGTGTTGCCAAGAGGAGAGGGCGAAGGAGAGTAGCCGGTTGCGCAGCCGCCCGAGCGCCCGCTTGATTCCGTCGCGCTGCCGCTTCGCGTCACTCACATACGCGCCCCAGCAGCGGAAGACGCTCGCGGCGAGCGCGCCGCGCCATTGACGCGTGGCGCGTGTGAGTGCCTCGCGCCGCGCCGCCACCAGCGCGTGCCAGCCGTCGAAGGCGTTGGCGATGTGCCGGTTCCGCCAGGCGTGCACGACCTTTTGGATGCGCGCCTGCCGTGCGTTCTCTTCACGCCCACCGAGCCGCTGGAGCTCCGCGCGCGTAGCCGCGAGTTGCTCGCCCAGCCCGCTCACCTGCAATGTGAGCGTCGTGATCGCCAGCATGAAGCGCCGCATGAGCTCGTCGATATAGCCCTCCACTGGCTTCTTCGCGCCGAAGACGCCGAGGGCCGAGCTGAAGTCGAGCTCACCGGCGCTTGCCATACCGTAGCGCGCACAGAGCGCCTCGAACTCGGCGGGCGTCGTCTCAAACTGCAGCGCCTTCGTGCCAATAGTCCACTCTTCCTCGTCAAGTTTCTTTGAACCGTTGGCATCGAAGAGCGAGAGGATGGCGACGAGCAGCCCAGATTCGCAGTCCAGGAGCGACTTGACGTCACCAAGCGATTTTGAGGTGCCACCGACCTTGGCACCGAAACCGCCGCCAAATGCCTGCTCAATGAGGGAGGCGCGCTGCTGCGACTTATCCGCTCGCTCGTTCGCAAGTGAGTTTGCAGTTGCCACCGTGCGCTGCGTAGATCGTGCGCTGCCCCACTTCGAGGGTGAGAAAGCCTTACCGGCGCTTATCGGAGGCGAGGGCGTAGCGGCATCCGTGTCCATGTGTGTGGATGGACGTTCGTTCTCACAAGCTCGAGCGTCGCCTCCACGTAGTGTGAAGGCCTGTGAACTGTGAATTGTACTTCCACGGACCCATCTCCGCGCTCCGGAAGCGGCGCCTCCATCGGGATTCAGGTCTCATCGAACCTATAAGGTTTCACCGGTGCCTCCCGCCCGAGTAGGCCGTAGCGCGACGGACGTGGTTCGGCGGGATCTCGTTCTCTGCTTAAAAAATGCGCTCGGTGCGACACAAATGCCAATGGCGCCCCCGCCCCCACACCGTGTGCTGGCCACCATCTCTCTCCTCACATCCCCCCGCCCTGCCCCCTGAAAGACGCGACCGTACGGAATAGAGGCTAGAGCGAGACGCTACAGACGCCCGGCCCAGCGCACAAGAACCGAGACCAGGTGTAGCCATCTAGCCACACCCAATCTCGCCCAGATCTCTCGCCTCGACAACCTCCCTCAACAATGACTCAATGGTAACAGTATCGTCTCCTCTCACCACTTGTCGTTGTCGCCCCACTCGTCGTCCCACCCATCGGCCGTTTTCTTTGCCGCGGCGACCTTCTTGGGCTTTGAGGCTGCCGCCGGCGCGGCCGGTTCGGGTTCGGGTGCGGGTGCACGCGTCACAGGCGCTGACGAGGCACTCATGTCCCACGCCGCCACGTGTCCCATGCCGCTACGGGTGCCCGTGTCCCATGCCGCCACAGGCGGCGGTGGCGCTGGGGTGGGCGGCGTGGGCTCTGAGGAAATCTCCGCCGCGACCTCGGTCGCGATGCTCTTGACGGTGCCCCAGAGGGAGGAGAGCATGCCACCGCCGCCGCCGCCGCCACTGCCGCCGCTGCCCACGCCACCCATCTTCATACCGCCGCCGAGGCCACCGCTGCCGCCAAACTTGGCCCGCATGCGCGCAGCCGCCTCCTCGCGAATCTGCTGCTGCCTCGCCACGTACTCAGCCTCGGACTCACCCTCTAGAGGCTCGACCCCGTTTCGGTCTCCGCGGCCTACACCAGCAGCTGTGCCCGACGGGGTGGAGGCGGGCGGCGCCGAAGGCACGGACGGCGGAGGCGCGCGGCTGGCCGGTGGTGTGCGGCTGGCGGGCGGTGGCACCGCCGGCACACGCGGCGCCGGCACCGGCGCCGGCTCATCGTTGAGCGCCGCATCAAGCTCCGCATCCAGCGCCGCGTCGTCATCACCCCAGTCATCGCCCCAACCATCGGCCGCGGCAGCGCTTGCCGGAGGAACGCGCGAGGGAGTGGGTGCAGCCGGCGCCAAAGTGAGAGCCGCCTTCGGGGGCACCGCTGGTGGCGGGACGTCTTCCTCTCCCCATCCGCCCCAGTCATCGCCCTTCGCGGCACCCCATCCGCCGCCGCCGCCGCCGCCGCGGCCAGCGCCTCCGCCACCGCCGCCACCTCCGCCGCCACCGCCACCGCTCCCGCCGTTCGGAGGTGCGCCGGCCTTTTTGAGATGGGCGAGATCGCCAGCGATGTCGAAGCTCACCGCCTTCTCAGCACGGCCCAGCAGAGCACCGCCCAGCCACGAGGCCGTCTCGCCCACCTTGCTGAGCACATCCGTGTCCTCCGCACCAAACCCCTCGAAGCTGTCCTCGACCGCGCCGGCGCCGCCGCCCGCAACGGCGCTCGAGCCGTCGCCACGGCCGGCACGAAGGTGCGCGAGCGAGAGAGCCGACGCGTCAGGCGGCCCTCCGATGGTCGAGGCCTTCTCGGCCGCCAACACCGCGACTGACTTGACGGAATCCTTGAGGTTCGAAAGCCGAGGGGCCGCCACCGCCGCGACCTTGGAGGTGAGGTTGACCGTCTTCGAGCCAAGCGAACCGAGCCCGCTCATCAGGCTGTCTAGCCCGCCCATCCCGTCAAAAGACGACGCGGACGCGGGCGGCGGCGCCGAGCCGAAGCCTGACATCTGCTTCGTGTCACGCTGCTGCACGACGGCGACCTCAAAGGGAACTTGCGGCGGCGGGCCAGACGCCTCGCCGCGGCCAACCTTCCCGAGGTGATCGCGGTACGCCTCGGCCGCTCTGCTCTGGTACTTGTCACGGATCGACTGCGGCGAGCCGTTGCGATTGTACTCCTCGGGCATGCCCGCCGCGCGCAGGTAGCGCTGGAGCGCCGTGTTACCGCCCAGACGCATCTTGGCCTGTTGCTGCAGGCTCCACGAGTCCATGTTGAGCGAGCGAACGAAGGAGATGTGCACGCCCAGATTACGATGCACACCCGAGCACTCGAGGCAAAAGTAGGTGCCGTAGGACAGCGAGGCCCACAGCGGATTGTGGGCGCCGCAGTCGACGCAAATCTTGTTGCCAGCGTCCTTATCGAAGAGCTCCTTGAAGAAGTCGAGCGCCTGTGCGCCGTACAGAGAACCTGGCTGGTCGTGGATGGACCCTAGAGACATTGGAGGAGAAAAGCGCGCGGGTCTGGTCGGTGCGTCGATAGATGGTGCGGCACAGTTGTGACAAGCGCACGGGCGGGAGGAGATTCGTGAATTTGAATTGACGGGACGCCGTTTCGACCTAGTATCGTCTACAGATCGCGCGCATGCTCCGTGTCTCATATGGGGTCATGTAAGGTGTGTGTATTCTGAGCGGGCAGTAACAGTGCCGTAGCACCGGTTGTCGCGTCTGTCGTGTTAACGTTCACGTCTGTACACACTGTCAAAAACTGTCAACACACGGCTGTAAGAACCTCCCGTCGGCACCCCGACGACGAATGTGGTGGTAACACGGGGGAGACGCGGGGAGAGGGTTCGCTTATTCTTTGCTTATTCTGGTACCCTTATTCTACCCAATTGGGTGCGGACTCAGGACTCAGCCTCCTCCTCAGGCGAGATCCGGACCAGTAGCCCAAATGACGAAACCCCCTGGTTGCCTAATAAAGAGATGACGAAACCCTGCGAGGTCAGTGACGAAACTTCGACGAACCTTTTCCCGCATTTTAGTGTCAGACACTCCAGTGTGACCCTTCGACTCTCAAACCTCGGCCCGGGGGGTCGGGTCCGGTCGCCTAGGGTCCGCTTGGGGGTTGACCTCGGAGGTCGGGGTCGGGGTCGGAGGGGGGGTGTTTTCCCGAAAACGACACTGGATTTCCTGGACTCGCTTCAGACCCGACCCGACCCGACCCGACCTCGACCTCGGAGCCCAATTTTCATATCCTATCCCCCGACCCGACCCCCTCCGACCCGACCCATATACTGGAGAGTGGCGATGCGCCGTGTTGGGCGCTTTTCATATCGGATCACCCTGGCGGGTTTGGCGCCCACCTAGGCGGTCCATAAGGATCACGCGGTTCGAATGGATATCGGTGCGCACCGTAACTAAACTATATTCATCTGTTGAAGTGTTGATGGGTACTTACTGTGGGACTGCGCGGCGAGCCTGAGACAAATGCTGCTCGCTGTACGCTGTGTCTGGCTGCAGCAGCACGAGCTGGGCCGGAGAGATCCTCGAGCGCACCTCCTCAGGTACAGCGCTGCGGCACGTCTGCGCAAATCGTGCAATCCATTGTGCTTGTGATTGCGATTCGTGCAATCCATTCAATCACAATCGTCTCAGCAGTGATAGCTAGCCATGAGGTGCGGGCTAATCAGGGCGGCGGGAGTGCACGAGCCATATCACAAGCATGCCATGCCATACTTGGCGAGAGACAAGGTTTGGCTGGTTGGTGTCGCGGCGGCGGCGCACCCAGCCCCGTCCGAGATACTTGGTGAGCCGATCGAACTCCATCTTTCGCGCGTCACCACTCAGATCGTAAAAGAAGACAAACTCCTTGGTCTGCGCGTGGGCGACGCACGCGGGAAGCGGTACCACACTCACCATACCAGTCTTCTTGAGCATCAGGCCGCGCTTGTCAATGGCTAGGTTGCCCACGTCGCAGTCGACTCCCGGCGGCGAGAAGGGCACCTGCGACAAAGACGACAGCCGACAGCGCAGCAGAAGACGAATGGGGAAGAGAAGTACAAAGCAAACTGTCAGTACGCCGGACCCACGCTCAGCATCATGGGCGGAGCGATGTCCAGATGAGGAGGGCTGATCTATACGGGGCATGAGGCACCTTTGCCGGGTCGACGAGGTCTACTTCGAGTTTGTGCCCCTGCCAGTCGTAGGTGAGCCGCCGGTAGAGATTCTGTTTCCCCCACTGCTTGACGTGCGGGTCTTGCTCAATAATGTGGAGCGACTTGAGCACGGCTGTGATCTGCTTCTCGGTGGCATCGTAGTCGGCTGTGTTGACATCCACGTCGTTGGCGCTCTCGTTGCGCACGATGTAGTCGCGCACGAAGCCACCGTACACAACGGCATTCGCGTCGAAGATGGCAGCGTGTGCAATGTGCATGACCGCGTCCTCCTTCGTCTGCGGCGGCGGTGGCTTGCACGCTACACGCACCCAAGAGAGAGAGGTGTGAGTGCAAGCATGCAACGGAGAGGGACGGCAGATAGGGAAGGAGGAGCTGCAAGCGCCTTCACCCGTGACGAGCAGCTTCAAGCGAGGATTTCCCGCGGGGGTATGCAATCCCGGCGCGAGCGGCACGCCTATGCGCAGCAGCTGCAGCGCCCCCGCTTTGGAAAGCGAGTCACTCCTGGCCACGCGAAGCTCGCGCTCCGTGCCTGTCTTCACGTTGCGCTGCACGAGCCGATCGTCGTCCTCCTTACGAACCTGCGGGCGAGCGTCGTGGCGAGCGTGGAGCCCACTCACGGCACGTGAGAGGTACAGAAGCATGTGGATAGCACGCGGATGGAGGGCAGATGTACACCCAGTGGACTTCCAGTCGTGGGCGTGTGTGCATAGGCTTGTACGCGCGTGCGTGTGCGGAGCGCGTGAGCCGCGTGAGTCACGCACCTCGTAATCATACTGCGTGCCCCCCTTGTTGGCAGAAGAGCTGAAGCGCTGCGTGCCGCCATCGCGGTGCACGGCCATGATAGCAGTGCACGCGGCCGCCTCACAAACTTGCTGCCACCTGCCGTTGTCCATCTGGAAACTGAAGGTGAGAGTGACCTCCTGCGGCGCTGGCGAGGCCGGCGAGGCCGCACCGCTGCCTGGCACAAGCTGTCGCACTCTCCGGCGCGTCTGCGTTCGCGTATTCCTCTGGAAGAGCGCGCCGTCCGCCTCCACCTCTGTCATGTACACGACATTGTCGCGCTCAAAGAACTGGGACTCGCCCGTCGCGAGCGAGTGCACAAACGCTGCACTCGCATCTCGTACATGCTGCATCTGACCGAAGTCGTCACGGTAGGCGAAGAGGCTAGGCGTCGCGCGTAGCTCGCGCGCGATCCTCGTCTTCACATTCACCTGAGTGAAGAGGATAGAACCGCTCGCATCGCGCTCGCGACGCGCCTCGTACTCACTGTTGCCGATCGTGTAGCGATGCGGGCCGCCACCAGCGAGCACCTTGGCGAGCTCCTGTACCGCCGACACGTCGTTCACCTGCTTCCACTTGCCTTCATTGTTGACCACCTCAAAGCCGGGCAGCTCGATCAGGTCACGCACTTTCTGCGTAGGAGTAGGGCAAGGGAGGTGTGAAACGGGCGCGGGCCGAGGAGTAGGGCTAGGGAGGTAGTGCGGTGGGCAGGGGAGGGGTGGCCTGGGGTAGATGCCGATGCGGGGAATGCGAGCACGCGAGTGTCACGCGCACTTTGAATTGGCAGTTGCGCTGTTGCAACTTGTTCGTCACAGGACAGCGAAAGGCCTCGTAATGATAAGCCCGCCCGCCTCTTCTCGACGTGAAACTCTGTGTGCCGCCATCTATGAGCACGCGGAGGACGGCCGCCGTGCAGTCGTGCACGCGCACCTGTGGGGAGAGGGCGCCGTGGTGAGCTCTTTCATGCTGGGTGAGCCCATGCAGGTCGTGCACGCGCACCCAGCCCCCCAACTTCTCTTCGTCTTCGACCTCGAAGCCGAAGCCGCTCAGCTGCAGACGCGCCTCGAGGGGATGATCCTTGAGTGCATTCGATCGAGACCCAAGGTTGCATGCCTCGAGGAGAGACCCACGGATCGACGTGAGCGACATAGGCGAGGGTGGGGCGTGCGGATGCGGCGGTGTAGTCAAAGTTCCAGGGAGCGTCTGCAGGGCCTTGATGAGCGTATCCGCTTCGAGCATGCTCACAATCGTCACGGCGGTGATCGTCGGCACGCCGTTGCGTTCGAGCTCCTCGCGCATCTCCTGCAAATTGTCGTCGTCGTAGCCGAGGATCGACTCCACATTGTCGAAGCCAGAGGCGCACATTATACCCGCGTACAGCGACGCTTTGTCCCTCACCTCGGGGCTAGGACACGCGCCGAGCACAGCCTCAAGGGTGGCCCTCGGGGTATGCGCCCGACTCGGCGCCCAACTCGGCGAGGAGGAAGACGCTGGGGAAGGCGCCGAAGATGGCGGCGAAGGTGGCGAGGTGCCGCCAAAGGTGCTGAACGCAGCGGCGGGCCGCCATGGCCCGTCCTGCAGGCACCATGCAAGCACAGCGGGGTGTAGCAGCGTGCTGGCGCGCGCGACGTCGCCCTCGATCAGAGATTTGCGCGCCGCGGACGAAGAAACGTCGGCCACTTCCTGCGCGGCAGCAGCAGCATCAATCAGAACAACAGCACGTACACGTTGGCCGAGCGCTCTACTACATCATCAGGAGCCGTTGGAGGCCATCGCCCGAAGGAATGGTGGGGCAGCGGAGCGGGCCCCGGCGTGGGCGCTTGAGTTCTCATGCACATCGGGCGGCGCGGCGCACCGGGATCATAATAAAATTACCGGCGTCCAGGTCGAGGCCGGCGCTTACCGCGGCCTTGATGACGGCCTCCGTGTCGCCTCGCCGGCCCAGTGTGAGCAGCCGATGTTCCGGGCCAGCCTGCGTCCATTTGCGGTACTTAAGCACGTCGTCGGCGCCGTTCATAGTCAGTTTCACGAAACTTAGTCGCGGCCACCGAGCCTGCAAGGTACTGAGCGTCTCGCTTGCACCGATCTTCAGGTTGCTCAGATCAATGTCCATCCACATGTGCTCCGCCACGGCGAGCTTGACCAGCTTGAGCCTGTCGCTGTAGCTGATCGACTTCTGTCCTTTTTCCGCCAGCTTCGTGCTGACGTGATTGTCCGAGTTGAGCGAAATTAATCCGAGCACGGCTCCGAAGTGCTCTAGGTTGGCTGGCCTGCCCACACCTGCCTCCTCCCCCAGCAGGAGTTTGCGAGCTTCGATGAAGCCTTGGACGTGACCTACAGTCACTGGGCAGAGGCTGCCGCGCAACATGACGACTGCGACACTTGTGCCGGCGGGCAGTGAATCAAGCAAGGTGGCGAAGCGGTCGAGCTGGTTAAAGGCGCCGGGCGCATTGAATACGACATGCGGTGGCGGCATTTTCTCCTCGACTTCGTGGGGCGATCGCGAGCGCGGCCAAAGAACCCGAGCGAGCGAGCGAGGGGTCGCGCGTGAACATTAACAGATGCGACAACCGATACTACTGCCGCTTGACCCCAACAGTTAAGCGGCCGTGAACTCAACGTGTGATGAGACTGTTGGCAGAGCTACCACAGGGGCCCAACCAGGGGGAAGGGGTATTGGGCATATGGGGTACCGTGCGGACGCAT
>Ga0210242_101863_pt1 | contig 14005 bp, 12 predicted proteins | sample ChrtobMeP5a_16mM_FD_155445 | JGI IMG/M metagenome (GOLD analysis project Ga0210242, IMG submission 155445) | Chrysochromulina tobin associated microbial communities from unialgal haptophyte culture, Seattle, Washington, United States - P5a_16mM | ecosystem: Host-associated > Algae > Haptophytes >... | reverse complement strand
TCCTGATGCAGCGCTTGACCACGATGGAGCTCGTGGGCAAGACGTGGCGTGAGCGGTACGGGTACGTTGCACAAGCCTTCGACAAGTCGTTGCTGCATCTGAGCTCTGAGGTCCATCATTGGGAGAATTTTTTGGTTTGTGTTTGTGTTTGTTTGGTTTGGTTTGTGTTTGTGTTTTTTTGGTTTGTGTTTGTGTTTGTGTTTTTTTGGTTTTAATTTATGTTTGTGTTTGTTTGGTTTGAGTTTGTGTTTGTGTTTTTTTGGTTTGTGTTTGTGTTTGTGTTTTTTTGGTTTGAGTTTGAGTTTATTTAGTTTGAGTTTGTGTTTGTGTTTTTTTGGTTTGTGTTTGTGTTTGTGTTTTTTTGGTTTGTGTTTGTGTTTCTTTTCCTTTCCCAAATCCCAAATTGACTTCATCTCCAACGATTCACGAGAACCGTCAACCCGACACGAAGGGGTGAATGGCACCAACGGCCATCCCGCCACTTCCTGCTTAGAGGGGGTGACCAACCTAAAGTTCAGTAAGCAGAACAGTGTCGACGAGGCCATTACGAGATAATTACAAGATGCACAGTGGTCGATCTTCTCTCAGAATCTGGAGAATTAGCCTACGCAGCCAAGCTGCTCGGACCCCACCAACACCCTCTACGTTGGGACGCCACCCGCCACCGTCGACCCACCAATGCGAATAATGCAACAACCACCCCTACACCGCATATGACATCCTCCCTCCGCCTCCGTGGTAGCGGCACTAAGAAGGGCAAGAAGACCGCCACTCGCACTCCAACCCGCGGAACATTCGACCCTCTCGACACAGCTGACGACGACGACGAGACCCCAGACGACTCATCGACACTAACATCGACACTTCACCCCGACATTGAAGTCGTCGGCTCCTCCTCGGACCATGCTAGTACCATCTCCCCCTCACTACCTGCACACGCACCCGTGCCGACGACGCCTCTCGACCCCTCAGCTGGCACTCGTGAACTCTCACCCACCGCTACCGACCTCGAGGACCTCCGAACTGCCACTGACGCAAATAGGGCTCCATACCGCCGTCTCGATGGTGACGGAGGTGGTCTGAGGGCGCGAGAGTGTCCATATACGGAACTGTTCTGAGACGAAGGCAGTGGCGGTCTCGTCGATATCGACGACGATTAGAATCGCGTAGCGTTTGAAGTCTTGCACACGGGCGATGTCAATCGCGCGGCAATATGCAGCGTTGCGCTTATCGTGCGGGTTTGGCGGACTTTCACCGAGCGAGTCGCGCTGGTGGGGAGAGCCACGGTTGCGGGCGTAGCTTGATAGGCCGGCTGCCTCCGGGCGAGTGAGGCGAGGGTGCGGTTGGGGGGAACCGCGGAGGGGACGACCGCGTCCGAGAGGGAGGTGAATGAATCTATCCGCGCCTGCTCCAGCGAGAGGTGGTGTGGATCTGAGTGCGTCAGGCATAGGTGGGTGTTGTGCCAGCTCGTCGGGGTCTCCAGAAGCGACGCCTTGAATCTTGAGCAGTGCGTTGGAGAAGAGTGTCTTCATCTCATCAATCTTCGCTTCTTGTGTTTCAGTGAAGAGGCGAAGGCTGGAGCTAAGTTCAGCGAGTGACGCGTCTAGACGCGTCGTGGCCGTCGTCTTTGGCGGACTGTGCGCGGGAGTTTGATTCGAATTGCAGGGTGAGGCGTGTGTGGCCAGCCATGATCCGCCACGTGCTGGGGCACCACAAACGCATCCTCGTCGCACCACCCGACCAAATCGCTCACGTCGCTTGGGACGACATCCAACCCTTAACCTACCACGACTACGCTACGACTGCACAGTCCCTTCATCAGTTGGGAGACGTACTCTAGATTGGAGCTCTCGTACCACTGCGAGCTCGAGGGGGTGATGATACGTCTCCACCCTATTTACATGATCACCGGGGATCCCCATGCCCCGCTTCGCGATACTCGAGCGGTATACACACCCCGGGGCGATACACACGCCCGGATATGAAACCACCGTAGTTGCATGAAACCACCGCGCTTTCTTGCGCGGGCACCAGAGGGGTACGTAGCGTTCGAGATACAGTGGCCACGAGAGTGACCCGATAGATCCGTCGCCGTCGGCTCTGCCTGACAACCAACCAGTGCTCGTACTCAGTTATAACCATGCTCTATAAGCCCTCCATACTCAAGCTCATCAGCGGGGCTGCTGCCTGCTCAGGTGATGATGCGACCTTGCAAGAAGCTCCGCTACCACGGGGGCAAGACGGTGCCCGTGTTCCTGTTTGATGGCACGATCTTAACTCCGGTGCGGGAGCTGCTGCGCCTGTTTTGCGTCGACCGCGTGCCCCGTGAGGCTTACGCCACGACGCCTCTGTTCCGGCGATCGTCTGGGGCGTCCTTTACCACAGACTACGTGCGCGAGGTCGTTCGGTTCCTTATGCGCTCTGTTGGGCTTCCCCCGGGCATGTACGAAGGGCACAGTCTACGCATCGGGGGGCGTCCGCCGCGCTGGCGGCGAACGTCTCGGAGGCCATTATCCGAGCCATGGGTCGATGGGACTCGGACGTTTTTGAGCTGTCTACCTGCGGGGTTCGCTTTCGTGCGCCCGCCAGATGGGCTCGGTTATCGCCTCAACTTCCTACGAGGACTTCGAGGCAATGTTTAAGGCGATGTTCGACCACGAAGAGTTTGTTCGCTACTAATGGTCTTCAATGATCATGGCGGACTATTTCTCGGCGCTGCAGCTCTTCCAATGTGCTCTTCAGCGTTGGGGTCTCTTCGCACACACTGACTCGAGCTTGGTCAGCTCGCGGCAGGTCTGCGGGCTTCCGAGGGCAGCTATGGCGTGTGTACCCATCCGTGTTCAGGGTCGCCGCGCCGTAGCAGTCCTAAGAGGCAAACCGTCTAATCTATTCACACCGGAGTCGAGACGCTGGACCTCCTGTATACGCGATGCCGAACGCCAATGACTGGACGGCCCTCGGCGCACGCGTGCTTGTGCGGCATCCTCGATGGTTAGCGCTAGGCGCGCGGACGCTTTGCGGCCGCCAGGCCACATCGGGTAGCGTGCTGACGCACATTGATCAGTCGGGCAAGGCGGCGATGGTGGACGTCTCCACAAAGCGAGACACGCAGCGGACTGCTGTTGCTGGCGCGTCAGTGCACCTTGGTCGGGATGCGTACGCGGCGCTCACGGCTGGCACCAACGCCAAGGGCGACGTGCTCGCTACAGCCCGTCTTGCTGGCATCATGGCGGCGAAGCGCACCGCGGATCTCATCCCTCTGTGCCACCCGGTCGCACTCACTCACATCGCCATCGAGGTGCAAATGCGGCCCGAGGCGCACGCGCTGGACATTCAGGCGAGCGCGACCTGCACAGCACCCACCGGCGTCGAGATGGAGGCGCTCACGGCGGCGAGCGTCGCCGCGCTCACTGTGTACGACGTGTGCAAGGCTGCGCATAAGGGGATCCGCATCACAGACATTCGGTTGCTGAGCAAGACGGGCGGCAAGTCCAGGGGTGTGGATGGCGGACGATGGCAAGTAAGAGCGCCGCTCAAGAGCTCTTCGCGCATTTGAGGCTTCCTGTCTATCTGATTGGATTTCGAATTCCTAGTGCCCTTATGCAGGTCAACCACATCGGGGCGCTCAGGGAGGCATTTCAACTCCGGGGTCTCGACTTCAATGCCGTGCATGAGGAGGTCGTCGCAGTCGGTCCTCATCACGCACCCAGATACACGTGCACTCTCAACTATGGCCAACACGTTGTCCAGTCTGCTGAGCATGCTCAGAAGAAGATGGCGAAGCAAGATGCGGCTGAGCGACTGCTTGTTGCGATTCAGCAGGGTGAGCAACCAACGTTACCGCCACAGCCGGCATTGGCACCGACGACGATCGTCATGAGCGCAGTTAGGCCATGTGGTCGGCGAGTCGAGGCCATGGTCGGCGATGCCGTCCTCAAGCTGGTGCTGCTTCAGCATTTCATCACAATGACGCCGAACATCACTCCCGGCGATCTGCATGATTCCGTTAAACAGCACAGCACGAACGAGTTCTTGGCCCAGAGACTCAATCTGGTCGTGCAAGCCAGGCTGGCCGACAATGTCCCCGATCCCTCAGGTAAAGTCAAGCAAGATGCTACGGCCATGGAAGCGTTGTTCGCATCCCTTGTTCCTCGGTACCAAGGCAACCTCCCTGCAATTTCCGCCAACATCCTTGCCCTGGTCGGTGTTTGAGTGTTGACATCCCTGGTGGCAATTGAGATGACCTTCGTGCGCGGCCTTGTAGTCAGCTGCGCGCCGTGAGCGGCGTGCGAGCAACATGGACGGGTGAGAAGAGTGTCGGTCGTGTGTGTCGTGCCGTGCTGATCCGCTGATCCCCTTGCCGCTCGCTGCCCGTAGATGATTGTGACAGATGATCACGTGGTGGCTATACGTTGGTGGGGGGGAGGTCGTCGTCGCGTGCAAACGCTTAACCCGACGCACCGGCGGCCTGTGGAGGCCGGGAACCGGGTCTTCGGCCGTTGCGCTGGCGAAAAGGTCGCCGTCGTGCGCGGGGACGGCCGACGGCGAGCGCGCGGGGTGATCATGTCGCGGCTGGGCTTCGGAAGCGGCATGGTTAGAAAGGACGGGTTTAACACGTAACGAAATCGGTCGCTCGGAGGGTACTTTTTCTTTCGGAGTTGGCCTCCGGCCTAGCCGGTAGGAGGCGCTAGTGCGCTGCTGCAACCCATCGGTGGCCACGAAACTCGACGAGCATGTCGTATGAGGTATGTCGACGAGCGTTACTGGCCCGGTACGCGGCGAGGTCGTGATGGTACCGCATGCTCCAGGTCCACAGCCTCTGTCCACGTGCACATCCATCACGTACACTGGTCTACCCTGGCTGCTACGCCTGCTTGCCCGCACCATCATCGGCGCCGTCGAGCGGCCCCTCGGCCTCATCACCACCGCCCGCCACCGCCCCGCGGCTCACGAGCACGGCGGCCAGCACGACCGCCGCGCCGGCGAGTCCCTGGGTGCCGAGCGACTCGCCGAGTAGCAGGTACGAGAAGCCAGCGGCATACACGGGATCGAGGGCGTAGATGACCGCGGCGTCCTGTGCCCTGACGCGGCTCTGGCCGAGCGCTTGCAACCACTGAGCCGCGAACGTGGTGACCAACGCGAGGTAGGTCAGAGGCGCAGCCTGCGACCAGAGCGCTGCGGAGAGCTCATGCGCACGCTCGAGGCCGCCGCCGTCGGGCAGCAGCAGCAGCTCGCCCGCGCACCAGAGCGAGGTGAGCAGCGCGGAGGTCACGATCGTCGCCGCATTGAGCTCCTCCGCAGGGGCGCGCGTGCTCGCCGCCTCCTCCAGCCGCAAGATGAAGCACGCGGAGGCGAGGGCGGCGGCGAGGCTCCATGCGTCACCCAGATTGGGGGGGGAGCCGTCGTACGAGAGCAGCGCCGTGCCCACAAACGCGAGAGCCGCCGAAAGCCACGTGCGCCCGCTGCTCCGACGCCCATACAGGAGCAGCGCTAGCAGCGGCACAAGCTTCACATTCAGGTACAGCAGAAAGGCCGAGCGCGAGGCCGTCGTGTACTGCAGCCCAATGGCCTGCAGCGCAAAGCCGAGAAAGGACCAGCCACCGAGCTCCAAGCCATCTTTCCACGTCGCGCTGGCGGTAGCAGCCGTGCTCTGCCGCCACGGCGTTCCCGGCAGGAAGGGCAGCGACGCCACCGCAGCGATGAGGAAGCGCGCTGCGTTGGTGCTCGATGGTGACGCGTCCGCAACCACCTCCTTGATGATCGCGTGCTGCGAGCCCCAGATGAGCGTGGCGACGTTGAGGACGCCGACCGCCTGCCAGGTCTCAAGGGCCTGCGCCGGACTCTGCGCGGGGCCGCTCAGCGGTGCTGCGGTCTCTTTCCGGAGGAACGCGGCGCTGCTTGGTGCAGACGTCTCCTCTTTGAGCTGCGGATGGCCGGCAGCGCGCCGCCGCACGAGCGTCGGATGAGCGTGCGTAGGCTTCACTGCAGCCGTGCATCGCACGGCCACCACGAGGAGCACCATAGTCGCCGCGAATCTCGGCATGCCTGCGGACTAAAGTCTCGGAAGTTTTCGCCCCCTTTGTGTGAACGTTAACACGAAAGACGCGACTACCGGTGCTACATGTACTGGTGAGGTGAACCGTCTCTTCAAGTCAAGTTAGTGCTTCTGGTCTGGTTCGGAGTTCAAGTTCAAATTCAACAGACAATCTATTCATATAGTACTATGTACTGAACAAGTAAAGGAAGCCTATGGAGTGCTCTCGAGGCTAGCAGTTGAGTTCAAGTTCAACTTACTACATCAACCACGGAAGATCGAATGTGCGAGGCCTTTTTGGTGAGAGTCGACGGAGACGAATTTGAACTTGAACTTGGATGGGCGAAACGTCCTTGTGTGCTGTGTCCCGCGCAAACGCCGACGCACAATGCCTGCGTCAGCCGGCGTTGCAACGTCAGGCGTGCTGGCAGCAGCCGCCGGCGTACTATGTGGTTTGCTGTGGTTGGCGAGCAACGACCCGCTGTGGCTGGTGATGACCTGCTGGGCGCTCGGAGTGATCGCTTTTTCCTTCGAAGGCTCGACCTGGGTCGACCTGGCCCCCTCGCAGCTGTCCTCCGGCGTCATCAACAAGAAGAGCAAAAGCTCGGCGCTTTCCCCGTGTGTCATTAAGGAGGGCTCCTCAGAGCTGCCCCTCTGTGCCATCAAGGTGAGCGAGGCTGTCGTAGCGGAAGCAATCGTCCCCGAGGTGCACGCCGGAACGCCAGTGCTCGCCATGGAAGCGCCCATCATAGCGCCAAACGTCGCCATAGCCGCCGAGGATGAGCTCGTCCTCAAGTCCGCCCAGGCGGCGCCCATTCAAGCCTCGCCCAAGGCTACGGCCGCACCGACCCAGAGCACCTTGCCGACCCCGACCGCGCGGCCATTGGGTGCCCTGGCGAAGCGCACCACCGCGCAGCTCTCTTCGGAGTTCAGCTCGTCTGAGAACCCTCTCGCAGGGCCGATCAGCGTCCCCCCCGAGCTGCTCACGCTCGGCGCCGAGGCGCTCGCGATCTTTCGCGCCTCGTTCGAACCCGAGGCCTTCGAAGCCTTTTGGGCGGCGTGCCCGATAGTCAAAGCGGCTCGTGGCATCGTCGTTCGTTCCCACCCCAAGTCCGACTCGCCGTACAATATGTTCCGCTGCGACTGCACCTTAGTTGGCGTGCGCGCGCGCGAGCTGGAGGCCGCATTCTGCTACCCCGACGTGGCCAAGTGGCACACGCCGATGGACCACGCGACATGCCTCATGGGCCCCACTCCAATCGCCGACAGCGCGCGCCGCCCGCGCCACGAAAAGGCGCCGCCCGCCACGGCGCGCGATACGACGTTCACCGAGGTCGACGTGCAAGCCTCGTGCCTCAAGGGCCACGCGGGCAACCTTGTGAAGCCCCGCTACTTCCTCGACCTACGCTGTGTGAGCGTGAGCGTAGACGATCAGCTGCTTGAGACACACTACTCATGCGCGCGGGTGCGACTCTGATTGCCACTGATTGCCACTGATTGCCACTGATTGCCACTACTTATGCGCGCGGGTGCGACTCTGATTGCCACTGATTGCCTCTGATTGCCACTACTCATGCGCGCGGGTGCGACTCTGATTGCCACTGATTGCCTCTGATTGCCTCTGATTGCCACTACTTATGCGCGCGGGTGCGACGGCCTTTGATTGCCTCTGATTGCCACTGATTGCCACTGATTGCCTCTGATTGCCACTACTCATGCGCGCGGGTGCGACGGCCTTTGATTGCGCCTCTGATGGCGCCTCTGATGGCGCCTCTGACGGCCTCTGATGGCCTCTGATGGCGCCTCTGATGGCGCTTCTGATGGCCTCTGATGGCGCCTCTGATTGCGCTTCTGATGGCCTCTGATGGCGCCTCTGATTGCGCTTCTGATGGTCTCTGATGGCGCCTCTGATGGGAGCGCGCAGGACATCCCGGCGCCCCTCGTCAACGCGACGCCCGCCGCAAAGCTCTGGGCCGACGCCGCGGACAGGGAGAAGAAGACACGCGCGCGCAACCTCCTCGGCAGCGGCTCGCGTATGGTAGAGCATCTGCTGCCCGACGGCCGGCGCGCTGTGACCATGACCTTCATCGTCTCGAGCGAGTACGGCGGCTCGCTGCCCGTATGGATCATCAATGGAGGGTCGCCCAAGGAGATCATGGCGATGATGGCCAACCTGTCGCGCCATCTTGGAATCGAACTCCTTGAATAGTCTGTCACAGTCAGTCAGCTACAGCGGTCCGACACACGAGCAAGCCACCAAGCATGCGTACAACCGCTGTCCCAGACGTGGACCCTTCACACTCGGCGTTTTGGAGCCCTACACTATGTGTGTGCACTTTCAAGGGAGGGGGACACAGAACTTTCTCCAAATTTGGACACGAAACTCCTCTGAGCAGTATAAAGGCTCCTCCTGCTGCTCCTGCTGCCACCGGGTGCGGACGGATGGCAAGGATGCACGAGACGGGCATCATGACCGCTGAATTCGAAGCTCTGGCTTCTCGAATGGCGCCCACTCATCGCGCATTGGTTTTGGAGAATGTGGATCCATCCACGGTCACCGTCTCTGAGCTCATGGCTGACTTGAGTACCGAGTTTCGCTCGGCTGATGCAATGCAGCAATTCCTGGATGCGGCGACCAAGGTGTTCAAACCGATCGTGTTGCGTGGTGCATTGTCACCTGAAGCATGCGCTACGCTGCGGCGTGCAGTCGACAGCAATCGGCGGATGGACCCAGATTCCGTCGATCAGTGTCCAGAGCATCACCTCTCATTCTCTCGAGAGCAGCTCGAGATGGCCATTGGTCCACGTGACTTCCAGCGTCTGCTTCGGCTGCCGCGCGACTATCTGAATCTCGAAAGAAAGGCGATGCTTGCGACCCGGTGCACGCAGCACGCGCCCGTTCGGCTGCCAGAGGTCGACGGGATTCATTTCGAATCAGGTGCGGACGACAGCCCCGAGCCTTTTATGCCACATATTCGCAAGCATCTGCAGCGGCAGGAGGAGGTGCAGCAGCAGCAGCAGTCCACCAGCTCCTCAGCCAATGAAATGCTACCGGAAGAGGTGGAGACGGAGGATGAATATGCAGTACAAACACTTGAGGAGTCGTTCGTGCGAAGATACAGCGCCGACACGCGCCCGTTGAACCCGTTCCACAGAGATCGCTATCGGGTGACTATCAATGTGGCTCTTTCTGCGCACGAGGACTATGGTGGTGGCCACCTGCTTGGCGTATTTGACGGTCACATCCATCGAATGGATCGCTCAGAAGGCGATGCGACAGTCCACAACTCAGACCTGGTACACGCTGTAAGCGCAGTGACCACAGGGACGCGGTACTCGCTCATCATGTTCTTCTCCGTACGCCCGCGCCCCAAGCGGTAGATGAATTGGTTGTCAGCTGTAGACAGAGACGCGTATACTCGAGATACAACAAACTCGCTTGCCCTTTCCGCTTCAGAGCTTAGTCTGTAATTTCAGAGTCAGAGGAGAGAGGGAACAAACCCGGATGTCCGGCTTGTCCACGCCACCTTGCGTCCGCGGCGTACAGGATCGCCGCGCGGGCGGGTGTGTCGGCGTGCGTGCGTGTGGGGGTGGGGGTGCCGACCTGTGTACCGACACGACTCACGAGGTCGAGAACCGCGCTCGTGATCCCGATCGTCGACGCGATCGAGGAGAGCCCGAAAATTAGAAACAAACCGCACCGCAAAGTTCCGCGAGCCATGCACAATCTCACATGACATTTCCGGTAAGCGTCGCAACAGCAAGGAGCGCGCCGAAATCTAAGACGGAGCTAGGAGTCAGTTAGGAGTCAGACCGAGATGGAGTTGGGTGTCAGACCGAGACGGAGTTCGGTGCTGGGCTGAAGGCCCCTCGAGCACTGAGCGACCAGCTGCGAGCTGTGCGCTCAGATGAGCGCTGCAGCCGTCGCGATGAGCGGGCCGAGGCAGCCGACTCGGTGTAGGATGCCTCACTCCGAGGTGTGAAGGAGGTTCGGTGGGTGGCCCTGCCGGTAGAGCCCGTGGTGGCACGCTCGGGATCTACCGAGGCCATCTGCGCCTGCACGTAATCGAAGCCGTCCCCTTGGCCGAACGCGTCATCGTTCTCGACGAAGAGGGGCGAGGTGAACGGTAGCCACGTGCGGTCGGCACGCACGTCCTTAAACCGTTGGCTCCTGGCAGAGCGCCCCGAGCCGCCACCTTGCGGCCCTGCGAGCGAAGCCGGCTCAAGGCGGGCGCCGTGGTGGGCACGCGTCCTCGCTTGCGTCGGCGTTCCGACGTCCCACGTGTCCAAGACCTTGCATGCACGCGCCGAGTGCGGCCGTTGCGACCCCCCTGACGAGCTACGGAGCAATTTGAAGCGCGCGTTCGCTGCGGTGGGCGTGGTGATGTGCACCGTGGTGGCGTCGGGCACCTTGTAGGTCGTCGGCTTCGTCGCCTCGACCGGCGCGATGGCGTCCGCACGCCCTACCGGCCCTGCAATTGGGATCTTTGCCATCGCGCGCCCTGCTGTGGAGTTGGGTGGGGGCTGACTTGAGACTGTGGCGTCGATGCGAATGGGCCGGCTGTCTTTGGGGGCGGAGGTAGGGTGGGAATGCTCCACTGAATGCTCCGCTCGAGAGGCGGCTGGCATGGAGGTGGCGGCCATCCGGGACGGCGCAACTGCACCAGGCAAGGCGGCTTTGGTCGTGGGTGAGCAGTAGGGGACAGGCGTGGCGGGTAGCGGCGGCGGCGGTGGAGGCGGAGGCGGTGGAGGCGGCGAGCTTCGCCTCGAGCGCTGCGGTTGCTGAGTATGCTCGGCCAGGAGGGCGGCGCTCGTCGCGGCGCTTGGCGGCGATGGGGCCCGAGATGATGTCCGAGATGGGGCCCGAGATGGTGTCCGGGGGCTTGCACCTTCAGCTTTGGTCCGAGAGTGAGAGTGAGCGTCAGAGTCCAAAAACATGCTGGCGGCGGTCGCGATCGCGATGGAGGCGAACCGGAGGGGGGCAGTCATGGTGGAGGCGGGCACGGCGGTGGTGGTCCCCGCGGCCGTGGAGATGGTGGCGGCGTGCGACTTGCTTGCTTGATGCTTGGGGGATGCGGATGCTTGATGCTTGGGGGATGCGGTGGTGGTGCAGGGCGAGTTTGAGGGCGGCTGGGCTCCTCCTGAGCGGGCGCTCAATGATGCATTCAGTGACGAGGCCGCTGGTGTCGATTGCTGTGAGGCGAGTGCACGGCGGGCCGCCTTCCTTGCCGGTTCTTTCTCTGCTGCCGCCTTCTCAGCCGCCGCCTTCTCAGCCGCCGCCTTCTCTGCTGCCGCCTTCTCAGCCGCCGCCTTCTCAACCGCCGCCTTCTCTGCTGCCGCCTTCTCAGCCGCCGCCTTCTCGGCCGTAGCCTTCTCTGCTGCCGCCTTCTCAGCCGCCGCCTTCTCGGCCGTAGCCTTCTCCACCGCCCCCTTCTCCGCGGCCGCCTTATTCTGCGACTTCGGCTGTGACTGCGGCTTGGGCTTGGGCTTGGGCTGCAGCTTGGGCTGCGGTAGGGATGGCGCCCGGGATGGCGCCCTGGCTGTGATGGCAGCCATCTCTTCGTCCTCATCGTCCTGCAACTGCCCTGCATCTGCAACGCCCTGCAACTGCCCTGCTACGTCCTCATCGCCCTGCAACTGCCCTGCAACTGCTACGCCGCTCGGTGGCCAGCTCGGCGGCCAACTCGGCGGCGGATCGAGCACGACCTCTGCCATCAGTAGAGCATGAGCTGCCTGCTCTGTGGCAGGCACGGCGTCTGCTGGATCGCCATGCGCCGCATCGTTCGCGGGCAAGAAGGCGAGCTCTGTGCCTGGCAGCTCTCGCCGACTCGATTCGCGAGAGATGGGCTGGTGGAAGTCTGCATGGAAGGCGGAGGCGTGCGCAGCGGCATGGGTGGCGGAGGAGATGGTGGCGGCCGCGTTGAGCTCAGAATCTTCTTTGGCGGCCGCGTTGAGCTCAGAAGCAGGTGTGTCGGGTATGCTCGTGGCAGCTGGGACCGTGGACTCGCCTTCCACAGCAGACGCGTCTCGCGGCGACGGCTCGAGGCTGGATGCTGAGTTGTTATCATCCCAGGACGAAACCATGGCTTCCTCAATGATGTCGTCGTAGGGCTCCATCATGGCTGCCTCAATGTCGAGTGTCTCGATTTCGGGTAGCTGTTGCTCGGGTACCACCCACGACGTCACATTGGCGCCCGCGTGCCAATAGTAAGGCCGGCCCGAGGGCGACGTGAATGCCACCCACCCTGGCGGTAGATTGACCAATGATGTCTGCTTCTTGCCGCTCTTGTTGTTGCCATCACTCGCATCATCGCCCAGTTGCTGGTAGCCTTGCTCGTCGCCTCGCAGTTGACAGTCGCAGACGAGCCACCGGCACAGGAACACGAGCAGCACAAGCAGCGTAAATTCCACGTACGGATTATGCAGCAGCAGCACGACTGGCGACACGACGGCCTCAACGACGGGCTTGACGACGCCGAAAGTGCTCACGTAGTACATCGACAACTCGGTCGTCCAAGGCGGCCGCCGGGGCGGCATCGGCGGCATCGGCGGCCGCGGGGGCCTTGAGGGTGGCTGCGGCGAAGGCGGCGGTGGAGGTAGAGGCTTTGGTGGTGGCGGCGAGGGCGGCTTCCGCCACCAAAAAGGTGGGTGCGGCGAGGGCGTAGGCGGCGAGGGCAGCGGTGACGGCGGCGGCGAGGGCGGCGGTGGCGGCGGCAGTGGCGTCGACGATTGCTGCTTCTGAAGAGGTGAGGTCACCAACGAGGGCGGCAGCGAGGGCGAGGGCAGCGGCGGCGGAGGAGGAGGCTGGGTCTGCGAGGAGGGGGTCGGCGGTGGCGAGGGTCTCACTGACGGTGGCAGCGGCAACGAGGGCAGCGGTGACGGCAGCGGCGAGGGCGTCACCGAAGACGTCAGTGGCGACGACGATTGCTTCGGAGGAGGCGAGGTCACCAACGAGGGCGGCAGCGAGGGCGAGGGCGAGGGCGGCGAAGGAGTCTGGGTCTGCAAGGAGGGTGTCGGCGGTCGCGAGGGCCTCACTGACGGTGGCGGTGGTGAGAGCGGCAGCGGCAGCGGCGAGGACGTCAGCGGTGGCGGCGGCAGTGGCGAAGAAGAATGTTGCTTCTGAAGAGGCGAGGTCACCAACGGCGGCGAGGCCACTGAGGAGGGCGACGGCGAGGACGACGGCGAGGGCGAGGGCGGTGGAAGAGTACGAAGAGGCTGGGCCTGCGAGGAGGGGGTCGGCGGTGGCGAGGGTCTCACTGACGGTGGCAGCGGCAACGAGGGCAGCGGTGACGGCATCGGAGGAGGCGAGGTCACCAACGAGGGCGGCAGCGAGGGCGAGGGCGAGGGCGGCGAAGGAGTCTGGGTCTGCAAGGAGGGTGTCGGCGGTGGCGAGGGCCTCACTGACGGTGGCGGTGGTGAGAGCGGCAGCGGTGACGGCAGCGTCACCGAAGACGTCAGTGGCGACGACGATTGCTTCGGAGGAGGCGAGGTCACCAACGAGGGCGGCAGCGAGGGCGAGGGCGGCGAAGGAGGCTGGGTCTGCAAGGAGGGTGTCGGCGGTGGCGAGGGCCTCACTGACGGTGGCGGTGGTGAGAGCGGCAGCGGCAGCGGCGAGGACGTCAGCGGTGGCGGCGGCAGTGGCGAAGAAGAATGTTGCTTCTGAAGAGGTGAGGTCACCAACGGCGGCGAGGCCACTAAGGAGGGCGACGGCGAGGACGACGGCGAGGGCGAGGGCGGTGGAAGAGTACGAAAAGGCTGGGCCTGCGAGGAGGGGGTCGGCGGTGGCGAGGGTCTCACTGACGGTGGCAGCGGCAACGAGGGCAGCGGTGACGGCAGCGGCGAGAGCGTCACCGAAGACGTCAGTGGCGACGACGATTGCTTCGGAGGAGGCGAGGTCACCAACGAGGGCGGCAGCGAGGGCGAGGGCGAGGGCGGCGAAGGAGTCTGGGTCTGCAAGGAGGGTGTCGGCGG
>Ga0210242_101858_pt1 | contig 14063 bp, 7 predicted proteins | sample ChrtobMeP5a_16mM_FD_155445 | JGI IMG/M metagenome (GOLD analysis project Ga0210242, IMG submission 155445) | Chrysochromulina tobin associated microbial communities from unialgal haptophyte culture, Seattle, Washington, United States - P5a_16mM | ecosystem: Host-associated > Algae > Haptophytes >... | reverse complement strand
GTGAGCCACGTGAGCGGGGGGTCAGGCGAGCCGGCCGGCCCACAGGTGAGCCAGCCGTCGAAAGCTTCACGTGAGCCATGTCGAAACAAGGCAATTCTGAGCCAGAAGCTCGTGAGCCAGCTGTAGAATCGACACATACAACACAACACGTGAGCCACAACCAGGCGAGCGCACGTGCGCCCACGTGTCTAGGCGCGCGTCAAAGTGGACCATGTCTCACACCTACTGAACACACCACGCAGCTCGGAAGAATGGGCTCGCGCTCTTGGTTGATCAGCCTCCTGAGTGGCGTGGCGAGCTGCTGCGCTCTGCTGCTCCTAATGACACGTCGCGAGTCGACGATTGCCCAGAAGTCCGTACAGCGTTGGATCAGCGCCGCACCGGCGCAGCGGGACACATCAGCGGGCACTCAGCACATGGCCTCCTCAGGGCCGCTCGTGGCGGTCATCTTCTCAGGCTATCTAAAGATCAGCATTCCCGAGCGAGGCGCAACTGCACGACGCTTCCTCGTCGAGCCACTGGCGGCTGATGTGCTCGTGGCGGGCAGCTACAATCGCACGACCGATTGCGGCGGTGGGCCACACTACGAGTGCCTCTGGGAGGGGCTGCAAGGGCTCGAGCCTATCACTTGGCGTGCCCTCTCACCCAAGCTCACAACCCAAGAAATCGGCGCGCTGCTCAACGCCTCCCCGCACTTCCAAACCATTGTGAAGGCCTTCCAGCCCACACGAACCTTTCATGGGATCACAAATTGGACACCTCTGCTCGGCTCGCAGCGCGCACGTACGCTGGGCTGCGCGCGCGTCCGACTCGTGGCGCCGACCACGCCCTGGGTTCGCCGTGATGCCATTGCACATCGCTCGCTTACGTTGTGCGCCCTCGCCACCCTCGCCGCAGACATGATCCATCAGATCCGCGACTACTCGTTACTTCTCGACCTTGTCGAACGATCGGAGGCGACGCGTGGGCAGCGGTACGAGCGGCTCATCTTCAGCCGCCTCGAATTCGTCTGGCTCGCTTCTCACCCGCCTCTGAGCTTCCTCGACCCACAGCACGTGTGGGTCCCGTATGGGTCTCCACGGATGAACGACCGGCACGTGGTGATGAACCGCTCGCATGCCGAGGTCTGGTGCCGCCGGTGGGAGATCCCTGAGCTCCCACGATCTCCCTGAGCTCCCACCGGAGATCCCTGAGCTCAGAAGCACGCCTTGATCGCAGTTGATGGCTTCTCAGAGTTTCTGAGTGCTCCTGAGTGCTCTCGATTGCTTCAGGTGGGAGCTGTTCACCTCGGACGCGCTCCTGACCACGTTGCCGCTCCTCAGCCTCGCACATGACGGCCCCGAAGATCTCATTGAGAACCTCTTTCTCACGCGCCGTATCACCGTGGGCGAATTCCCCGGGACGGCCTACCTGCCATGCTGCGCAGCGGACGGTTGTGCTTTGCGCGGTGGCTTCTGCTACCGACGAGCGACTAGCTTCTGTCAGCCAACAAGAGGGGTGCTGGCAAAGCGCGCCTGGGGTGGCGTGCCGATGTGTGATAATGCGACGACGATGGCAGTGGGCAAGTACCACGTGGAAGTCACACTTGCAGCGGCCCACACGGCAGAGATGCGTTGCGCCAGGTATGGCTACGTCTCGTCGCTTACGGCAAAAGCACACATCAGGCTCTGATTGCCTCTCTCATGAGGCTCTGATTGCCTCTCTCATCAGGTATGGCTACGTCTCGTCGCTTACGGCCGCCACCGACCGTGCGCGGCCACCGCCCATGCAAGGTGGTAAGTGGCGGTGCGACCAATCTTGCTACTGGGACATCGACGGACGCACTCGGTCAGCAGCCGATCAGAGGCACTTGTACCGAGCACGTGTGGTACTTGGCAGCCCCTTGACCGCTCTGGCCGCTTCGGTGCTCGCCTCGGCGCTCCCACGCCCCCTCTCGACGCCTGCTCTTGGCGCCTCTGCACCCTCTGCGATACCCGCGCTTCATGCGGGCGCGATGCCTCCAGCGATGAAATCAACGCTTTCAGACCAGTGTGCCCTGCCGTACGCGCACCGAAGCTGGGCGGAGGCTGACACGTGGCTCAGCGCGCGCCCAGGCTATTGCTCGGAGACGACCACGGGAGAGAGTGGCGACTGCTCGACGGGTGACAAGGGGTCCTTCGTCCCTCATCCATCTCATCGCGGCTGGACCTGGGGCATCATCGACGAGTACTCGTGCGTACGCCACTGCATGCGCCACTGCGCACGCTGTCGCTACGTCTCCGTCTCCGTAGCTGCGGGCGACTGCTCATGGTACCATTTTTGCGATATGGACGCGCTGGAGACACGGTTTTCGCACACTCACGTCACCTTTGCCATCAAACGTCGGAGCACGGAGGTCAGGGTCTGACTGAGGCCATCCCTATCGAGGTAGGCAGGTTAGCGTTAGCGGTTAGGACTTAGCCTTAGGCGTTAGGGTCGAGGGATGCATAAATACAATATCCCCGCGATGTATGCGATGTTTTATTTATAAGCTTTGATACAGAACGAGTCACCGGGCCCCCGCCGGTAAGCCGCGCCGGTACCAAAAGCACCCCGCACACACTAGGTTCCTACCTAATGGCTTCAGCCTTCACGCGCAAAATGTTCACGCGGCTGCGGCCGCACGCCGTGCTGGCAATTCTGACACTATCAAGCGCACTTGACTTGACTTGACTTGACTCTTGCTCGAACATATATATCCAGTTCAAAAACACAGGGGGAGCTTGGACAAAACACGAGACTTAAGAATATAAGAGACAGAGACCGGCTAGGGAGGCGCTGCCGAGTAAACACCTCTCCTCTGCATCACATGTGAAGTGATAAGCGAAGCGGCAATGCCCGAAGCCAACAGCTGTGGGGAAGGAGGAGGTGTTCACAAGGCATGAAAAGAATATATCCGAAAGACGGGCGCGCGCTCGTCACAGTGAGCCGCCACACACAGCAGCAGGCAGCAGCAGTGCGCCGTCGCGGCCCGGCAGGAAGAGCGGGGTTTTGAGCGCGCTTATCATGGCCACACAGCTGGGCTTTGTCGTCTCCGGCAACACGGCAGAGCTGAAGCAAGTACCCGTGCCCATGGCGGCGGACGGCGAGTGCGTCGTGCGCGTGCTGATCGCAAACATTTGTAACACAGACCTCGAGATAATGAAGGGGTACATGGGCTTTGCTGGTGTTGTCGGCCACGAGTTCGTGGGCATCGTCGAGAGCGCACCGGCTGGGTACGAGGCCCTTCATGGAAAGCGAGTCGTGGGTGACATCAACCTCGTGTGTGGTAACGTCGAGAGTTGCTTCACTTGCGCATGTGGGTGGGACCGTGCTCGCAACCACTGTCCAGTCCGGACGGTGCTCGGCATTCTCAACAAGGACGGCACGTACCAGGAGCGAATCACGCTGCCGGCAAAGAATCTTCACGTCGTGCCCGACCACGTGTCGAGTGAGAACGCCGCGTTCGCCGAGCCGCTTGCGGCAGCGTTCCGCATTGTCGAGCAGAAGCTCGTAGCGCCGACGGACAAGGTGGCGGTCGTGGGTGACGGCAAGCTGGGCGTCCTGATCGCCGAGGTGCTTGGGCGTGCGCAGGTGGCCGCGGGCGGCCCGCGCGTCGTCTTCGTCGGGCGCCATCCCGAGAAGATGGCCCTCGTCTCCGCCGCCGCCGCCGTCGAGCCTGTCGCGTCGGACGGTGTGCTGCCGAGCGGCGCGTCGAGCTTCGACGTTGTGGTCGACGCGACGGGCTCCCCCGCGGGGCTCGACCTCGCGCGCGCGCTCTGTCGGCCGCTCGGCACCCTCGTTCTCAAGTCGACATGCGCGGCCGGCGCCAACTTCAACACCGCACCCTTCGTCGTGGACGAGCTCAAGATCATCGGCTCGCGTTGCGGCCCTTTCCCTCCCGCGCTCGAGCTGCTCGCCTCGGGGCTCGACCTCACGCCACTGATCACGGCCACGTTCCCGCTCACTGAGGCGTCTGCGGCTGTGGCTAAGGCGGCCACCAAGGGCACCATGAAGGTGCAGATCCGCGTGCACGACGATCCCGCGCCGTCGGTCTCCTGAGCACAGGCTCGAGTGTCCCTCATATGATTCACACACGAATTCACACATCATTCACACGCCGGAAAAACATTTTCTTCACACCTCATGCTTCCTGCCGCGTCTGGCGACCGGCGAACCGGAAACGGTCGCGAGACACTGCGAGCATGGAGCACCATGGGCCCCCGCCAAAGGCTTCTAGGCTGCAGCAGCACGCGGCATCGCGTCGTCATCCGCTCCTCACGACGGTGGCCCAGCAACGGGCGCAGGAAGCTGCCTACCAGCTGCGCGCTCTGCTCTCATCAGCCTCGGCACCGGCGCTGCTCGACCCTGCGGGCCACTTGCGCTGGCCGCCAGCGATAGCCAGCGCATCGCTAGCGGCCGATCCCATCGCCAAAAAACTGCCACCACCATTCTCGTCGTCGCCGCGGCAACGGCCGACGAGCCTGCCGCCGCTCGACACCTCTCCGCGCCTGCCGCTGCCAGCAACCTCATGGCCCGCGGCCACTGCTGCCGCTCCGTCCGCCACGATAATATCCAGTCCCGCACCCGCGGCCTCTCCCGATCCCACTCCCACCGCCCTGTCGTCCCAACGGCCCGCGATCAGCAGGCGCCGCTCCTTTTCGAAGAAGCGCGACGCCTCGTGGCACGTGATGCAGGAGGACGAGCTGAGCGACGCCGAGGAGTATCGGTTCTACACGGCGTGCCACTGGCCATTCTACGTGTGGAAGCGCCTGATGCGCCAACACACGTCGGCACTCCACCGTCTGACGAGCAGCACGGCTGACGGACTGGCGCGAATGCGGTGCATCCGGCGCTGGCGGATTGCCGGGGCTGTCTTTGCCAAGGAGCGTGCCTTACGCCGGCGCATGCGCGCGGTCCAGCAGCGGCGATGGATGGCGCTCCTCGTGGACCGGCTCCGCCAGCTGGCCGCCTCGCGCCACAAGGACACCGCGATCCAGCGCAGCAGGAAGTTCATCAGGCTGCGTACCCACGTCGTGTGCTCTGCATCCCTCTGCGCTTTGCATGCGTATGCAGTGTGTCGCCGGCAGGTGCGCCGGCGCGCGTTTGGGGAGATGATGATGCTCCCCGAGGGCCAGGTGGCACCGCTGCCGGTGCCACCCGCGTGGCACGACCATCCCGTCATCGGCGACGTGGTCGAGCACTATCGTGTCAAGGACGTCCATACGCGCAGAGTCCACCAGCACTGCCGGCGGCGCCTCTCACCCTTATTGCTCGACGTGCTCGCCAAGAACGTGGAGTGGCAGCGGCGCAAGCGGTACTGCGCACTGCGCGGGTATGCGCTCGTCTACTCACGGCGCCTCACGCAGTGGGTCGCCTACGTGCTCCTCGGCTTCCGGAAGGACGAAGACGCCAAGGCCAAGGCCGAGGCGGAGGCCTTCGCCGCAGCTGCGGCGGACACGAGCGCCCGCCACGACGCGAGCGCGACGAGCGGCGCCGAGAGTGCATCGGGCGACGACGAGGACGAGGAGGCGACAGAGCCGATGTCGATCTTCGAGACGGCCGCAAGGCAGCCGCGCGACGGCTCGCTCACCGCCGGGCTGCTCACCGCGAAGCGCGCACGCACCAAGCCGGCCGAGGCAGCTGACGAGAAGCAGACGTCGATGGCATCGTCTTTAACGGAGGCGGAGCGAAAGGCTCTGGCGTTTGCGAGGCGCGAAGAGGCGGCGGCGAAGGCGGAGGCGCTCAGGCTGCGAGCGAAGAAGGCGGCCGAGGCCGCCGAGGCGCGCAGGAAGGAGGACGAGGCCGCCGCCGCCGCCGCCGCCGCTGCCGCCGCTGCCGCCGCTGCTACCACATCGGCTCGGTGGTCCTCCGACCGCTCGTCGTCGCCGCCGATCCCGCTAGCACGACCGTCGTCTGCGGCCGTCTTCGGAAGGGCACCGGCGACGGAGGAGGAGGACGACGATTGGGAATCCCTTGAGCGGGCGCGCCGCCGCTACCTCGCCGAAGAGAAAGCACTCGTGGGCGGTGCGCCGCCGCCGGAGCCTCCAGGCGCCCACCACAACGCCAATCTGGGCGCCAAGGCGCTGCAGCGGCGGTACCGCTACTTCCCTGTGGAACCTGAGAACCAGACCGCGAAGATGCTCGAGGCCGAGGCGCAGCGGTTGAAGGACAAGGACGCCGTGCCGGGCGAGGAGGAGGAGGAGATCGAAGACGAGGAGCTCGCCCTCGCCCTCGGCGCTGCAGACGCGAGCGCGAACGACGAGGCCGTGGCCGTGCGCACGGGTGAGGGTGAGGGTGAGGGCAGCACGCCAGCAGAGGAAAAGGTGCCCGTCGAGGCGACGCCGGGCGCGCTGGCCGCGGCGGCCGAGGAGACGGCCGCCCAGGCTGAGGGGCAAGTTGCGCGCCTGGGCCGTTGGATCGCCGAGGCGCGCGCGGCGACGGCCGAGGACGGGGAGGCCGCCATGAAGGCAATTGAGAGCGCCGAGGAGCACTTGAAGGCGGCGCAGCTCGAGGCGACGGAGCTCCGCACCGCGGCAACGGCCGCGCTGGCCGCGGCGGCCGCCGCTCTGCGGCCCTTGGAGCCGACGACGATCGACTTGCACGTATCGGTGCTGCTCTCGCGTCACGAGCTCAAGTTAGCGGTGCAGCGCTCCAAGGCGCGCCCACCGTCGCCGCTCGACGATGACGCTGTGGCGCTGCCAGCGGACGCCGCGGCCGCAGCACACCGGCTCAAATGCAAGGAGCGGCAGAGCCGACTCACTGCCGTCCTCGACTCGGTCCGGCAAAAGGGCACGCGCCTCACGCGGCGCGGCGCGATGCTTGCACGCAAATTCGAGCACCGGCAGCAGATGCGTGAGAACGTCGAGGCACGCTCGAAGGAGGTGCTCGAGAAGACCCACAAGCACGTGAGCGGCGCGGTCGAGCACACGACGAGCAATCTCAGCTCTCGGCTCGAGAACAAGGCCGAGATCCTCGTCGCGGTGCTGCTGCGCGCCTGGGCGCAGTTCGACCGCATGTGGTCACTCGAGGTGATGAGCGAGTGCTATGCTGCGCTCAAGGAGCCGTTGCGCTACAAGCGCGCCAAGGCCCTGTGCAACAAATGGAAGCTGCGCCGGATGATCCGCATCGCCAACCGCTTCCTTGCCATCGAGCGCATGATGCCGACGTACTACCGGTTACGCTTCTTGCGCTCGGTGTTCTGGAGCTGGATGCGTGTGGTTGCCACGACCATTGCCCGCGTCCGACCGAGCTTCACTTCGATGATTCGGCGGCGGCGCCATCGTGTGCTCTTCTTCTCGCGTCTCATCGTCGCCGGGCGCGCGTCGAGCTGCCCGCGCTGCCTGTTCGCGCGCTGGCTCGAGTACCTGCACCTCCGGGTGATCAAGCGCTCTTTGGTCGCCTCGTCGCGCGAGATGCTGGCCGCGCGATGGATGGGCCGATGCTTCTACGCATGGCGCACGGGCAAGTGCGCGAGCGCGTACAACCAGTCTCCGACTCCCGAATCCAAGGACGTGTACGATGAGCGCTTGGCGGCACTGACGCATACGGATTACGTGCCGGGCCACATTCATGCGATGGCGTCCCCGGAGGTGCTGGAGGCGCTGGCGTTGCTGATCGGGGCCGTCAACCCTGCAGAGGGGCTCGGTGGCGAACCCGGGCCTGTGGGGCCTGTGGGCTCTCGGTGGAAGAAGGTCGGTCGAGAGCCGCCGAGGAAGGGCAGTGAGCTCGTGAGCGAGACCCTCGGAGCGGCTCTGCGGACTCGGAGCGGCCCAGAAGACGAGGGGCCCTGCGTGCAGGTGTTCAGCCAGAAGGAGCTCGCCGACTTGAACCTGCCCGAGGATCTCCGGACTGATAGCTTCATCAAGGTGGATGGCCGGTACTTTGAGCAAGCTGCCGGCTCGATGGTCCCGGCGCTGCGCTCGTACCCGCCATGGGCCAGGGTGGTCTACGGCGGCCAGAGAGAGCTCTCCGCCGCCCTCGAGCTCGACAAGTGGGTCCTGACCCTTTCGCGCGCTGCGGAGTCGCACGCGGGCTGGCTGCGGCGCAAGAGTTGCTGGGTGCGTCGGCGCACGATCAAGCATACGAGTCAGTCCAAGATGCGCAAGCTGCTGCTCGCGGTCTTCGAGGACCTCTTCGAGCGCATCAAGCATGAGGCTGAGCTCCACTTCAAAGAGGCGGAGAATCCCGACGCGATGCCCTCGGCCTACCTCTCGGGCGCGCTCCAGCTGCGCGAGTACGAGCTCAAGGCGCTCTGGGCGGCGGGTATGTCGATGGCCAAGGCGCTCGTGTACGCGGAGGAGAATGAGATCCCCACAGGTCTCGAGCCGCTCGCGAAGCCGTTGATCGCGGTGGGCATCGGCCGCTGGATGGCCAACAGTCTCTCGTACGGGCTGCCCAGGGTCCACGCGCTGGACCCAGCCACCCGCGAGCCCACCAACAAGCTGAGCAGACTATCCCAACCCAACGACGGCCCTCTGGCGCAAAAATACTGGCGCCATTACGACTTTCTGATCTTGCAAGCCAAGGAGCGCTCGCAGGCAGCTGGGCGCCGAAAGCCGTCCTAGACTTAACAAAAGACGATGCGCATGCGGAGTTGTCAGTGTCACTGTCGTCAGAATTAGGCAGCCGCTTGGGCGCGTCGGCGAGCGCGGAGTGGCGGCGGCACCCCCGCACCTTCCGCCTTGGCCGCGGGGATCTAAGCTTCAGAACTTCCACCGCCCGCTTCGACGCTTTTTATTGTTTACCGGTACCGTACCGGTAGCACTTTTGCTCGTGAGGCGGTGCGATCTACTGTACAGTAGCCTGAGGCGCGTCGGCCAGCGCGATGCAGGGCGCCGAAGAGTTCTACCTCGATGACGGTACGTGCGCCCTCTACATGTGCCCACTGCCTCCCTCATTGCCGTGCATGCTCTGAGCAGTGCCCCGACGCCTTGCCCCTCAACTGCACCTCGCGACCCGCAGTGCCCGAGATGGAGAGCGCGGTCACAGAGGCCTTCGATGCGATCAATCCCAACGGCGAGCTGCCAATGCGCGGCCTCGCCGAGTGCGCCGTCTTCGAGGAGGAACCGGAGCGCGGAGTGCTGCTCATGCGAGATCTTCAGGTCCTTGACGGCGACGAGCCGACTCCGCTCGACATCGTGGGCCGCGTGACTGCGCTCGCGGAGGATGGCAGCCCACGGCAGGGCGGGCCAGCGGGCCCGGTCGTGCGCCTGAGCGCCGTGACCGAGTGGTCGGTCGAGTACGCCGACGAGATGGTCATCGTGTGGGTGAGCACGGAGACGGCCGACTACAAGCTGCTCTCGCCGGCGCCGCAGTACACGCCGCTGTGGGAAGTGCTGCAGCGCAAGACGGCGCTGGCGGCGCGCGTGCTTGCGCTGCTCGCGGACGACCCGACGATGACGTACAAGGCGCTGCTGCGCCAGACGATCCTGTGCAACTCGATCCCGGGTGCCATCCAGTTCAAGGCGGACGATCTGCTCCACTTTGGGCGCTTCCTCGTCGACCAGATCGCCAACTCGGAGGAGCTCGCGTCGTGCCGGGCGCTCATCGGGTTGCGGGAGGCGCTCGAGCGCAAGGCGAAGGAGGAGGCGATCACGCAGCGCAGCCTCGATGACGAGGAGAAGGCGGAGTCCGACCCCAATAAGCGCCAGCGCAAGGCGACGAAGATGTACGAGGCGGTGCCGAGCCACACGCCGCGTGCGGGCTCGGGCGGCGGCGCAGACGGAAAGGGCAAGGCGGGCGGCGCAGGCGGCAAGGGCAAGGCGGGCGGCAAGGACGAGGACCCGAACGCGCCGCGCCCGGCGCAGAGCGCCTTCATGTACTATTCAAAGGAGATGCGCACCCAGATCGCGACCGAAGGGCTGTTGACGGCTGAGGGGGCTCCTCTTTCTTACGCAGACGTGGGCCGGCTGGTGGGCGAGCGTTGGAAGGGGGCGAGTAAAGAGGTGAAGGCGACGTACGAGGAGATTGCGGCGGCGGACAAGGAGCGCTTCATCATCGAGACTGCTGCCCTTGAAGCCGAGAAGGAGGCGCGTGAGGCAGCTGCTATGAAGGGCAAGCGAGGACCCAAGCGCGCTTCCCTCGATGGAGGGAGCGGGCTGCCGGGGGGCGGCGCCACGCCGCTCTCGCCCGGGACAGCCGACGGCGGCGGCGGCGATGCGGGAGCAGGTGGCGTTTTGAGCGTGGGCGGCGGCGGCGGCGGCGCGACGAGCGGCGGGGGTGACGAGGCCGGTAAGAAGCGCAAGCGTGCAGAGGGCGAGGGGGGCGAGGGGGCGGCGGCGATGAGCGCCATGGAGAGGCTCGAGGCCATGTTCCCTATGGAGGACGTGCAGCTGCACCGAAAGGAGGCCGCGCACCGCGCGATGCTCGTCGCGTCCGGTCGCTCGTTGCCGGCGCTGCCGACGGCGGCGGCGGCGGAGGCCGCAGGCGCGTCGCCGCCCGTCCCCCCCCCCGCGTTCGTCTTCCCGCCCCGGGGGGCGCCGCCCGCGATACTGCCACCGCTGCCGACGCTGCCGGCATCCACCGAGCTTCCGTGGCCGCCGGCGCTGCGCGATCTGCCTCGCGAGATGGCGCGCCTCCTTGAGCTGTGGGACTTTTACAATTTGATGGGCGTGACGTTCAAACTCTCGCCTCACGCGCTGCCGTTCGCGGCGCTCGTGAACGCGGTGTGCGGCGAGGGCGCAGTGGACGTGGCGCTTGCGGGCGAGCTCATCGTCGCCATGCTGCGCGCCCTTGCGCGCGACGTCGTGGGTGTGGACGATTGGGTCACCTGGCTCACGGCCGTCAACGATCCGGCCCTGCCGCTGCTCTGGCCTGAGCTGGTCGCGGTGCTCCTCGACTTCGACTCGTCGTACTCGCCGTGGGCCGACTTTAGCTTCCGCTCGGCGCGCGTCGACTGCGTGCACGCGCTCCGTTCGGGCGAGTGGGTCGCTCTCACGCCCATGCAGAAGCTCGAGGTGCTCTACTGGCTCAGCCAGAACACGGCACAGACGCAGACCGTCCGAGAGCATGCCGAGCGCAACTGGGAAGGAAGCGTCGAGCTCATGCGTGAGCGAAAGACGCTCCAAGAGGAGGAGGGGTTGCACGCGGCGAGCCTCAAGGGGAGCCTGCAGCGGATCGAGTCCATGGAGCGTCGTCTGGCCGAGTGGAAGGCGCAGCAGCAGCAGAGGGCGAAGGAGAAGAAGAAGCCGCTCGGAAAGGCGCCTGACTTTTCGGAGGAGCTGGCAGCGGACAAGTCCAAGGCTACGGAGGAGGCTCTCGCCGTGACGCGGCTGCGTGTGAAGCGACTCGACGTGCTCGATCAGCTCGAGACGATGCCCACGCGCTCGGAACCCCTCGGCGCGGACCGGCATGGCAACATCTACCACTGCTTGGGCGGCGTGTTGGGTGCCGATGGCCTCTTTGTGCAAATGCCGTGCGCAGACAGCAGCGGCGCGAATGGCAGCGGCAGCGGAGACAACGGGAACGGCGGCGGCGGCGGCGGCGGCGGCGGCGGCGGCGGCGGCGGCGGCGGCATGGACGAGTTTGGCGAGTACGGGCGGCAGCATCTCTCTCGTAGCCTGCCGGAGGGTGAGACAGTGCGCTGGGGATGGTTGGGAGGCGCGTCGGCGCTGCAGCAACTCTTCGCGGCTCTTCACCCTGAGGGCAAGCGCGAGGGCGAGCTGCTCAAGACGCTCCATCGTCATCGGCTGAGCGCTGTGCTGCAGCCGCCCAATGCGAGCCACGGCGGGGGGGGCAAGGTCAAGGACGCTGATGGGTTTGGCAAGGTGCGGCTGCACCCTAGCTCCCTCTATCCCAGCGCACCTACTGGCGCCGCCGCCGCCGCCGCCGCCGCAGCAGCAGCCGCAGCAGCCGCAGCAGCAGAGAGTGAAGACGCCGCGAGCGTGGCGGCGGCGGCGGCCACACGACGGAAGTCGGGCAGTCAGTCCGAGCCAAAGTTGGAGGTGGTGCCGACCGATGCCTTGCCGCCGGGCTACGGCGAGGCGCGAGCGCCATCGATGGAATCGGTCGCCGCCCGGCTGCGTTCCTTCGGCGCGGCAGTGGCGCGGGCCGACGGCTTGGCGGACGCGCGCAACCTCACGCAGAAGGAGGCCATCGCGGAGGCCAAGGAGGCCGCCGCTAAGGAGGCGGCGGAGGCGGCGACCAAGGCGGCGGCCGAAGGGGCCGCCAACGAGGACGAGGACGAGGCCATGGGCTCTCCTCCGCCGCCGCCCCCGCCCCTCCAGCCAACGTACGCCGCGCCCACCCTCTCCATGTCGCAATCGATCCTGGCACTCGCTGAGGAGGCCACGGGCGTCACCGCCCTGCCAGCGGCGCATGGGCCCCACCTCAGTCTGCTGCGCGTCGCTCTCCTCGAGTTCGAAGAGCGACTGCGCTCTGCCGGCGCCGCCTGGGCCGTCTGCACGCAGCATGCTGCCGCGATGCGCGAGCTGTGGCTGGGGGTGCTCTCCCAGGCGACCCACCCCATCGAGCTCGGTGCCGCGCTGCGCACGCTCGAGGGACTGCTTGCGCCGACCGCTCGCTCGCGTGCCCTGACCCTCGAGCGTTGCTACAAGTGGCGGCACGGCGTGCTCAAGGCGCGTACGGTGAGCGCGGTCGCGCGCCACTTGTATGTGCTGGACGAGACGTGCGCGTGGGACGCGCTTGAGAAGGAGCTCGCCAAGGCGGCCGGAGCCGTGACGGGCAAGGCGGACCGCCCTCGCGCGGTGCGTCCGCGCATGGGGCCGCTCGCGTACGCGGCGCACAGTGGCGACAAACAGTGCGGCTGGCTTCGCCTATGCGAGGTCTCGCCGCTGTCAACGGCCGTGCGCGCGAGCGTGCAGATCGGCGCCGTCTCGCGCCTGTACACGCTCATCCCGAGTACGCACCCCGCCGGCGAACCGACTGCGGGCGCGCCAGCGGGCTGGCAGTGGATGCCGGTGGGCATCTTGAACGAAGGCTCTCCAGTCGAGCTGCGCGGGCTGACCGTGGCCGAGGCCAAGTCCGCCCGGCTGACTGTCTGGTATGAAGAGACGCATCCGGATAAGTACACGGGCGTTGAGAAGCCGATGGACGTGCCGTACTCGGGCGTCGTGTTGGGCGTGCACTATGCCAAGGGGCTCTCGGTCCGTTTTGAGCACACGGTGGACGAGGCGACGGGTAAGGCCGAGACCATCCACATCTCGAACGAGGACGACTGGATCTGGGGCATGCGGCGCACCAAGACCGCATCGTGGAGCCTTGAGGACCCGAACTTTGACAAGAGTCTGTTGCCGCAGGTGGTCGCGCGTCTGATCGACACCATCCCCGTGGCGGACTGAGACGGTGCGGCGCGGATAGGGAGTCGGCGGGAGGGTGTTCGGTCGGTGCAACCGGCACAGCGCATCACCACCTTTCCATCACGAGAGTCACGTGCACGTGCTTGCGTTGCGTCGAGGGCATGTATTTTGTTGTGTGTGTGGTGTGCGCGGTCGGGTGCCTAGCCTGCTGGCGTGCGTCGGACGTCGCGCATCGTGCGGGGCGTCGGAGCATTCTCGATGGTACGATCTGCTGCTCATGGCAATATGGGCGTGGCGTTGCACACTGGCTCTGCGCGGTCTGGGCGGTCCTGTGCGGTGGGGACACGCGCCATTTGGGGAGGTAGCAGGTACTTATATAATATCAAAGGCTTGCTTCATGGCTATGCTTCCATCCACTGGCGACCCCATGTGACCGCCCACGGTGTCCTCTATGTCCTGACGTGAGCTCGTCCAGAGGTCCAGTGACCAGCCAGTGACGCGCGTACGGTTAGTCGCTTGCGGTCGTCGGTCTGTACCGTGTGTGTCCTTAGTGTGTCCCGGCTCCCCTGTTCCCCTGGTGGGTGGTGGCGGGTTACGGGGGGGGTTTCCTATACAAATTGGGGGGGGGTTCCTATACAATACGTATCCTGATGTATCCTGCATGTATCCTGCATGTATCTTGCATGTATCCTGCAGGATACATGTATCCCGAATGTATCCTGATGTATCTCAAATGTATCCTACATGTTCTGTTACAATCCAAGAGAATACATGTATCCTTAACATTGTGCATGTATTTTACACGTA
>Ga0210242_101850_pt1 | contig 14107 bp, 8 predicted proteins | sample ChrtobMeP5a_16mM_FD_155445 | JGI IMG/M metagenome (GOLD analysis project Ga0210242, IMG submission 155445) | Chrysochromulina tobin associated microbial communities from unialgal haptophyte culture, Seattle, Washington, United States - P5a_16mM | ecosystem: Host-associated > Algae > Haptophytes >... | reverse complement strand
CCCCCCCGACACCTCAGTGTCTCACACACATCGCCGCGGCTCACCGCCCTGCCCTCGACTCGAACTGAACTGTCGAACTGCGATGATCTCCGATGATCTCCGGCCGCATCGGCCATCTCGGTCGTGCACTCGCAGGCGCCCCACATTGCACATAGGTCTGTCTGAAACGGTTGCGAAGTTGCGATGCCCCACGCCCAACGTCCACCTGGGACTGCCTGCAGGCACGCGCGCGGCACCTCAATTCTCTTTGCCCTCCTTGATCGCGATGCGCACGGGCGCCGAGCTGAGCGCGGCCGTGGAAGGCCCCGCGGCTCCGCCTCGCACCGAGGAGTCCCTAATTAGGGAGTCCCTAAACGGCAACACGGGCACCGGCTTCGAGCTAGCTAGTCCCTTGCGAAGGCGGCTCGCCTCCCGTAGACTGACGGTCACTTGCGACCCAACGGCCAGACCGGTACCGGTACAGCGCGGCTCTGCGCCGGTGGTGGTCGCGCCCTTGCGATAGGCGCGCCGCTTGGCCGCCTCGAGTTCCTTTTGAAGCTCCTCCATCTGCATGGCAATCGAAGGCCGGGTAGCTTCGACACCCCCCGGTGCGCCCGGGACGGCGCCAAGGGCAGCCTTGGCCGACTCGGGCGGCGCCCGGGACGGCGCTCGGCTCGCCAGCGTGCTCACGGCAAGCAGGCTCGCCGTGGCCGCGGACGGCAGTGCGGCCGTTGGGAGCGCTGCGCCGGGCGCCTGCCGGTAGCGATCAAACTCGGCGGCAAGCTCCGCAAAGTTGGCATGAAGCGCGCCAGCCTCACGGGCGTGGCGAGCCCTGAGCTCGTCGATCTCGGCCAGCAGATGCTCATTGGAGGTGAGGAGCGCCGCGTGCGTCTCACGAAGCATGTCGACGAGCGCACTGCTTGCTTCGAGCGCTTGCTGGTCCTTCAAGTGCTGCTGCTGCAGCTCGTCCACTTGCGTGAGTAGCCGTGCCTTCTCGAGCGTCCACCGATCCTCAGCCGCCGCCACCGCCGCCGCCATGGTCGGGCCCGCCGCCGCCGCCGCCGCCGCCACCGACGGCAAATGTGCCTCCCAGGCTTCGGCACGGCGCGCGGCGGCAACGGCCGTCGAGATCGCCGATGCGGCTGCCGCGAACGCCGCCGGCGCGGAGGGCGACCGCTGCGCGCCCGGCAGATTCGTCAGCTGGTTCGTCAACTCCCCCTCAGGCTCCATCGCGGTTGGCAGATTCGTCAGCTGGTTCGTCAACTTCCCCACAGGCTCCGTCGCGGTCGTGGCCGGGGCGGCGGCGGGCGGCGGCGGCACGGGCGAGGGCATCAGAGCCTGAGGCGGCGGCGGCGATGGCGGCGGCGGCAGCTTGGCCTGAGCAGGTGGCGCTTGCGACTCGACAGGCGCCGTCGTCGTAGGCGCCGTCGTGGCAGGCGCCATTGTGGCAGGCGCCGGTGACGGCGGACGACGAATCGGCAGTTGTGACATCGGCGATGCCAGTGCCTGCGTCAACATCGTCCTCGTCATCGGCGAGGGCATCTGCGACGGCGCCGCCGGCATGCATCCACTCGACATCGACGAGAGCGAAGGCACATGGAGCGACGAGATCATGCCCTCGCCTGATGATGATGAGATGCGATCTCGCGACGAGATCATGGCCTCGCAGGAGGATGATATGCGATCTCGCGACGAGATTATGGCCTCGCCTGATGACGCCTCCGGTGCGCCAATCCGGATGGCGCGAGATCGCACCTCGAGTGCTCGCGCCTTCGCAGCCGCAGCCGCGTCTGCTGTCGCTCCATCGGACGTCACCTTCTCCGCCGTCACCTCGACCTCCGCCGTCGCCTCCGCCGTCGCCTCCGCCGTCGCCTCCTCTGCATCCCCCGCCTTTGCGGTCGGTTCCAAACCCACCGGCACTGAAGGTGGCTGCTCGATAAGTGCCTCGCCGGCGCCGACCAACTGGTGCACGAGTGACTCCGGGGCTTGGCGCTGCAGGGCGCAGATTGCGGCGGGCACCGGATAGGCCATCACCGGCACACGCATGGACGCCTCCATATAAGGCACACGCATGGGCGCCTCCATATAAGGCACATGCGAGGGCGCCTCCTGTGCTGGGTCAGTCGCCTCGTGTGCTGGGTCGTCCATGATAGGGTCGTCGGCGTCGTCAGCGCTCGATGCGGCCGCCGCGTTCTCTTCCATCTCCTCCACCTCCTCCACCTCCTCCACCTCCTCCACCACCTCCAACGCCTCCGACTCAATAGTAGGCAACGGCTCAGTACTCAGCCCCTCCGCCTCTGCCCAAGCGTCGGCCTCGGCGTCCGCCGCTGCCAAGGCTTTGGAAACCTCCTCAGCCTCCGCCACCGCCTCCGCCTGAGCCGCTGCCTCGGCCATCGCCATCGCTTGCGCCTGCGCCTGCGCCTGCGCCTGCGCTTGCGCCTGCGCTTGCGCCTGCACTTGCGCCTGCGCTTGCGCCTGCGCCGCCGCGACCAGCCCCGCCCGAGCCGCCGCCTCCAAGTCCATCAACTGCCTCGCCTCGAGCTCAGCCTGCAGCTCAGCCTCCGCTGCGGCGGCCGCCTGGTTCGCCGCCTGAACTGCTCCCCACGCTTCAGCCATCGCCACCTCAACTGCCTGATCCGCGGCACCCTGGCGCTGGAGTGCGAGAAGCCGGAGAGAGTTCGAACAGCCTGTGAGCGACACAGCTGCCGTGGCCGCCGCGAGTGCCCCTTCGCTCTCGGCGGCAAACGCGGCGTGCGTCGCAAGCAGATGGCCCGCAGACGCACTGCCCCGAGCTGGAGGCAGGGGAGACATCTCATCGAACTCGACCTCGTCGTCGCTCTCTTCGTCGTCGTCATCGTCACAGATGGCAGCCAATGATTGGGCGCGCTCGGCCGCGCTGACCTCGCGACCATCGAGCCGTGTGAGCGACGGCACAGCGCGAAGTGCCCGGAGCCGGTGCCTGCGGCCGGCGTGAGTCACAGGGTTGAGGCGCAAGTCGAGGACCTCGAGAACTGGGTTACATCTGAGCTTCTTGACCTCGCATATGCTTGAGACGCAATTGAAGTAGAGATTGAGGGTGCGCAGGCGATGCAGCGACTGCATGCCGTCAAGCGAGGACAAGCAATTGCGAGAGAGGTCCAACTCGGTCAGCGAAGTGCAAGCGAGCAGCGAGTCGCCCAAGGACTGCAACGACTGCCAGTGGCCCGAGACCGTCAGGGCTGTCGCCTCTCTCAGCGCGCGTTCGCCTAGGGCTTTTTGGACGAGCGCGCCAGCGTAGCTCTGGTCGGCGACGACGTTGGCCATGTTCCCGCTTCCGCTCGTGGTGCAGCGACGCGCCGTGTTGGTCTATTTCTGTGGAAGCAAATTCACGAATCATGACGAATACACCTGGTACCGATTGGGCGGGAGTGCGGCCGCCTGCTCCAGGAGCATTGCCAGGCTCGCCGCGGCCCTCGCGTCGCTCGCGAGCACGCCACCGCCGCCGCCGAGCAACGAGCGTCGCGCGCGCTCCGCAATCTCCGCGGCGGTGCTGCCCACAGCCCGCGGCTCGACGGGCGCGATGAGCATCATGTTGTTCTCCGTGTTGGTGCGCAGCTGGTGCACCTGTGGGAAATAGCGGCGCAGCATCCGCACGAGCCGCACCGACGTCTCCAACCGCCGCGAGGGAGGGTCTTCACTGTATTCGTTAATGACGAGGACGCCGCGGCTCGTGAGCACGCGATACATTTCGCGCGTCGGGTCGCACGCGGCGAGCCGCGGCCGACGGCGTGAGGCCAACGGCGCGGCCGGCTGTGTCGCCGACGCCGAAGCCGGCGCCTCCAGCTCCATCGCGGGCTCCTTCTCTGTCTCGGGCGGCTGCGTCGAGTCGATCAGAGCTCCCAGATCGAGATCAATGACGAGCAGATCGTACGATTCGTCCTCCGCGTGCTGCAGGAAGCGCGCGCCGTCTGCCGTGTGCAGCGTGCACCTGCCGTGCGGCGGCTCGCACATTGTGAGTCCGAGGTGTTCACGCGCTGCATCGAGCACTGCTCCATCGAACTCGACAGCGTCCACAACGAGAGTGGTGCCGCCGGGGACACACGCGCGCCAAAAATGCAGGAGCGAGCCGCCCGCGACGCCCACGAGGCATGCGCGCCCGTCCGGAGCAAACCCGCCATCGAGCCACGCGAAGGCAAGCAGGGTAAAGCGAAGGTGTGGCTTTTCTAAAGCGCCCGCGACCGGCACCCATGCGAGCGTGTCAGCATCGAGCTCGAGGTGCACAATGGACTCGGGCGGGTTGGATGCGCTCCCAAGGTGTAGCGCACGCACCGCCTCAGACCGCGACACGCCACGATGCGTCACGACGATGTGCTGGTACCATGGCTTCGAGCCGCCGCTGCCCGCAGGCCTCGCGTCATACGTGGCGAGGACGGCTGACGCTGCCCGCGCTGCCGCCTGCTGCCAGCGTCGGCGAGTAAACAGCAGCGTGATCGAGACGATGCCGATCGTCAGGAGCACGATGCGATGGTCATTTATCGGCGGCGCCATTTTGCGCCTTTTTGAGCTTTTCGAGCTTCTCGATGTCCCGGTAGACAGCCTGGCGCATCGTCTGGCGCTCGCGCGTCTGGAGGCGATGGACAAAGTAGACCACACCCAGCGCGCCGCCTCCCACGGTGATGAGCGCGATCACGCCGCGGCGCTGCAGGAGCGACGTCGTCGTGAAATGTGCGCGATGCGGACTCCTCCGCTTTTCTCCGCGCCGTCGCTCGTCGAGACGTGCGCGCGTCGAGGCTCGAGACGCGGTGCCGTGAACGGAAACGGTATGAAGTCAGCTTCATTCCTCAACAGATCGGAATCAATACATACACCGAGCATACACTCCTGGCGGAAACCGTAGTGAGCGTTCACCTGTGGGTCCTCGTGGTTGTTTCTCTAGATGACCCGTGGTTGAGCTGTTGCTGTCACCGCGGTCTCCCACGCGGCGCTCAAGCCCGCCGCTTGGCATCCTCCTCCATCGCCAGCTGCGCGGCTGCGTGGAACGCCGCCTGCAGCTGCGGTGCGGGCGGGGTAGGCAGCACGCCAAAGGAGCGACCGCTGTTGCGGCGCCGGGCGCCGAGGCGCGGCGCGTTCTCTTTCGGCGGCGGGATGGCCGGGCAGCCGCCGCGCGCTTCGTCAAAAAAGGGGCGCTCGAAGGCATGGTCGAGAATCTCCGTGGGCATGCCTGCGATCGCGGCACGGGGGTTCGGATTCGGCAGGAGCGCTTCGGGCCCGAGCACGGTCGAGTAGAAGGCGTAGATCCAGCATGGGTCCGAGATGTTCCGGCTCGGCCCCGGCTTCGTGTGCGGGCATTTGGCGAAGCGCCCGTCGTGCTCTGCGTCGTACTCCTCGACGGCGCTATGGACCATATTATCGCTGCACGTCTTGTTGACAATCTTGATGACCCTGGCCGACCAAGTGCACGTGGCCGGGCTCGCGCCCGGCGCGTCGCACCAGCCCGCGGCCGTCGAGGAGTACCACATGTTTACGCCGGGCCCGGCCGTCTTGTTGAAGACTGTCCATCCCCAGCACATCCACGGATATGAGATCCAATTCTCCCATGTGCACTGAGTGAAGCCGCCAAAGGCCGTCGTGATGTTCTCCGCGCCTACGGCCTTCTGGCTGTTGCAGTCGTGCGGATGCTCGTAGTCGCCACAGGTGCACAGGTAGTTTGAGCCGTGGCATGGCAGGCGTGAGAAGGGATCGATGTCGCTCGCGTTGCACGTGTTGCATCGGGCATAGTCGCCAAAATCCCCACGCACGGTCATGACGAGCTTGGAGATCACGAGGTCGTGGTCGACCACCTCCTCATTGGAGCACGCACTGCTGTACTTACCAATGGGGCTCGCGCACTCGATGGGCATTGTCTTCGAGCTGAGATCGAAGAAAATGTCGCCGCGCAAATCGGCCGTGTCCATGTTCACAGGGATCACGCCTTCGTGCAGCGGGTTGACGTGGTAGACGGTCAGATCCGTGTCGGCGATGCCGGCGATTATGGAGAAGAGAAGGCTCGCCATTTTTTTCGAAATACCAGGAGTGAATGGTGTCGAGTTCTAAACATAGGCTGTGAATAGCAATAGGCTTTGGTACTCGAAAAGCCTTCTCAAGCCGGCACCATTCATGTCACGTGCGTGGCACGCGTACCGGTACTGTGCTACATGTAACACTTCGCACATAATGTCTGTTCACTAACTTCACTTACTTGTGGTCGATCACGCCTCGCCCAGCTCCTGCCTTCGCCTCGCCTCGAGCTCAGCGCTCAGCCGTCCGAGCAGCCCGGTGCCGAGCACGTCGCGCTGCGTGAGCGAGAGCCGATACAGCTGCTTGAAGAGGCTCGCGTGCGTGGGCTGCGCCGCCTGTCCATGCAGCCTGACGAGCTCCTTGAGGACTGCATGCAACTCAGCCTCCATCACCGGCCATAGCGCCGCCACGAGCGCACATTCACGGCTACCCGCCGGCGATGGCACGACGGCCGCGTGCGCCGCCGCCGCGGCGGCCGCCTGTGCCGTCGGTGCCGCCTGCGCCGCCGGCAGCAGCGTGCGCGTGGCGGTGACCGGTAGCAGTGGGAAGCGGAAGGCCGCGAACGCGGCGTGTGTCGCGAGCAGATGGTCGAGCGCCTCGCGCAGCCCTCGAATCCTGTCTGGCACCTGTGGGGAAGGGGGGGGGGCGCCGCGGTGAGCACTTGCATGCCGACCCGGGTTCGACTCGAACTCTGTTCCGGTACCGTCGGGGGCGCAGGGCGCACGTGCCGGAGCAGCTTGACGAGATCCAATCTGACGAAGAGATGATCCGCCGCATGCGTCTCCGGGGAGAGAAGCTCGAGCGAACGCTCAAAGTTCGCCTGAGCCGTTGCCAGGCTCGGGGCCACCCGCGCCGAGGCCGCCGCCACCCATGCCGCCGTTGCACTGGTGGCGCCGTGGTGAGCACCGGTGGCGCCGTGGTGAGCACCGGTGGCGCCGTGGTGAGCACCGGTGGCGCCGTCAGAGGCGCCACCGTGTTCGGCAGCCCCGACGGCGGTGGGTGCACGTAAGTAGCGGCGGCACTCGAGGGCGCCGAGCCGGTAGAAGACATCGGCCGCGGCTGTCGCGTTGCCCGCGGCTAGGAATCGTCGAGCCGCGTCGTGCAAGAGATTGGGCGCGGTGCGCAACGTGGCCGCGCCGCCGCCCGCCGAGCTAGCGGCATCCGTCGACGCCATCGCCGCTGGGGGCGGTGGCGGCTCCAGGCCCCGCTCATCCAGCCAGGTCGCATAGAGCAGCAGCGTGCGGGCGAGCTCCTCGTTCACTTGACGCCACAGGGACGGGTCCGTCTCGGGAGATCCGAGGAGATCATGCGCTTGCATGCACGTGGCGACGCAGCGCTCAAGGTCGGCCGCATCCACGGCGAGGGAGTACATGCCGTCCCCAACGCCTCCGCCGCCGCCGCCGCCGCCGCCGCCAGCGCCGTGATTGCCGCCGTGATTGCCGCCGCTGCTGCTGCCGCCGCCGGCAGCACTGGCACAGGCGCCGTCGTGGGCAGTGGCGCCGGCACGGGCGACGGCGGAAGCCACGGCGCCGCCTGCGACAGCGCCCGCGACAGCGCCATGGTCGCATGCGGCAGCCCGTCCGTTGGTAGCGCCGTGTTGAGCGCCTCCGCGGAGCGCCGAGTTGAGCGGCAGGCCGGCGCCCGCGGCGGCGCCACTCATCGAGAGCCGCGAGCGCAGCACGAGCGCGAACGCGACCGCCATCTCCGCGGCGGATCGAGTGTCGCTGATCGATTTGAACAGCTCGATCCCCTGCTGGTAGTGGCGGCACGCCTTGGTCGAGCGCGACGTGCTCATGTAGAGGTCGCCTAGCTCCACGTACGCATCGCGCAACCGCGTGCGCGTCGAACGGAGCGTCGTCGTGGGCACGAGCTTGAGGGCACCGAGACAGTGGCCCACGCACAGCTTCAGGTTCGCCTCGGCATCGCTCCCAAAGGAGATCGGCAGGCCGCTGCCGTGGGCACCAGCGCTGCCATGGGCACCGGCGCTGCCGTGGGCACCGGCGCTGCCGTGGGCACCAGCGCTGCCGCCTCCTGCGCCACCGCCTGCGCAGGCACCCTCGACAGGCAGTCCCTCGACAGGCAGTCCGCCCGCCGCAGTCGCCGCCCACCCAGGCAATAATAGCTCGGGCTCTCGCAAGGCCTCGCGCAGCTCCGCATCGAAGGCACGCCTCTCAACGTCCGGCGCGCGCGCGGCGAGCAGGTATGCGTCGGCGAGCAGCTTGAGGAGGAGGCCGCGCTCTGGACCGCGATCCGCGGTGCCCACGGCAGCGCGCACCAGAGCGGCGCGATGGAGGGCGGCCACGGCGCGCCCGGGACGGCGCACGAGCACGTACCGGTGCGCGAGGTTCGTCAATTCGCGCCCGAGCTTCGCGAGGAGACGCAGGAGGCGCGCCGGCGCCGCGCCGGGCCGGCAGACGCTGCGAAGGGCACTGATGCCCTCGATGAGCGAGCGGAGAGCCGCACGGTGCTCGGCGATCGCGCTGCATGCCTGCGGGGGGGAGGGGCGTCGTGGTGAGCACTCGCATGCGGCCGAGAGGATAGGGTCGGCGATCGCGCTGCATGCCTGGTCCGTCAGGGTGTCGTCCTCGGACTGAATCGCCGCGTCGCCGCCGCCGTCGGCGGGCAGGGGCAGGCGCGCGTGCGCGAGGTGCAGCGCGATGTCGGCCAGGCCCTCATGCGCCGCCGCCGCCATCGGCATCTGTTGCCTACTTTGGGAGCTACCGGTACCGCCGCCATCCCGCAGCAGAGAGACGCAAGTCTCGAGCAGGCGGCGCCGCCGGAGTACCTCGTGCGCGGCTGTCAACTGCTCGGCGATGCGCCAGCACAGCAGCGCGACTGGCAGGGCGAACGGACGCACTGTTGGTGCGCGGCGTGCTGTCCCCGGGGACGCGGCCTTTGGACCCGAACGTGCGTCGTCCTGAGCGGCCGTTGAACCCGGGGACGCGGTGGCTTCGGCGTTCGAGGCGGCGGCGGCGGCCGAGGCGGCGGCCGAGGCGGCGGCCGAGGTGGCAGCGGGTGCTACACCATTTCCCGTCTCGGCCGTCTCCGCGGATGCTTCCTTTTCCACCGCCGCCGCCGCCTTGGCCGCTGCCGTCTCGGCCGCAGCCGCCGCCTCGGCCGCTTCCTGCTCTGCCTCTTCCGTATCCGCCGCCTGCTTGCCCACAGTGTCCTTGTCCGCAGTGTCCTTGGCCGCAGTGTCCTTGGCCGCAGTGTCTTTGTCCGCAGTCTCCGCATTGGCGTCGTCAACCGCCATCTCGGTGATGTCGAAGAGTTGAAGTTCGTCACCGCCGCTAGAGCGGGTGAGCCAGTAGGTCCCAGCCTGCATGAACGAGGCACACAGCGGGCACTCAGTAGCACTCACCGGCCACTCAGTAGCACTCAGCGGGCACTCAGCGGCCACTCAGTGGCCATTCGTGTAACGTGTAGGAGACCATCAGCGACTCATTAGCACTCATTAGCACTCAGTGGCCATCCGTGTAACGTGTAGGAGACCATCAGCGACTCATTAGCACTCATTAGCACTCAGTGGCCATCCGTGTAACGTGTAGGAGACCATCAGCGACTCATTAGCACTCATTAGCACTCAGTGGCCATCCGTGTAACGTGTAGGAGACCATCAGCGACTCATTAGCACTCATTAGCACTCAGTGGCCATCCGTGTAACGTGTAGGAGACCATCAGCGACTCATTAGCACTCATTAGCACTCAGTGGCCATCCGTGTAACGTGTAGGAGACCATCAGCGACACTCACCTCCCGTGTGCAGTGCTGTCGAAGGAAGCGAAGTACGGAGACGGCACACTCAGTGACCGCCGCGGGTGAGAATCCCGCCCCGATGCCGCCACCGCTCGGCAGCTGGCTCGTGGGTACCACACGATAGCCTTGCACCACCCCATCGGTGTGAAGGCACAAGGCGACCTCGTGCGCGTTGGAGAGGACGTTGTCGAGCCAGTAGTCGAGGCAGACGAGGGACGTGGCGGCCGAGTTCGCCTCGTGTAAGCCGACCGAGAAGCCGGGCGCATGGTACCTGTGGGGAAGTGGACGGGGCGTCGTTGTGAGCACGCGCATGCACGACCAGGCGCAGCCCGGCGGGTTGGGTTCTGTGAGGAAAGGTACCCGTCGCTCGAACGGCTCCCGTCGAGGGAGGAGCGCCCGTGCTCGTCCGATCGGAAGATGACCGTATCGGAGCCGAGAAGCAATGAGAGCTCCGCGAGCTGCCAGTGCACGACACGTCGGAAGCCTCGCGGCGGCTGACGTGGCGGCATCCAGGACTCACGCTCGTCGTCGTCGGTGTCGTCGTCGTCGGTGTCGCCATCCAGATCGAGATCGCCATCCAGATCGAGATCCTCCTCGAGCTCGTCGTACGCGTCGCCGCCGCCGCCGCCGCCGCCGCCGCCGCCGCCATCATCGCCATCGCCAGCGCCAGCGCCGCGGCCGTCGCCGCCGCCGCCGCTGCCGTCGTCGTTCCGACCGAGACCCATTGAGTAGCAAAGAAAACGAGATTGCAGTGACTTGCGATGCAGCTGCAGCGCGGTGCCGCCGCCGCCGCCGCCGCTGCCACAGCCGCCGCCGCCGCCGCCACTGCCATCGCCACCGCCGCCGCCGCCGCCCGCGCCGCCGCCGCCCGCGCCGCCTGTGCCAAACTCGCCGGCCGATGGCGCGGCGGTCGTCGCTCCGCCGCCACCGTGCTTGCCGCCCTTGCCGCCCTTGCCGCCCTTGCCGCCGGTGCTGTCACGGGCGCGTGCCCACGGCTCTGCCTCGAGACCCTCAAGCACCAACGTATCGCCGACTCGATGGACAGCGAGCGAGATGGCGCCAGGCGCGTACAAGAGACGAAAGAACTGCTTCATGTTCTCCGCCGGCGCGATAAAGTCGACGCGGTCGCCGCACTGCGTGAGCGCCGCGCTCCGCAGCTCACGCGGCATCGAGGTCGGCGCATCCAGGTGGTTGGGTGCGCCGCCACCGCTGTAGCTGGCGAGCGCCGTCTGGAGGTGCGTGTCCTTGGAGAGCATGCGCAGCACGGGTGAGCTGCGGCTCGTGCTGAAGAGCTCGTGTGGTGGCGGCGCCGCCAATGCGAGGGCAAGGGGCGGCGGTGGCGGCGGCGGCAGGGAGGGCAGCGGCATGGCCGGCGAGGGCAGCGGTATGGCCGGCGAAGGCATCTTGAAACTGGCCAAGGGCGGCACGGCAGCGAGCTCGCGGACGAGACGTGACATGAGAGATGAGCCGTCTTCGGCATCGTCGGGCAGCGACAGCGACTCATCATCATCGTCCATAGCACGGTCGCACAGCCTGTCGGCGGGCGCGAGCGAGCGCCAACTTTTGTGCCGTTATCAGCGAAAGAAAGCTACCGGTACAAACAAGAAGAGCGACTTCCCAACGTACAGCCTCGGTACACTCGAGCGTCTGGACTACGATCCGTCAAGAGGCGTGTGACGAAACACATGTTTTCCTCTTCTGTTTCGCGTCGAAATCCTCGCGCCACGGCATGAGCTCCGCCGGTTCCAAAGGTCGCAAAGGCCAGTTGGCTGCCGCAGCGGCACGCGCACGCCTGATGCGAGCCGCCGAATTCGATGGCCTCATGAGCGGAATCATCGCAACCTATAAAAAGCTGCCCGCCATTCCAGATATTCATGGGAGACTGCCCGGGCAGAAAAAGGAGACCAAGAAGGTGGTTGTACACCTTCCTCCGCTGGATCCAGTTCGATTCCCCAAATTGTACAACCCAGAACCCAATGGGTTATCGATCGATCCGTACGACACCAATAAAAGAAGGAAGCAACTCGTCGAGGAGGAGGACGACACGGCGGAGAAGAGTGTCTCTGAGCGGCTTGCCGCCGCGCTGCGTGCGAATGCCGCGCGTGTGCTCGACCTATTTCGTCAATGGGACGAGAACGGCGATGGGGAGGTCTCGCGGGAAGAGTTCACGCAATCCTTCGCGGAAGAGGACAGGCTCATGACCGGCCTCAATGTGAGCATGCATGAAGCTGCCTTGCTCTTCGACGAGTGGGATGCGGATGGCAGTGGCACCATCAGCTTCCAAGAGCTGAAAAAGTGCCTCAAGAAGAAGCGCAAACCCACCGAACCGGCGCGGCGGGTTCGGCACGGAGGGGTGCGGCTGCAGCCAATCCCACAGGCGAGCACAGACGGAGTCGGAGACATCGGCGCGCCAGCAGCAGCAGCAGCAGCAGCAGCAGCAGCAGCAGCAGCAGCAGCAGCAGCAGCAGCAGCACCGCCGCCGGAGTCGGCACGCGCGCTGGAGCCGGAGCCGGAGCGGGAGCCAGAGCCAGAGGCGCAGCCACCAGAATAGGGCCTCTGCCTCCTGAGGTCATCCAATTTGAGACTGACAAGTTACTAAATTAATTATGTATGGCGAATTCTGAATTGCGCTGCACAGCAACCGACAGAAAAGCATAACGCCGCGCCGGGGCGAGCGTGCAACTTTCGCGTTGTGTTGGCGTGAAGTATGGCGAGCTCGTGAAAGGAAAGTCATGACAGCCTCCCTTCGCCTGTACAGCGCCGTCTCCGAGCTGTTCGCGACACCATTGATGGCCGCTGCAGCGCTTTTCAAGGCGGGTCCGGCCGCAGCTCGGCAGACGCTTGCGCTGGGTGCGGCGGCGCGCCCAGAGTGCAGCTACTTGCTTTGGGTGCACGGCGCATCCGTAGGGGAGACCGTCTCTGCTCTGCCGCTCGTGCGCATGCTGCTTGCACGCGATGCGAAGTCGGCAGTGCTCATGACTGCCAGCACGGCGACAGCGTTGGCACGCCTTTCCATGGAACACCTCGGTCCGCGCGTGCTGCTCCAGCATCGACCGGCAGACGGCTCTGTGACGATGCGGCGCTTCCTGCGGCGCTGGCGTCCGGACGGCTTGCTCGTCGTCGAGTCAGAGTTGTGGCCGAGCCTGCTGCTGCAGACGCATGCATGCGGCGTGCCCATCGCACTCGTCAACGGGCGCCTCTCCGAGCGCTCGCTCGATCGTTGGCACGCCGTCGCACCGGCTACGCTCAAGGAGCTGCTCCGCCTACCTGCTGTGACGCTCGCGAAGTCGCCACGGATGGCGGAGCAGCTGCGCGAGGCGGGCAGCCCGGCGGCCACGTACTGCGGCGACCTGAAGCACGCGCGCGGCGCTGACTCGCAGCTCACGCAAGCCTCGCTGGAGCGCCTGCGTGAAGCGCTCGCTTTTCGACCCGACGGTCCATTGTGGCTCGCTGCCAGTACTCATGATGGCGAGGAGGCGGCCGTGCTCAGTGCGCATGCGGCGCTACGCTCTGGCGCGCACCCAAACTTGCTGCTGCTCCTCGTCCCGCGCCATCCCGAGCGGGGTGCCGACGTCGCCGCCGCCGCCGCCGCCGCCGGTCTCGAAGTGGCCAGGCGCAGTGCCGGGCACCCTGTCGGTCCGACGACGGCGGTGTACGTGTGCGACACATTAGGCGAGCTGCCAGCGCTGTACGCGCTCGCGCCGATTGCCTTTGTGGGCGGATCGCTCGTGCCACTCGGCGGTCATAACGTGCTCGAGCCTGCCCAGGCGCCCGGGGGCTGTGCAGTGCTGCATGGGCCGTATGTGGAAGCGACGGCCGAGGCGGTGGCGGCTCTGGGCGCCACCGAGCCGCCGGCCGCGCAGTGCGTACGCAGCGCGGAGGAGCTGCACGCGCGGCTCGACGAGGCGCTCCGCGATGTTTCATCGGTTTCGTCGGTTTCGTCAGTTTCGTCCCTCGCGGCGCGGCGCGCAGCCGCCTCCCGAGCCGCTCGCGCCCTTGAGGAGGGCGTCAGCGAGCGTGTGTGGGGTGCCCTCGAGGGTCCGCTTGGGCTGCCACGTGGTGGGCACGGCGAGCGCACGGGAGAGGCGAGACCAGCAGTACCGCTTAACATAACAGAGACATAGAGAGCGCGACCGAGTAGTTATCTTTTTTTGGCGCTCTCGCGCGCGCTCAGGCCCCGCTCGCGATGCCCGGGTTGCCGGGACGTGGCCCCTTGCATTTCCCTGCCCCAGAGCAGCGACCGTGGTTACAGGTTTTTCCCTTAGTCGTTCAGACCGAATCTTTTCTGCATCAATCAGGAAAAAAGGTTTCCAAAAGCAGCCTACCGGTTTTAGCCC
>Ga0210242_101849_pt1 | contig 14107 bp, 11 predicted proteins | sample ChrtobMeP5a_16mM_FD_155445 | JGI IMG/M metagenome (GOLD analysis project Ga0210242, IMG submission 155445) | Chrysochromulina tobin associated microbial communities from unialgal haptophyte culture, Seattle, Washington, United States - P5a_16mM | ecosystem: Host-associated > Algae > Haptophytes >... | reverse complement strand
TCCTCGCGCCTGGCGGCCTCCAAGCCCTTGGCCTGCAGCTCCACACGCAGCTGCTCGACCACCGCGTCCTGTGCGCTCGCGGCGCTACCCTGCTGGGCGCGCAGCTCCTCGAGCTGCCGACGCGTCGACGCATGCGCGCTCTCTTCGGCCTGCCGCTGGCTGCGCGCCTCAGCCGCCTGCCGCTTCTCCTCCGCCGCCACCTCGCTCGCCTTGGCTGCCTTGACCTCCGCGCCCCGGAGGGCCTCCACGAGACGCCCCTGCTCCGCGAGAGCCGAGCGCGCTGTGGTGAGCACTTGCATGCAAGGCAGGTCATCAGTGGCAATCAACGTGCCTGCTCCGCTTGAGCGGCCTCGGCAGCGAGCGGTTTGCATGCAAGGCAGGTCATCAGTGGCAGGTCATCAATGGCAATCAACGTGCCTGCTCCGCTTGAGCAGCCTCGGCAGCGAGCGGTTTGCATGCAAGGCAGGTCATCAGTGGCAGGTCATCAATGGCAATCAACGTGCCTGCTCCGCTTGAGCAGCCTCGGCAGCGAGCGCCGCGCCTCTACGCGCCTCATCCGCCTGGCGCGTCTTATCCGCCGCGAGCTTCTGTGCCTCGGTCAGCTCCTTGGCCATCCGTTGGCGCTCCTTTTCTGCAGCGGCGCTCGCCCTCTGCGCATCCTCCAACTCCCTGCCCTTTTTGGCGAGCTCCTCCTCCAAAGCCTTGAGGCGTCCCGTCGCCTCCGAGCGCAACCCGCTGTCAATCGCCGTCGCCACGCCGCCAGTCGCCACGCCGGCGACGCTCTTGCCAGCGCCCCCGTTGGCTGTCGCCGCTGCGAGAGCCGCCTTGGCCCTCTCGGCCTCCGCAGAGAGGAGCTCGACCGCTTGCTTCTTCGCGTTCGCGTCCGCGTTCGCGCGCTTGAGAAGGTCCTGCAGACGATTACGTTCGCCCTCGAGCGCCGCCACCGCCGCCTTGGCCGCCGCGTCGTCGCTGGGGCTTTCGCGCCCGCCGCCGCCGCCGCCGCCGCCGCCGCCGAAGCCGGTGTCCGCCGAGTTGCGCCGTGACTTGTTGGCCTGCTCGAGCTGCTGCTGCTTCTGCCTCTCCTGCTGCAGCAGCTGCTGCTGCTCGATGTTCTTGGACTCTAGCGTGAGGAGCTTCTTCTTAAGCTCCCCCACCTCGTCCTCGTGCTTCGCCTTGAGCAGCTTGAGTGCGGTCGCACCCTCCTGCCTGGCCGCATTCTCCGCGATCGCCAGCTTCGCCTTCCAATCTGCGTCCGACTCCTGCGCCGCGACACTCCCGCGTGGCGACGCGGGCGGCGCGCCCGGCGCGCCGCCTCCGCCGCTCGCCTCGGCGGCCTTGAGGGCCACTTCGGCGGCATGGCGCTCGGCCTGCGCCCTCGCGAGCGCCTCGCGCGCCTCGGCCTGCGCTGCCTTGAGCGCCGCCGCCGCGCGCTCCTCGGACGCCTTCATCTCGGCCTCGTGCAGCTGCCTGCTCGCCTCGAGCGCCGCGGCCACCTCGCGCTCGATGGTGGCCTTGGCCGCGGCGAGCAGCTGGGCCTTCTCAACGGCGCCGGCGTGCGCGACCTCCTCGGCCGCCGCCGCGCGCGCCGACGCCTCGTCCGCCGCCCGCCGAAGCGCCTCGAGCTCGGCGTCGGCCCGGAGCAGCTGGTTTCGACTCTCGTCGAGCTCATTGCGGAGGCGCGAGAGATCTGATCTCGCGCCCTCGAGCTCAGCGCGCTGCCGGTCGAGCATCGTCGCGTCGCGCGCCGCCGCGGCCACCGCCTCTGCGGCCGCGGCCTCCAAGGCCGCCAACCGCCCACGAAGCTCGACGAGCTCAGCGTTGGCCACTTCAGCGCCCACGGCGGCGCCCTGGAGCTCCTTGAGCTGCCCCTCAAGCGCGGCGGCGCGCGCCTCGGCGGCGTTGGCGCGCTCACTCTGCGCGTGCAGCTGACGACGCGCCGCCTCCACCTCGGCCGCCGCGGCCTTGCTCGCGCGCGCCTCGCGCTCAGCCGTCTCTGCCGCGTCCGCCGCCTGCTGCTTGGCGACCCTCGCCGCATCGATGGCTGCCGCCTCGGCCGCCCGCGCCCTATCGAGCGCCTCGCGCCGCTGGGCCTCGAGCTGCTCCATCGCGTCCATCTGGCGGCGCGCCTCCTGCGAGAGCGCCATCCCGCGCGCGGCCTCCTGGCGCAGCTGCTCCGCGTCCTTGAAGCCATTCCGGAGCGTCTCCTCCGCCTGTGCAAGCTTGCTCTCCGCCAGCCGCGCCGCCGCCGCGGACTGCTCGGCCGCGTTACGGCATGAGGCGAGCTGGGCGCGGAGGGCCTCGACGGCCTGCTGCGCTTCGTGGGCCGCCTTGCGCTCCGTCGCCGCCTCGGCACGCGAGCGCTCCGCCTCCGATCGGCTCGAGGTGGCCTCTGCTTCGAGCAGCCGTCCCGCGCGTTCCGCCGCTTCGGCCTGTGCGCGTGCGAGCTGCTCACCCTTCCGGGCGGCGAGGAGCGCGGCGCACGCCTCGTCGAGCTCGCGGCGCAGCTCGGCCGCCTGCTGCTCCGCCTGCTGCAGCCGCGGCTTCAAGCTGCCCGTCGCCTCCTGCAGGCTCGCCTCTTTCTCCGCCTCGAGCCTGCGACGGAGCGCCTCCTCCTCTGCCATCCGCTGCTGCAGCATCTCGTTGAACTTGGCATTGTGCTTGCGCACCACGTCCGCGAGCTCCGAGGCGGCACGCTTCTTCTCGCCCTCCTCGCTGCTCTTCGCCTTCTTCTCGAGCCCCTCCATGCACTCCGAGAACTCCTTGACGCGCGCAGCGAACTCGCGCTTCTGCGCCTCGAGCTCCTTGGCGAGCGCGGCGACCTTGGCCTCCGCCTCCTGCTTGATCTTGTCCTGGGCCTTCTCGGAGCGCTTCTTGAACTCGTCGATGTCGCGCAGCGCCTTGAGCTTCTCGCCCTCGTACCGCACCTCCACCTCGCGCACCTTCTTCTCAATGAGCTTCATGTCCGTCTCGTGAGAGCACGATGCCTGGAAGCGCTTCACGCGATCGCCCGCGTCACGGAGGATGGCCTCGATCTCGTTCTCGTACGTCTGCGCCTGCCCGGGCACATCGTCCGCGTCCTCGCCCTTGGCGTTCAAATGGTAGATCACCTTGGTCAGCTGCTGCACCTTTTTGCTCATGAGCTCGATGGCGGCCGAGCCCGAGGACCCTGCGTGGCGATCGCGAGCGGCGAAATCGGTGAGTCCCGCGGTGTCATGGGCTCGCGAGGGGCGCATGCGAGAAAAGCCGGCCGCCATGCGCGCGAACGGCGGCATACCTGGCATCTTCGGCGGAGCAGCGTCAACTTGGCGAACGGCAGACGAAGACCTCTGGTGCTCGCACATTCACGCTAACCGCTACGACGCCACTTTTTAAACGCGCGTTGCACAATTCTTGAGGACTCAAAACACGACTCACTCCATGGCGCGCCACATCTATGAGCGGCTCGCAGGTCACAACGAGGACAAAACCGCACCTGCTCCCACGTGGAGAGAAGCGCTACAATTGACGGAGAGACCTCGGCCTGGCCCGCGCCCATTCTCGCAGCCGCAGCGCGGGGGTTGCCCAGACCAACTCTCTCCGTCCGCCGCTTCTGGCCACTCCGGCCAACGGCGTCCAGCAATGCGTGCGCGCGCCCCCGTGCGCGCGCCGCCCAAAGCAGCCTGCGAGCCGGAGCGCGAAGCGGCACCGCTGTGTCGTGGATACGGCGGTAACGCCCAGTGCGCGCTCCGGCGCAGGCGTAAGCAGGCTTAGGCAGGCGCCTGCTTCTGGATGGGGAGGAAGAGCTTGAACTCTGGCGGGAGCTCCTCCTCGGAGTAGAGGCGGTCGGAGAAATAGATGCGGCGGATGCGGCAGTTGGCGTGGATCTGCACGCGCAGCGTCTCGATGTAGTTGGTGCCGTACGCGCGGCGGGTGAAGTCGGAGAGGTTGAACTGGATCTGGTTCCAGCCCTCGTCGAGGCGCATGGGCATCGTGCAAATGAAAGGCTTCACGCGCGTCGTGGACTGGTAGTTCGACGCGCGGAAGCGGCGGCGCACGTTCTTGTCGTCCAGGACCTGCACCTCGAAGGTGAAGTACTTCTTGAGCTGCCGACGTGAGTGGCGCGAAAAGAGCGCGCACGTGAGCGAGTGAAAGGATGGCGAGAAGAGGAAGAGGCAACCATCGAGAGGTAGCACTGCAGCGAGCATGTGTGGCTGTGCGCCGCAATCGCGCAGCCGTGCGTGCGCGCAGGCTGTGCTACGGCGGCAGGGCGCTGCGGCGTGCGAGGCGCTGTGGCGCGCGGCGTACGTTCTTGATGATCATGACCAGGAAGGGCAGCTTAATGCCGAGCGTCCGGTCCGAAAAGTTGGGGCACGTGACGAACGTCGTCGAGATGTTGGTCGACATGATCTCAAGCACCGACGACTGAATGTCGTTATCGGTGATCCGCTTGCAGTGGCCGTTGTTGACCTCCTCCTTCCAGATCTGCAGCGGCTTGGAGCCTGAGCGTGCACGAGTGCAGTGTGACGCACGTGGTGAGCACAGTGCGCAGGCGCGCGAGCGCGCGCGGCGGCAGCCAGCCCAGTGAGGCGCTCGCAGGCAGGCTGCTGCCATTTGCGGTGGCGCGACCACCGCGCTGTGCTGGAGCCGCAGCTGGGCGGCACGCACCAATGGAATAGAGGATGGAGAGGAAGCCAGACTGGAAGGTGTTCTTGAACATCTCCGCTGCGCTGTGCGAGAGAAGCGGGTCAGTCTCTCACGGCCGCTTTGACAAGGGCACCGGCGCTGCCCTCTCTGAACGGCAGGCTAGCACCGGCTCTTTCTATCTTTCCACAGGAGGTTGTTTCATGTTCACGAAGACGCGAGGTCTCAAATCGCGCGAGCGCCACATCGCCCATTACTTATTACTGTGTAACTCTTATTAGCTGGCTGTCACTCTCATTTCCAGAATTCCTTCATTGACGAACGCAACTGGATACGCCGAGGTCCACCGCGCAAATCTAGATGCGTGGGGAATCATGCGCCATGATGCGCGAAGGAGTGTTTGCGCGCGAGAGCTACGTCTCCGACGACGACGACCCCGGCGGGCTGTGCACCAGGCTCTGCTCGACGATCTCGGTGACGTCGGCGTCGCGGAGCAGCGGGCTCTTGAGCCACGCCTGTCGCGCGACGGGACCGCCGCCCGACATCTTGCGCACGGCGTCCCCCAAGCCGCTCTCCTGCAGCGCCTGGTGCAGCCACTCCGCGGACGAATCCGAGAGGGTCGGCAGCGTATCGCCGAGCGTCGAGTTGGTCACGGCGTCGAGGAAGCGCTCCGTAGCGCCCTCCCACGAGAGGGTACGCTGCTCCTCGTCCGAGAGCGGCGCCGGCTCGGTCGCGAGCGCGTAGCGCAGCTGCAGCAGGAACTCGGACGGTGTCTCGTAGTAGAGCGCGTTCCGGAAGGGCTCAAAGAAGGCGTTGGACGGGTGGCGCTCGAGCACGACGTACTTGCCCATCGCGAGCGCCTCGGCGGTGGTCGTCGAGAGCACCTCGGACTGCGACGGGTTGACGAAGACCTTGTACTCGCGCAGCCGCTCGCCCGCGTGGTCGGTTGGGCCGTGGAAGCTCATCGAGGCTCCCATCCGTGCCGCCTCAGCCATGATCGCGCCGAGGTCCTCTCCATGACCGAAGATGTCGATTTGCGACGGGGGTTCGCGCCTCTCGCGCTGGAGCGCGAGGTAGCCGAGCAGCAGCCGGTGGCCCTTGGCCCAGAGTGCCTTGCCCAAAAAGTAAGCGCCGCGCCGCCATTGGGGCCGACGGGCCGCCCGCCGCCCGATGTCGAGGAAGTCGGCGCGCACGCCGTGCACGTTGCATGTGACCGCGCGCGGTAGCGGCTGCAGCGCGTCCGAGAGCTTGATGACCTTGTCGCAGTAGGCCTGGCACATGATCGAGTTGATCGCGCTCAGCGTGTTCGCCGCCAGCGGGCCGCCATTCTCCCAAGTCTTCGCATAGAACAGGTAGTTGGTGTGCACCACGCCCACGACGAGCTTGAACCTGTGACGCCAGTTGGGCCCGTTGTGGTACCAGGTGAGGTGCTCGGGCTCCTCGAGCACGCATAGGTCGCTCTCCTCCGGCGTGAAGAAGCGTGTAATGTCGCCCAGCGGCAGGATGGAGCCGCGCTCCGCGTCGTATCGACCCGGATAAAAGGTGAGACGAAAGAGGTCGGACGGCAGACCGCCACGCGTTCGCAGCCACTGCCCGATGTACTCGGTTTGCTCGGCTGGGCTCGTGAAGCGCAAGCCGTCCGGGAACACCATCGCCTGGTCCACGGGATGAAGCCACGGCACCATAAGCGTCACGCGCTTCCCTGCCTTGGCCAGGTGGGCCGCGCGCAGAAGCGGGTTGACTGCCGTGCCCGTCATCCACGGCAGCGCGGCAGTCGTTACTATGGCGATGTGGAAGTCATCGCCAAGCTCGATGAGGCTGCGAAGCTGCTTCACGCTGCTCGACTTGTCGGCGCGCGCGCGGCTGTGCTGCACGACTGCCGATGCGACCAGAAGGAACAGGCTGGGATGCTGCTTCTTCAAGTGCATGAGTGTGCGCCGGAGCATCTGCTGAGGCATGGCGAGCAGGTCGGTGTAATTGGAGGGTTTCGTCCTATTGCTGTACTCGGACGTGCTCATATCCGAGAGAGCGGCCACCGTGTGCTCGTCGGCCAAAGTCTTGACTCGGGCGTCCACGACCCGGGAAATGAGCTCGGAATCGTCGTCGTCGTCGCGCGGAGCCAGCGAGCGAGGAGTGGCACCGCCCGGACGCGAAGGTGGCAGGCGCGCGCTTGAGACAAAGGCAAGGCCGAAGAGCAACAGCAGCGTGGCTGCGCGCTCATGTTGCGGCATGGCCCGAAAAATGCGCCGACGGACGGCGGTGCAGGTCGATGGTGAAGCCGGAGGTCGGTGCCCAGCGACGAGATCTCATCCCGCTCGTCTTTCGTCAAAAGTTGTCGATGTTCACGCTGACACGAAGGCACGTTCAATGTGCTGGGTCTTCCCAGGTCCTGTCATCCCTTGGTCCTTTCTAAAGGTTCTTCTCAGCACAAGACTCCCGTGACACGGTCACTGTGTGACTGCGCCACGCACATCACACGATACATGTATTGAGGTTGCCTATAGCCTAGTAAGTTAGCATATCATGATTTCAAGCGTGATCAATTTGCCACCTCTTCGAGCTGCCGCTCCTGGCAGAATTCTTTGGGGGTGGTCCTGGTTATGGTGACCTGCATCGACGGCAGCATGAACACGTGCTTGTACAAGAGGGCGGCCGAAACAGCTCCAAACAACTCCGCTGTCCAGTAGAGCCAAAAGAGGCCCAGGCGACAGCCAAAGGCAAGGGCCGGGCCGAAGAAGCGGGCGGGACTGCGACGCGCAACGGGCAGAGCGAGAGCGGCGGCGAGAGCAGGGTCACTGGTGAGTGCCATGGTGAGATCACGAGGCTAGAAACGAGCGCCATGGCGGGCGCACGAGGCAAGAAGCGAGCGCCATGGCGGGCACACGAGGCAAGAAGCGAGCGCCATGGCGGGCACACGAGGCAAGAAGCGAGCGCCATGGCGGGCGTGAGATCACGAGGCAAGAAGCGAGCGCCATGGCGGGCGCACTTGTGAGCGCAGCCCGTCATGCCGCCGTCGACGCCAGCATCAATGAAGATCGCGGCCCCGATGGCCATCGGCGCAACGATACCTGCGCATCCGCCGGGACAGAGTAGGGTGTCATTTGCCAGCCACCGGTGTCATGTCAAAAGGTGGCCACAATGGTAAGGGCGTGCATGGGCATCACCAAAGCCGGGTTTAGCGATTGCGGTGGCGAAGACGGTCGAGACTAGGATGAATGTGCCCACGCTCTCCCGGACGAAGACGCGGAAGTAGGCGTCTGGCTGGATGTCGGGTGCGCAGCCGGGGCCGGTGTTGGAGTGCGAATAATCCGCGAGGCACGTCATCTCTGGGTTTTCTTTCGGAAGGAAGCACTTCTCCTCGATGCCTCCTGCCAGCAGTGCTCCGAACACGGCGCCAATCAACTCAGCCACGACGTAGAACACCCACTTGCGGCGATCCATCTCGCCGGCGACCAGAAGTCCCGTGGCCACGGCAGGATTGAGCACACCGCCACTCGCCTCGGCTGCGCACAGTCAAAGTGTCAGGTGAGTGAGGGAAGGGACAAGATAAGGTGCTGTGTGCTTCTCGACCTGTCATGTAGATCAAGACCGTGAGGACGACGCCATTATGCAGGCCAGTCCGCGCCGAACCACCGAGAAGCTGGAAGAGGAAGGTGCCAATGAATTCGGCAAGGACGGAGACCCAGAGGGCAGGCATCCTGTCGATTTGTAGGTGTGAATGGAACAAAGGTATGAATGGAAGGCCACGGATCCGCGCAAGAGGAGGCTCAAAACTGTCGGCGGGCAGTGGGTCTCGTGGAAACTCGTCGTCGTGAAATGTCGACTGGGTGTGACCCTTTATGGCCGGCGGCGTGAATCGCGTGCCCATTCCTCCGCCGCAGCGCACCGGAGGAGTGCGCACCTCACTACTCCTCGGTGTTTTATACCTCGTCGCGCTCACGACCGTGACGATTGTTGCGCAATTGATTAGCGTGGTCGACCAAGACGATACCAATTCAGAGCCAAACCAGCCAGCGTCATCAGTGCCACAGCCACCCCCGCCTCCACCTGCACCGCCATGGTCTTTGGCGCCTGCCCTTAGGCCGAGCGAGCCAGCCCTTTGGATCAGGGTGCGTGGCAATGGAAAGTTTCTGAGCGCGTCCGCGGTCACGGGCCGCGTCCGACCGACGGCACAATCACCCACCACCGATGCAACCCTCTTTCACCGTGTTCCCGTGCGATCGAGCATCGATGGCCGGCTTGCGTGGGCCCTACGCTCTGTGAGTACTCGGCGGATGGTGGTATTGCGCACCGTCGCTCGTGGCGCACTGCCCGTCCTCACGCTTGTGAACGAGTCAGATCCGGAAGAGCGCGGTGGCTTTGCTGTCTTCGAACTGCCGACCGTGCCCAACACCTCGACGCCGCTTCGATTCCTACGCGCTCTGGGACCCGCAGGTGGCGGCCGTTCAAGCGGCTGCTTGCACTATCCGCTCGACCAGCCACCGCCTGGGCTACACCTCGAGCTCCAGAGTGGCTGCACCGGCAGCGGCAACGACGTCAACGCCTCCACCGACGCCAACGCCTCCACCGACGCCAACGCCTCCACCGACGCCAACGCCTACATCGTCACCAACGCCTCCAACGCGTCCAACGTCTCCGCGGGCTGGAGAGTGTCGCCTTCATGGGATCCGCGCGCCTATGCGTTTGAGGTGGGACGGATAGACGCTGCCTCGACCACACCGGCCCGCGCCTGGGCCCACGCGGCGCCCGACACGGCGCCCGTGCGCATCGCGCTTGGGGTGGCAGTCCGAACCCTCGTGGAGACCCCGCCTCTCGAGCTGCCGCTGATCCGCGTGTTCGTGCCGTCGCTTGTGGCGACTGTGGGCTCGCGCTACGGCGCGGGGCGCTTCGAGTTCACATTGTACCTGGGCTACGACGCCGACGACCCGACGTACGACGACCCGCCTTTGCTTGCGGGCGTCACCGTCGCCTTGCGCCGGCTGCTCCGGAACTCACCTGTCTCGGTGGTCGCCGTCAAGTACGGGGGCGAGGACAAAGGCGCACCTTGCTGGGTATGGAACAAGCTGTTCGCGAGGGCGTGCGATGAGGGCTGCAGCTACTTTTATCAGCTCAACGACGACCTCCAGCTGCTCACGCCCGGCTGGGCGCCTCGCTTCGTCTCCGCCTTGAACGCAAGCACGCCGCCCAATGTTGGGATCGCGGGCCCTCTCGACCTGAACAACGAGCGACTCATGACGCAGTCGTTCGCCGCGTGCACCCACCTCGAAGTCTTCGGCTTCTACTACCCGTGGCGCTTCCGCAACTGGTTCTCGGACGATTGGGCGGCGCAGGTCTACGGCCCTGAGCGTACGTTTTGGATGCAGGATGTGGAGGTCGACCATTCGCTCACCAAGGGACCGCGGTACGTCATCAGTTACGAGCATGGAAAGGTCGTCCAGCCGCTCGTAACCTCCGCTCGCAAACGGCTGTGCTCTTGGCTGCGCAACGCGCGCCGCGCAGCCAATCAGAGCGGCGTTGGCGACCTGACTGCCAATTACTCAGCGTGCCCCGCACTGCCACCGCCGCCGCCGTCGCCACCGCCATTGACGACGAAGGACGTGGTGCCTTCCCACCGGCAGCGGCGCCGACAGCGGCGCCAGCAGCGGCGGCTGAGCCTTGCGAGCTTGAACTCTACAGGGCCGAATGCGAAGCGGCGGCTGAGCCTTGCGAGCTCGAACTCTATAGGGCCGAACGCGACGGCGCCAGCTGCCACTGCGCTCGGGTGGCGCTCGAGCACAGCATCGAATTCATCCTCAATCCCGAAGACAGCCACAGTGAATCGGACTGCAAGGTTTGATGAGATTGTACTCCCGTTACATGACTAAACTGAACTGAACTGAACTGACCGGGAGTTTGACCTTCTCCAAGGACCGAAACTTTATATGACCGTGCGCGGAATTCACATTTTCATCTCATCAAATCTCCGGCACTCTCCCACGATGACGGGCTCGTCGTTGCGCAATTCTCTGCTGCTGTGCTTCCTGATTCAAGAGGCAACGTGCTTCAGTGCTATCCGGCCAGCGATTGTCCATCGGACATCGCCAGCGGTGGTCGCGGCCACTCACAGCAGGCGCATGTATGCCGTGGCACGCGTAGTCCCACGCAGTGCTGTGCCGATGATGGCTGTGGCAGCGGGCCCTATGGTTCTCATGTTGGATTTGCTAGGAGCGGCACTAAAGCTCGCCTGGCGTCTCATTGTTGCTGCGGTGATCGCCGTCGCCATACGACCCACTGTCGACGATATGCTCCGGTCGCAGGGGCGCAGCGACACGGCATCACTCCTGGCACCGCTCCGCGCGCGAGTTGACAAGGAGGCGCAGCTTCTGAAAAAGATCTTCCGACCAAAGCTGGTGGCGGCAGAGAAGGCGAAGGCAGCGGAGCAGGCCAGCGCGGCCGCGGCAGCCAAGGCGAAGGCTGAGCAGGAGGCTATGGCGCAGTCGGCAGCCGAGGCGGCCGAGGCTGAGGCAGCTGCCGAAAGGGCGGCCGAGGAGGCAGCCAGGGTCCGCAAGGCCAAGGAAGCGCTGGAGGCGAAGGCTACGGAAGAGATGCTGCTCAAGCGGGAAACCGAGGAGCGCGAGCGTGCTGCCAAAGTGGCGGAGCAGCAGCGCCTGGCACGTGAAGCGATCGAGAAGGAGAAGGCGCTCAAGGCTAAGGCGGACGCGGAGCGAGCGGCCAAGGCAAAGGCGATCGCGGAGAAGAAGGCGGCCGAGAAGGCGGCGGCCGAGAAGGCGGCGGCCGAGGCGGCGGCCAAGCTTGGCGCGGTGGCCGCGGCCAGCGCTGCGGCGGAGGCATCGGTGATCTCTCTGCTGGGCGAGATTGCTGAAGGAGTCGAAGACGACCGCATCCTGACGCTCGAGGATACAGACGAGGCGCGCTCGGCGGCGCTGCTGGCGAGCCTGAAGGAGCTCGAGGCGAAGTCGGGCGCGCTGTCGGCAGAGGTGGCACGCGAGGGCATGCTCGGCTTTTGGAAGGGGCGCATCACCTCCTCGAGCGTGAGAGCGACCAATGGGCTGACGGGCTACGGCGCGGATGAGTACAAGGGAGTGCTTGCGCACTTTCAGTGCTTCTCCAAGGTGGAGGAGGGCAGCCTGCTGCCGACGGCGCAGACCGTCGAAGTGATCTTGGACATGACCAACAAGAATGTGGCCTCGTCCACGCTCAAGGGCGAGTTCAAGGTCAGCACGGCAGGCAGCAAGCTGGACGTCTTCGAGGACTACACCGTGCTCGAGTTTGGCGGCATGAAGCAGTTCGGCGCGCCGCCAGTGCCGCAGCGCTCGACGTGTTCCTACCTGAGCCCGACGTTCCGGGTGAGTCGGGTGGACGACGGCACCCTATGGGTCTACCAAAAGGTCACCGCCGCGGAGGTGACTGATGAGATCTTCCGGCTCATGTCGATTGCCGGCCCTGAAGACGAAGATCGCGACTACACGGAGGCGGGGTACGATAGCTGAGGGCGGCGCCCAGGGCGGCGCATGTCTGGGGCACGGGGTGCCAGAGCAATCCGCTCGGCATTTGTTGTCTGGGATCGACCCAGTTCTATTCGGATTCGTTTGTTATGGAAAGAGGTGGCAGCACGGGTGGCACGGGCGTGTCCCGGGTCGCGGGTGCGGTGTCGGTGATGTGCGCGCCGCTGGGTTCCGTTCAGTCTTCGGAGTATCGAAGACACAGTCGTGAGGCGCGCGGAGATTTTTCCTCGATAATAAATATGCCGAGTTAGGAAATTCCTAGCAGGGTGCTTGACTTGCAAAATGCAAGCTCTCCCGCAAAACTCGATCGCGTGTCGCGCTCGGATAGACACGAAAGAATGAGCGGCGCTACGACACCGAGCGAAAGCGACGACACCATGGGAAGCGAAGACGAAGACATCGACAACTGGCTGGGGAAGCACATGCCTCCTTGGCTGATCGAGGCGTTGCGCTCATGGCCAGAACGCTGGCCTGACGACGCCAAATATCAAAGTGAGAAAGCTGCACGGAACAAGATGAAGAAGGAGCTGAAGGAGAAGCTTATCTCGAGTGAAGACTACGTCGGCTCGCTTCGTGAACCCGAAGCCCTCGGATTTCATGCGGCTTCAGTAGTAATCACGAATAGAGGCCGCGCGCTGATGCTCTTTGAACGCAGAGGAACCCGAACCCGCTGCCAAGTGGCTCTGACCTTCCCTGGTGGCAAACGCGATCGCATGGAAGAGACCGCCTGGGAGTGCGCACGCCGGGAGGCCGAAGAGGAGACTGGCTGCCAAGCGCAGCTGCCTACCACGCCACCATCGCACGTTGCGTGGTCGAATTCGAAAGACGCCAAGATGGTACTGTACCTCTCTGCAACGACCGATGCCGAGCTCGCAGAGCGCATCCGGCAATTGGGTCGGCCACCAGAGAGCAATGAGAATGCGCTTCCACCCGAAGGGATTCTATCTGCAGTATGGGTGCCACTCAGATTACTGGTCTCAGAGAGCTTCCACAAGCATCTGAGCAGCCAGGCGCAGGCTGTGATGAGCATCATCCCGATTCTCCTCAAGGCGGCGGACGAGTTGGCGGAGGACGTCTTCGAGGTGGAGGAGGCCGACTCCTCTGAGTGCTGAGGTCGAGGTTCGCCGAAATAGCGGCATGACGTGGCAGCGGCGGCCTGGCGACGGCATGACGAGGCGGCGGCAGCCGACACGGCGGCCAGATGGCGTCGCCTACATGAAGACAGAGTTTTGAGTTCTTTGGCGGCAGTGCCACGGAGTGGGTCTAAGCTGCTTTCAAGCGAGATGTTGTGTGTGCATGGTCGTGTGGCCCAAACTCTGCTGTTCACATGAAAACGTACTTTCTGAGTCGGTTCGAGTGTAGTAGAGGATGTCCGGTCATCGTACGGTAGAACGGTACCTTAATATAAATATAAATCATGACGTTCGTCGCGTCCCTGCGTAAACGCAGCGTCGGGTGCGTATACGCAGGTAGGTGCGTATACGCACCCGACGCCGCGTTCACGCACACGTGCTTGTACGCGGGTGTGGGTGCGTATACACAGGTACGTGCGTATACACACCTCAGGGTGCGTATACGCGGGTAGGTGCGTATACGCAGGCAGGGGTGCGTATACGCGGGGGGTGCGTATACGCAGGCAGGGGTGCGTATACGCGGGTACGGTGCGAATACGCGTTTTAAGATGTGTGTATACGCGTTTACACGTGCCCACCACACACGACACAACCAGAGCCACACAGGAAGGCCCCAACTTCCTGCTCTCTTGTCTCCTCTAGGAACATGGCGCATCGGCATGGCTTTGGCGCATGCAAACATGGCCGCGTAAGTGGAGACCCTCGTACCTGTGGGGAGGGGCGCGCCGTAGTGAGCACTTGCATTCGAGCCGTCCATCATCAGACGCAATCAGACGCAATCAGACGCAATCAGACTCGATTCCATCGTCGGCCCCTCGTCGCAATCAGACGCAATCAGACGCGACTCCA
>Ga0210242_101840_pt1 | contig 14166 bp, 12 predicted proteins | sample ChrtobMeP5a_16mM_FD_155445 | JGI IMG/M metagenome (GOLD analysis project Ga0210242, IMG submission 155445) | Chrysochromulina tobin associated microbial communities from unialgal haptophyte culture, Seattle, Washington, United States - P5a_16mM | ecosystem: Host-associated > Algae > Haptophytes >... | reverse complement strand
GGCCACCTCAGCCATGCAGATAGGGGGCAAGGACGCGTTCGAGCGCTTGAAAACGCGGCGCACCGTTGTTCACCTCGTGTGCCCTCGACAGATGGCGCTCGGCGCACCGCGAGAAGTGCGATCTGCGTCTTAGGATCCTCGGCGGCGGCACACGAGGGTGGCCGGGACCTGCGCGAGGGGTGCCGACATGCCCAAAAAGGGCGCTGGGGAGCGTCGTCTCGAACTGCCATACCGGGCACGCGAAAGGCAAACGGTCGAAAATCGCCTCCTCGTCGATGTCGGGCATCGATGAGGAACAGCTGATCGAGCGCGTGATCGTGGCTCGTGCGGAGCTTGGCGTGACGTCTAATGCAGAGCTGCTCACCCTTCTCGAGAGCGATTTCGAGGGCCTAACCATGAGCGAGGTAAAGAAGGCGGCCTCGAAGGCCACCAAGCGCACTGGTGGAGCCGGCGTGCCAGCTGCCGCCGAGCCCCCCAGCCCCGCCGAAAAGGCGCCCTCGAAGCGTCAGGAGAAAGCCCAGGAGAAGGCCAAGGGTGCAGCGCTGGCCGAGCTCAAGTCGGCCGAGGCAACTATGATGGAGGCGCAGCGCAGGCTGCGTGCGGCAAGGGAAGGCAAGATCGGCTCGCTCAACGCAGTGGCCCCAGTGAATATCGAGGGCACGGCAGAGCAATTCATCCAGCGCATCACGCAGGCTGCGATCGCAGGGATTATCGATGCTGACGATGAACCGTTCATCAAGTTACGCATCGAGGCGGACATCGCCGCACTTGAGTGGGTCAAGATGGCGCAGGAGAACGGCGCGATCTCGCTCAAGGAGAACGTCATTGCCCTGGGCATGGAGGTGCAGCTCGCGCGGCTGATTAAGGCGCGTGACACCAAGGACATGGTGGCAGGGCGTGAGTGCTACAAGCTCGTGGAGAAGCCGCTGCCGGCTCGCGATGTATCGACGCCTGTGGACGCAAACGTGGAGCTCGACGCTCGGATGAAGGCGCACAGCGCCATGCAGCAAACTGGCAGCGGCGAGATGGAACAGATGGACTGAGCTCTGTGCGATGCGCGAAAGATCAAGGCGGTGCCGCGTGGAGCCGTTTCCATTTCGCAAATCGATTCTCCCCCGGTGGCCGTCCCGCCCCGCATACCCGCGCGCACAGTGTTCAAGCCGCCATGAATGGCATTTATCCCCCAGGGAGTGTCAGTAGAGAGATTTGTAACTGAACAAGCTACCCTAAGCCAATTGGCGGGAACCCCTGAACAGTAGTGAGAAGGACCCCCATTAAGTCAAAAAAGTGCGCCCCACAGTAACCCTCCACAGAGCCGAGTCCACAGTAGTTTGATCAGTGAAATCAGACTGTCAGTGTTCTAAACTTCAATCTTTCAAAGCCGAAAGCCCATTAGCGATGAGGTAATTGTATGCCTGGGGGCATCCCCCTCGCCACGTGTACGCTACCTGTTGGCATGTTTTACTTACTTTCTTACCGCGCGCGGGCACCGGCCACAGGCCCCGGTGTAGGCATTCCCGTTGAGCGTTGTATCTGTATAACGAGCACGATGACCACTAACGAGCACGATGACCACCAAGTCGGGGCGCGAATCTCGATTTCGCGAATCTCAATTCCGACGTCCCTCGCGCCGCCACGGACACATGATCACACACACACCACCTGCGCCTCATCTCGCTCGCCGCCGTGATCGGCGCGGCGCTCCCCGTCACCATCCGGGCGAAATCCAGGAAATCTCACCTCCTTAGCGGCGCCCCGCTTGCTGGCCTGTTGCCAGTAGTCATGTAAGCGCGCCCCCCGGGGACGCGCCTGCATGAGCGCCGTACTGTGTTGGTCCTGTTTTCAATTCACACACACATTCACATTCACGCATCCACCTTCCACCATGGCGCCACGTGTCTTCCGAACTCGCGGGCACTGAGATGCCGGCGGAGGAGACCCCGCCGCCCGTCGTCGATCGCCAGCAGAATAGGGTCAGCGGCCTCACGATGCCGGAGGCCGAGCCGGACGAATTCAACGACCTGCTCGGCGCACGCGTCATCGTCCATGGGCTAACGGGTCGCCCTGATCTCAATGGCTGCTCGGGGCGCGTCATGTCTTGGCACCAGGTGCATGGCCGTGCTGGCGTGCGGCTGGACGGCGAGACGAAATCAATAGCTATCCGACCTGCAAATCTTCGCAAAGAAGAGGCCACCACCGAAGCAGTTCACAAACCGCCACGCGTACTCACGGTGGGCGATGGCGATCTATCTTACTCCCTCGCGCTCGCTCGAGCCTATGGCAGTGCGATCGAGCTAACCGCCAGCACCTTGCTGCGTGAGGAGGAGCTACTTGAGACGTATGCTGCAGCAGCCGCGACACTTGCCGAGCTACGCGAGCGTCGAGTCTGCATTCGGCACGGCATCGACGCGACAGCACTCGAGCGGGCCGAGCCGGCGCTCGGCCGCCAGGACCACGTCATCTTTAACCACCCGCACCTCGGCCTCGCCGACCTGAGCGACGTGCAGGCGCACGCGCGGCGCCACGAGGTGCTCATCGCGCATTACCTGGCATCCGCCGCTGCGCTCCTCCCTTCCGTCGGTGGCTGCGTGCACTTGACGCTCTGTGGGAACCAGCCGAAGGCATGGTCGGTCGAGGCACATGGCCGACGCCTCGGCTTGGCGCCGCCTGTGTGGCTGGACGTGGCGGTGCCGGCCGCCTCCGCCGGCCTGGTGCGCCTCGGCCCGCAGGGTCGCGTGACCATCGCGCCGTGCCGGGCAGCTGAGGAAGGGTGGGCAGCCCGAAAACGATTCCGCAACGGGGCACTGGGCAGCAAGCACTGGCTCAGCCGTTTTGGGTACGAGCATCGACGGAGCGAGGGCGACATGGACATGAGCGTCGACCGCTCCGTCGAGCTGCTGTGGCACGCGACGCCGCGGCCTGATGGCGAGGCACTACGAGGGGTGACAGGCACTGACGCGGACGGCAAGGCGGGCATGTCGTCAGCAGAGGGCGAGCAGCACGTGTGCACGGTCTGCGGGTTCGGCTTTCCTACTGTCGAGGCCCTCTCGCAGCATGTTCAGGCACTAGGCGTGCCCGAGCCCGTGGCCGTCCTTCGCGAATGGCGCCAGCAGCAGCTGCCGCCGCCGCCGCCGCCGCCGCAGCCGCCGCAACCGCCGCAGCCGCCGCAGCAGCAGCAAGAGCAAGAGCAGCCGGGCGAATGTGAAGCGGTGCCGGCGCCGCCGGGGCCGGTGTCGGGGGCATCGCTTACGTGTGTGCACTGCGGTGACGTCTTTACGTCGCGCACCCGACTGTTCAAGCACCTGGGCGAGGGCTGCGACACGGCGGCGCCGCGAGTACGCGAGTCTGTACGGCTTGCGCTTTTGCTCGCGTATGCTGGCGCGCGGCTCTACGGTGCGTTCCACAGCGACTCTGCCGAGGAGGCCTCGCGTCCGACTGTGGGCGGGTGCGTTCTGCGTGCGGCGCGGCACGTGTGGGGCGCCAGTGCCAAGGAGGCGGCGCAGGTGAGTGTGACGCCTCTTGTGCGGACAGAGAAGCACGCCTCGGCGTTCCAAAATTGGTTCCTCCTGCAACTGCCACGTCGGCCAAGTGCTGAGGATGCGCGCAGCTTCGAGGAGCGGCTCCAGGGTACCGGCATCCACGTGCTTGCTGCACGCGCCAGCGGCGGACGCCGCGGCTCGGACGTCGATACCTCGCTTGCTGTCACGCCGGACTTCAACTCGCTCAACCGTCCCTTCCCGCGAGCGCTGCTTCCCGCGCTCAAACGTGCGACAGCGAAGGCCGCGTCCACACACAGCGCCCACGATGGCGCCTCGGCGAGCAGCGCTGAGCCCGGCAACAGCACGGTCAGCGTGCACGGCTCGGCGACGGTGGCACCGCGCATGATGCCACCGCTGGACGGCGACGGCTTGAAACTCGATGGGCGCCATGCTGCCCAACGGCTTGTGTATAAGTACGCCCTGCCGTACGCTCTGCTGATGCGTGTCGCCGAGCGCCGTATCGAGCGCACGGGGCGGGCGCCCGATACGACGCCCGATTCGCTGCAAGCGCGCGTCTGGCTCAGCGGACTGGCCGAAGAGACGAGCGAGGAGGGCGTGGCGGCGCTGCTAGCTAGCGTCGAGCTCGAGGCGCTCGGCCCGCCTGTGCCGCAGAGCGCTGGCTTCTGCGAGATTCAATTTGCGAGCGCGGAGGCGGCCGCGCGCGCCGTAGTGGTGCTCGACGGCAAGGAGTGGCGCGGCCGGGCGTTGGGTGCTATGGCCGCTGCAGAGGCACTGGGTAAGCTGGGCGTGCATCATCGCGTCAAGGCGACTCTCAAACGTTTGACCGACGGCGAGGTAAGCGAGGCAGCTGCGCAGATGGAGAACCTGACTGAGCCCCGCTCGGAGGTCGAGGGCAGGGGCGAGGGCGGCGAGGGCAGGGGCGAGGGCGGCGAGGGCGGCGAGGGTTTCGTCAGAGCTTCACGGACGATCAAAAGGCGCCCGCGCTCCTTCCACAACTTTTGCAGCGAGAAGGCGCGGCTGCGCGGCGCCCATGCTGACGCCCGCCACCTGCAGCTCGTGCTCGACCACTGTGGCTCTTCGATCCAGGATGACCTCCGTAATCCGAAGCTGCACCTCGCGGGCCAGCCCTGCGCACCCGTGGAGGTTTGGGAGGATTGGGCGCAAGGCGACTGGCTCGTCGTGAGCTTCTCCGCGCGCGAGTTCGCTCCGCAGCAGGTGCGCCGGATGGTTGGAGCGCTCGTGGCCGTGGTTAGCGGTCGCGCTGAGATCGAGTACATCGATCGCTGCTTTTCGGACGCTGAGGTGCTCACACCGCTCGCGCCGGCTGAGCCCATGTGGCTCGAGCGGATTCAGCTATCGCCGCGTGCGCAGCAGGCGTGGGTGGCGGCGCCATGCCTGCAAGTCGATGTGCTGCAGTGCCAGATCGCGCGGCTCGAAATCGAAAGAGACGTGAGGCAGCTTGGGATGGCAGCACTGCGAAGATTTGCTGAGGAGTTGGACGCACAAGATTTCTCGTAGTCGTAATGGGAAGCCGGGAAGCTCCGCGATCTATCCGTATCGTATCGATATTCGAAAGCTTGAAGGTACTAGTGCGTAGCGGTTCCTATCTATTAAGTATATATCAACTATAATGCTCTAAAACGTAAAAGCGGGGCCGGCCTGATCTCGAGGCACGAGGACATGCACCCTCCACCCAAAACATGCCCATCGCTAACACCGGGCGTCGTCTGGCGTGTGTCACGGCCGGTACGCGAACGAGCGCCTGCCTGCACGGCTGTTAAAGCTCGAGGTGTTCTCTCCACTCTCACCGAGATGACGGTTCGTCACACGACGGCGCGGATTCGCACCGCCGCTGGTGAAGACGTGGCCTAATGAGGCAGTTAATAGCACTGCGCGTGACATCGTACCATTGCAATGCGCCCAGCAGGCCTTGGCGGCAGTTGGAGGCGTTCTCTGCTTCGGACCAACGCACGCACTATTCAAGCCCGCCCCCCCATCACTGTGACCAAACGCGAGCATGCATGGAGCTACTTGCCGTTGTCTGGGGCCCTCAGTGGGATCGACTGGCAGCGCGAACTTTCCCGTCGACCTCCAAAAGTCAAGCATCTGGCTCCGTCTCGATGCCTTCGCCTGTGCTCCACCACGGCGGTCTTCAGCCAAGAATGCAAACGCATCGTTTGAAATGCACCGCTTGACATTGTTGGTCGCATCCGCTCGCACAATCGGCCAACCCATCGGAGGCGGTAGTTCGAAGTCGACGAGCTCTTGGTGCAGCAGGCCGTTATCATTGGCGCTAGCCGTCAGCACGATCGTTTTGTGCCCCAGAATGCAGGCAAGCGTTGCAAGAAGACTGTCGGGGCCCACGGGCGAAGAGTGCCAAAAGGGCGACACGACCGTCGAGTGACCCTGACCGCAAACACTCATGATCCAATAGAGTGCAAAACGCTCTGCATCCGAGAAAGGTGAGCCCCTCGACGCCGTTCTAAGCTCCAGTGCCCATCGCAAGATAGCGTCGGGTGTTGAGCGCCGTGCCATCTCAGCCCACCGTCGGCCGAGCTTTCCGTATGCTTCACCACGGGCCGCTCGGGCTCCAGCGCAAGGCAGAATTGAGAGCATGTACGCGCTGAGGCATGCCCAAAGAGGCACACTTGGATGCTGGGCATGCAGAGCACGCACGGGAGCATCGGCCCCTAGCAGTGCCAGCAACTCTTCAAATGCCGAAAAATTGCGTGCGGCAACGCGTTCGGCCATCTCGATGATTGCGGTAGACTTGCTGAACGACACGAACGGCTGGCTCACGCGCAACATGACACCAGTCCCTCGCCAAATGTTTGCCCACAACCCACAAACTGGTGGACATTCCTCAGATCCAAGAAGACCACCCCACTGCTCGACTTCAACAAAGTCGCCATCGCGCAGCTGATGCAGCTGGCTGCTCATGTCGCGATGCGGTTCTCGGCTAAATGTGGTACGAATCATGGTATCCTTGCCATTGGCGCTGCTCACATTCCTGTTCATGACATCAAAAAAGCCATCCGTGCTCACCAGCCGTGCTTTTGGAGGATGAGCTGCCGACGCTCGGGTCCGAAGGCCGTTTGGAAAATGCACATAGCGCACGATGGCGAAAGGGCTAGTCCAAGATGGTTGCGGGCCCATCCGTGCTCCGAAGCTCGATCGAAATTGTGCGGCTTGGTCTTGGTGCAGTTTCTCATCAATCACACTCACGGGTTCGGAGTGTCGCTCAAACGAACCCCATAGAATAGCGTTCAGTCGGCCCTTTTCCATAGGCGCATGGCCGCGCGCATGGTAGTATGCGCCACGAGGCAAGTAAGGTAAGGGCGGCACGTTGCCAGCGGTCCACACTGGCGGCTGCACTGCAGCTCGCGTTTCTGGAGAGTAGCTGTAATAGTAATCGAGACTCTCAAAGAGCTGATGCAGTTCTTTTGACGGTAAGTGTCCGAGGCGCGGAGCAGCAGCAGGGTAAACGGCTGCCAGGTACTCCCGGATGGGCGCAAGACCGTCGGCCATTTTGCGATGTGCGCATCTATTCCGGCAAGTGTCCTTCCACACCGTCGTGTTGGGCGCCCGCTCAGTGAACATAGGGGTAGTGCGCAGCGCAGTGCTTTTTGTAGCGGGCGCCCGCGACGCGCGCGCGCCCATCATTCATCCCCTCACAGACGAGATCCTACACGGGCAATTATAAAAAATCCAACGACGCCTGTGCATTGCTTGTGCAATGTGGTTGATGTGAAACGCACGATGTGGGCGGGGGCGCAACGAACGGGGAGAGTGCCGTGCAGGGCGTCGCAGAGTCCACAAATTGCTCATCGATCCCGGATTCTCAGGCACACGCTTGCGCAACCAGAACGCACAAGAACAATGCTACCGTCCTACTTCCCGGATCCCGGCGGCGTAGGTCGTAGCGTTCCCTTGCCACGCGAGCAGTGTCAGTCCCGATGTCCTCTCACGCGGGTCTCGCGCTCTTACGTTCGGCATCCACACCCTCGCCTGTAGCACGCCACTCCGGCCCCCCCTGGATCGCCCAAGCCCCCCCGCGGCCCGTGCGCGCACGCTCCGGGCGCCAGACAGTGTGCCGGACTGGGCGCGCGCCTCACGCACTTGCCCAGCGAGCGAGGCTCGCCCGGCCCAGGCCAGCGTCGTCCTCTGCGTCCTCTTCGGCGTCCTCTTCGGCATCGTCTTCGGCATCCTCAGCGTCGCTGCCCATCGCGAGCGGCGGCGGCGGCGACGTGCCGTCTGCGACCAACGCGCGCGTGTCTGGGTCTATCGGGTCCAGCGCCGTGTCGAGCGCAGCGAGGCTAGCCTCCTTCCGATGCAGACATGCGACGTCCTCCTCGAGCCGCAGCAGCGCGCACTCGAAGTCGGCGTCCCAGCCGACGAGGAGTGCGTCGCTCGCGAGGCGCGAGAAGCTCGCTGAGTACTGGCAGAGCTTCTGCTTCATCTTGGTCAGGTGCGGGATCTGCTCGCGCGTCTCCTGGCGCACACGCTCCTTGCGCGCCACCTCACGATCAGGGGGCGACGAGCCCCACTCAGCCGCCGCCGCCGCGGAGGGCGCTGCTGCGAAGAGTGAAGGTGCTCCTGCAAAGTGGGGCAGAGCGGGCGCCGCAGCGGGCGCCGCCGCAAAGGGGGGTAGTCCGGGCCCGCCGCCCCCACCTAGGCCGCTGGCGCCGCTGCGCGCATGTGCGCCCCCACCAGCCCCGCAGTTGCCAACGTCATGGAACGGGTTGATGATGCGCGGTGGAGCGGCCGGGGACAGCTGGCTGCCACCCAGGCCGCCGCCCATGCCGCCGCCCAGGCCGCCGCCCAGGCCGCCGCCCAGGCCGCCGCCCAGGCCGCCGCCCAGGCCGCCGCCCAGGCCGCCGCCTACTCCGCCACCCAGGCCGCCGCCCAGGCCACCGGCAAGTCCGCCACCGATGGCGCCGCCGAGGCTAGCGCCGCCAGTGGCACCGCCGAGGCTGACGCGCCAGCCACTGCCGCCGCCGCCAAGCTGCGGGCCGATGGTAGCGAAGAGCGCAGCCGACTCAGAAGCCGAAGGCGCGCATGCATCGACCATTCCCATTGTGCGCGGCGGCAGCTGCTGCTGCTGCGGTGGCGGTTGTGAATGCTCGAGTGTGCCGACCAGTCGGGTGCCACCCATGCTGCTGTGGGGGCCGCAAGCTGCACCGCCGCCGAGGCCGAGGCTTGGGGTGCGCGTGCTGCCGCCACGACCGCCGCCCAAGCCGCCGCTGTGAGTGCCACCGAGGCCGCTGGCGAGGCTGCCGCTGTGTTCGCCGTCCGTGCTGGCGCGCAGTCCACGGTGGCCGAAGCTGCCCGCCCCGTCCACCGCTGAGGCCGCTGCCGACGCCGCACTCGGCAGCCGCGCGCCGCTGGCTGGCCGCGTCAACGCAGAGGTGAGAGGTGGGCGTGCGCTGAGGTTGGCGCGCGCCTGCAAGGGCGGCACCGCTGCGGGCGCGCCGGTTGCCAGCGGCGGCGACAGGCCGCCGAAGCCGAGCACGTGCCCACCTAGACTCTCGCCGCTGCCCAACCGTTGCCGCTCCACGCCGCAGAGATGCTTCGAGGGAGGCTGCCCTCCGGGCGTGGCGCCGACGTGATGAGCGCTGCCCTCGAGGCTGCCCTCGAGGCTTCCAAGGCCAGCGGTCGAGCCGTTGTCCGCGAGGGCGCTCGCCGTACGCTTGAGGCGGTCCGCGAGAGCGCCCGCGGGCCGCACCACCTTGCTCGGCGGGCGGGGCGGCCGCCGGCCCTGGAGCCCGAGCAGCAAGCCCGATGAGGGTAGCATACTCGGCGAGGGTGGAATGGGCGGCATGCACGGTGAGGTGGCGATGTCACGCTGCGAGCCTGGCGCGGCTGGGAAGCGGCTTGGCACGGGGGCGAGCGCCGTCGCCTCAGCCAGCGCCATCGCCTCCTTGGCTGTCCCCACCACACCCAGCCCCGCGTTCGCCGGCATGAGGTCATCGTCGTCGAATGCGGCCGCGCCACCACGCATCGGTGTGGCATCTTCGTCCGTTGCTGGGGTCGAAGACGCAACATGGGCGGTAGCGGCAGCGGCAGCAGCGGCCGCCTCGGCTGCAGCATCGGCGGCAGCACCTGGCGTGCTGATGCTCTCGATGTTCTCGTCGGCGTCCGAGGCGGCGTAGTTCAGTGACGCCGGCGGCTGTACCGCCACACGGCCATCCGAGTGGTCATCTGTATCACCGTCAGCGTCCTCAGCTTCCATGCGCACGTCGTCGGCCGCTTCGACGAGAGGAGCGGGAGGCATGTCTTGGCCGCCTTCGGCCGTGGGCTCGGTGGATGACAGCGGCCGCGATGGCGACGTGCGCCGCTTGAGCCAGCTCGCCTCCCAGTCGCCACGCCCGCGCTCCGGAGTGTGATCTGCGGACGGCGCGGCCTTCGCAGGGTCGTTTGCTGCCCAGTCCACCGGCGGGCTGCACGAGAGGTTTTCAAGATTCAGGCCGAAGCGAGGAAGCAGGTTCGCCTGGGCCGGCGGAGCGGGCGACGGCGGAGAACCAGGGAGGGCGGTAATCGAGGCATCGGTCGAGGAAGCAGCCGCGGAACCCGGCAGGAGCGGGCGCGAGAAGAGGGCGAACGAGGGCTTCATCCGCTCGTGACGCGTCGGTCGTCCGCCGATGGCGAGCACTCCGCGCGGGGCGGTTGTTTCTAACGCTGAGGCGTTAGATTGGTTGTCTTCAGGGGCAAGCAACTAAGGGGCGGTAGGGCGCTCGCTCCGGCGCTGAGCGGCGCGCACACAGCGGGCGGGCAGAAGCATGCATGCATACGAGAATATCCATCCATTTAGTGACATCATGCCATTTTGACGAACGGACTGACACAATGAACGAACCAGTCCGTCCCACAAAAGTGTGTCACATCGCCCTTGTGTCCTGTCAAGAGTGAGCGGAGCGCGCACTCTGATCGTGCAAGGGACACACACAAGGCCATTCGTTCCACACTTCTAAGGGCATCCTTCGGCTCGGCATCCACTTGCAATGCCGCCGCAGGAGGAATCGTGCCGGCACCCGTTGCCGCCGGCAGCACCACTCGCCCCTCCGGGGGTGCCTCATTCGATGTGCTCCGCCGACAGGGCTGCCTGAGTTGGACTATCTGAAGATGAACGCTCGACCTAGGCTGGCTCAATGCTGGGCCTGCGCATCCAGGAGAGCTGCGACGGCTATATGCTCTCGATCAAAGCTGCTGCTCTCGCTCCCCGAGGTTTGAGTGGCACAGGCCGTTCGCTACCCTCGCTCTCGGAGGCTTGAGCGGTGCAGGCCCTTCGCTGGCACCACTGATCGCCCTGTCGGGTGTGACGCTTGCCGCCGCAGCTGCGACGGCTATACGCTCTCGATCAAAGCAGCTGCTCTCGCTCTCTTGGAAGCTTAAGTGGCCTTGCTCTCGCTCTCTTGGAAGCTTAAGTGGCAAAGGCCGCTAGCTGCTCAGCGAAAGCGCACTGCTGATCGCCCTGTTGGGTGTGACGCTTGCCGCCGCAGCTGCGTCAGCAGCACTCTCGATCAAAGCTGCTGCTCTCGCTCTCTCGGAGGCTTGAGTGACACGCAGGCTTCTCGAGTGGCACAGGCCCCGCTTGCTGCTCGGCGAGCGCATCGCTGATCGCCCTGCCGGGTGTGACGCTGGCCTCTGCGGCTGCGTCGGCTATACGCTCTCAATCAAAGCTGTGCTGTTCTCGCTCTCTTGGAAGCTTGAGTGGCACCAGCTGAGCAGCGAGCGTACCGCTGATCACCTCGTCGGGTGCTGCGTCGGCTATACGCTCTCGATCGAAGCTGCTGCTCTCGATCTCTTCGAAGCTTGAGTGGCACAGGCTTCTCGAGTGGCACAGGCCGCTCGCTGCTCGGCGAGCGCACCGCAGATCGCCCTGCCGGGTGTGAGGCTGGCCTCCGCAGCTGCGTTAGCTATACGCTCTCGATCAAAGCTGCTGTTCTCGCTCTCTTGGAAGCTTGAGTGGCACCAGCTGAGCAGCGAGCGTACCGCTGATCGCCTCGTCGGGTGTGCTGCGTCGGCTATACGGGTGCTGCATCGGCTATACGCTCTCGATCGCGTCGGCTATACGGGTGCTGCATCGGCTATATACGCTCTCGATCGAAGCTGCTGCTCTCGATCTCTTGGAAGCTTGAGTGGCACAGGCTTCTCGAGTGGCACAGGCTGCTCGCTGCTCGGCGAGCGCACCGCTGATGTTCGCCTTGTTGGGTGTGACGCTTGCCGCCGCAGCTGCGTCGGCTATACGCTCTCGATCAAAGCTGCTGCTCTCGCTCTCTCGGAAGCCTGAGTGGCACAGGCCGCTTGCTGCTCGGCGCGGGCATCGCTGATCGCCCTGTCGGGTGTGATGCTCGCCGCCGCAGCTGCGACGGCTATACGGCTATATACGCTCTCGATCAAAGCCGCTGCTCTCGCTCTCCGAGGTTTGAGTGGCACAGGCCGCTCGCTACCCTCGCTCTCGGAGGCTTGAGCGGTGCAGGCCCTTCGCTGGCACCACTGATTGCCCTGTCGGGTGTGACGCTCGCCGCCGCAGCTGCGACGGCTATACGCTATATACGATCTTGATCAAAGCAGCTGCTCTCGCTCTCTTGGAAGCTTAAGTGGCCTTGCTCTCGCTCTCTTGGAAGCTTAAGTGGCAAAGGCCGCTAGCTGCTCAGCGAAAGCGCACTGCTGATCGCGCTCTCTCTCGTTTGAGTGGCACAGGCTCTCGCTGCTCAGCGCGCGTTCCGCGGATCGCGATGCCGGGTTGTGACACTCGGCACCGCAGTTGCGTCGGCTATACGCTCTCGATCAAAGCTGCTGCTCTCTTGCTCTCTCGGAAGCTTGAATGGCACAGGCTTCTCTTCTTCTCGAGTGGCACAGGCCGCTTGCTGCTCGGCGCTGGCACCGCTGATCACCCTGCCAGGTGTGACGCTCGCAGCCGCGGCTGCGTCGGCTATACGCTTTCGATCAAAGCTGCTGCTCTCGCTCTCTCGGAAGCTTGAGCGGCACAGGCCGCTTGCTGCTCAAGCACCGCTGATCGCCCTTCGGTCGGGTGTGACGCTCGCCGCCGCGGCTTTCTCGATCTAGGCTGCTGCTCTCGCTCTCTCAGGCTTGAGCGGCACAGGCTGCTCGACGCTGGCACCCCTGATCGCCCTGTCGGGTCTTACGCTCGCCGATGCAGAGCTGCGGCGGCTATACGCTCTCGATCAAAGCTGCTGCGATCAAAGCAGCTGCTCTCGCTCTCTCTAGCTTGAGTGGCACAGGCGCTCGCTGCTTAACGCGCGTACCGCGGATCTCCTCGCCTAGATGTGACACTCGGCACCGCAGCTGCGTCAGCTATACGCTCTCGATCAAAGCTGCTGCTCTCTCGCTCTCTCTGAAGCTTGAGTGGCACAGGCCGCTTGCTGCTCAGCACGCACGCCGCTGATCGCCCTGCCAGGTGTGACGCTCGCCGCCACAGCTGCGTCGGCTACGCTCTCAATCAAAGTTGGTCAAAGTTGCTGCTCTCGCTCTAAGAGGCTTGGTTGGCGCAGGCCCTTCGCTGGCACTGCTGTTCGCCCTGTCGGGTGTGACGCTCGCTGCCGCAGCTGTTTCGGGTGTGACGCTCGCTGCCGCAGCTCTTTCGGTTAAACGCTCTTGATCAAAGCTGCTGCTCTCACTCTCTCGGAAGCTTTTGAGTAGCACAGGCTGGAGCTTGGTGCGCGCACCGCATGCGGCACCTTACCACGGCCCTCGAGATCCGTCTCAGGCCAATTATCATCAACATCTTACAGCGCTCTTACGACCTCCGGATCTATTCTTGAACTTCCACGCCTTCGGCCTCGTGCAGCCTTACTCGAGACATCTCGAGCCCCGAGTACTCCTCGGCTCGTCTCAGGCTGGCCTTACTCGAGACATCATGAGCTTGGGAAGCTCGTCTCAGGCCTAATCTCTGGAACCTTTCTACCGCTACGTCTTTGCGTAAAGACAACAGCAACAGCGAGTGATGCTCAACCATCGTGCAGCCCTTCGTACGAGTGGCCGATACTGTCTCGGTCGACGTGGTCTACACTTGGCTGTACCACCGATGTTGCCGCCAGCCCCGAGAAGGTCCCGAGCACGCCTCGGATGGCCCTTCGCCGGCGCGGGGGCGGTGACGACGAGATGGGTGACGTGTCCGTACACCCAAACGCCACCGATGGCCCACCGCTCGGGCTGCAAAGCCCGGGGTTTGGCAAATCCACCACTCTTGCGCCTCCGAACTCGGCCCCTTCACTAGAAGACGTGCTCGAAGGGGGCGCATTTACGATCTCCGGATCTATTCTTGAACTACCACGCCTTCGGGCTCGTGCAGCCTTACTCGAGACATCTCGAGCCCCGAGTACTCCTCGGCTCGTCTCAGGCTGGCCTTACTCGAGACATCATGAGCTTGGGAAGCTCGTCTCAGGCCTAATCTCTGGAACCTTTCTACCGCTACGTCTTTGCGTAAAGACAACAGCGAGTGGGGCTCAACCATTGCGCAGCCCTGGAGATTCCACTCGTGCGCCTTTTCTGGGCGAGTGGCCGATACTTGAACATCCACGCCTTCGGGCTCGTGCAGCCTTACTCGAGACATCTCGAGCCCCGAGTACTCCTCGGCTCGTCTCAGGCTGGCCTTACTCGAGACATCATGAGCTTGGGAAGCTCGTCTCAGGCCTAATCTCTG
>Ga0210242_101829_pt1 | contig 14214 bp, 9 predicted proteins | sample ChrtobMeP5a_16mM_FD_155445 | JGI IMG/M metagenome (GOLD analysis project Ga0210242, IMG submission 155445) | Chrysochromulina tobin associated microbial communities from unialgal haptophyte culture, Seattle, Washington, United States - P5a_16mM | ecosystem: Host-associated > Algae > Haptophytes >... | reverse complement strand
CAATGCGTCAGAACCTGTCCGGGAGCACGGGGATGGGGTGAGACGTGGGTGGCGGGTGCGGAGCCATCAGAAATGGCTCCGCAAGTGGTGGTGGTGTGCAGCACGTGCCAGCCACGGCCCGCGGCCGGCGACGGCTGGACTATGTCAATCAGTGGGGACAAGGAGCTACCGCACCTTGTCCGAACGTGTTGAGTGAGTTTGACCGCCGATAGGAGCCTCGTTTCGAAGCGCACGCGACAGCGTGTGTGCCATGAGTGGTTTAAAGTCGCGATGGTACCTGCACAGTTCGGGTGAGCACACGGTTGCACGTGGGCGATGAGTGGTGCACATGAGGGGTGCTCACAGGGCAAGAGTGTGAGAGATCGAGAAGGCAGCAAGCACTCCACTGCGGCCACTCCGGAAAGAGTGGACAGCGAGGCCGCCGTGTTGCCACAGGACTTCGAGGATACGGTGCATGCGAGGCAGCTGAAGGCGTTGTGCAGAAGTTTGGGGCGAAGGATGAGTCGTCAAGGTCCGGGACGCTCACCTTCAATGGGACTCACGCATCTGAACGCGGCGCGACCGCGAGAAAAGTCGAGTGGGGTCCCGCATTGCGGGAGTTCGAAAATTTTGTCGGATCTCGTTTCACACCGGCGTGCAACACGTCTGGGCCGCACGCAACATGGCTCCCCCGAGCCCCGTCGCGCCGGGGTACCGATCGCGACTCGCGAGGCGCGATGAGCCATCATGAGGCAGCGGCTCTCGATGTACCTACACTAGTCGCCAAGTACGTATACCCGGGGCGCTTCCTAATGACAAATGAGCTCTTCCTCGACATACGCTAAAATGAGTCTTGAGTGCAAGCACCAGCGAGCTAAGCACAACGAGCAGGGGAGCGGACTACCTCATCCTCAAATACGCGTAACGCGACATTTTCACACTCCGATGTCGGCATGTCCACGTGTGCGGCGCGCTCTGCACATAAGCGTTCTTGGGTTTGCCGCGCCGCGGCTCTCCCCTTTCGCTTAATGATGCACGTGCCGCGCCCCGAACTAGCCCAGCGCCTGGGCGGGCGAGGCGACTCTCCAAGCTCACATCTCAGCTCTCGGCTCCAATGCGCTCAGCGTCCGCGACTTACCCATGGGCCCACACCACACCCTCTTGTCCCAGGCATTCAGATCAGCCTTTGGTCGTTCGCCGCACTGCTCTGTACATCTCGATGCCGCCCGCCCTGGCCACACCTATGCCACACCTCCGCCATACCTCCGCGGCTACTTTTGATCTTGGGCGTCGTCTTGGGCGTCTCCAGCCCCTCACACTCGCGCCTCTACACTCTCGCCTCCACACTGCTCCAATGCCCCGCCATCCGGGAGCGCTCAAATGATCTCAAATGATCTGTGCGTGAGCTCAAATGAGCTCAAATGAGCTCAAATGATCCACCATCCGGGGGCCTGCTTCGCCGTCTCGGGCGTATTGGGCAGGAGAGGCAGCGTCTCGCGTCTCTGCTGGTACGCGGCGCGCGTGCTGCTGATCACTGGGTCGTCCGCACGCAGGGCGTCCGAGCTGCCCGAGACGGCACCCTTGCTCTTCCAGAAGCCCTTCATCCCATTCTCCATCTTGGTACGGAAGCTCCGGCTGCTCTTGGCGATGCCGTCGAGCATCGTGCGGGCCGTGGGCATCGGCGCATTGTTGCGTGGCGTGCTGCCACAATTGTTGCGCGGGGTGAGCATCGAGGGGAGCCGGAGCCCACCGACGCCGCGGCTGATTTGGCGCGGTGAGTTACGCGGCGATTTGGAGTGACGGGGGCTGAGCAGCACACCCGCCGGCAGCGCCGCCGTTGTCGTCGCCGCTGTCGCCGCCGCATTGAGCGGCAGCGGCTGGCGCGCGCCGCCCAAGCCCGGCAGGCGCAGCGCCGCGACGAAGCGACCCCGGGCGGGAGTGGTGTTCGGGCGGAAGTGGTGGTCGGTTCCGGGAGTGGTGTACTGGCTGCGATGCGAGGCCGCGAGTCCCTCGTGCAAGAAGCTGAGCGACGCGAGCACCTCGTCCGACCTCGGCGTCATCCGGCGGGCCGTGAGTTCCTCGACGGCATCGGAGCGAGAGCTCTCGAGAGCGCTGCTGAGCAGATCGTCCGCCTGGTTGAGCAGCTCAAGCCGGATGGCCTCCGGCCCATGCGCGCCCGGAGCGTCGCGGTGCGAGGGGGGCGGTTCGATCCCCTCCAGGCCCGGAGCCAGGCCCGGGGACTCCGCAGTGCTGGTCGTGCCAAGCGTGAGTGAGTAGACCTCCACACCCTCCGTGGATGGGGCCACCTTGGGGCCACCTCGTAGCGAGCGCATCCGGTTCGAGCCCATCCCCATCCCGATCCGATCGGCCAAGTTGGGGCGCCGCTTGGGCATGCCGCGCTTGGTCGGAGGAGGAGCCGGAGGCGGCATGACCGTCGGCGGCACCGACGGCTCCGCTAGAGGCCGTCCCGACTCTGGCACTGACTCGTCGGCTTGGCGCTTGTCGGGGATGTTGGCGAGGACGCTGTGCGGCTTGTCACTCAGCCGGGGCACGTGCCGGTACGCGACGAGGAACGACTGGTTCCCCATCTTGACGCGCGTTGTCGGTGGCGAAGTCGTCTGCTCGCTCTGCGCGGCGGGCGTAGAGGCGGCCGCCGCGAGCTTCTTCGGCGCCTCGATGGCCGTGCCGTCGGCAGTCACCAGCTTCGCCATCTCTTCGTCCGTCAAGTCCGACGCCACCGCGCCGACAGCTTTCAGCCCGAGGCTCAGGCGGCCCATGAGCCGGATCTTGAGCGGCGAGTCGCCGTGACGAAGCGGACGGGCGCGCGGCTTCGTGACGGAGCCTGCCTTCTTGCTCGGCTTCGAACCCGGCGTCTTCTTCCTGCTCGCGCTCGCCACGGCGCCCGCACCCTCGGGAGCGCCGTCTCGAGCGGCGGCTCCGCTCGCGCCATGCGAAATGGTCTCGACGGACGACGTGGCGCCGCTCGAGACGGCGCTCTGGACGGCGCTCGAGACGGCGCTCTGGACGGCGCTCGAGATGGCGCTTTGGACGACGAATCCCGCCATGCGAGTGATCCCCCCCTCCGAGAGGGGAGTGCGACCAGTGGGCGGGAGCTCTTCCGCCATGGGCACAGGCGTCTGCGGCGAGTGTGGGAAGCCGAGTGGCAGCACCAGGCTTATGGGCGAATGTTCCGGCACCGCAGCCGCTGTCCGCGGACTCGGCGTCATCGCCACAGTCGTGGCGGCAGAGGCGACAGAGCTCTTTGCGGTGCCGGGCGTGGCGGCGGCCGCGCCGCGGTTGGCCGCGGCGTAGGGCGTCGCGATCGCATACCCCAGGTAGGGGTGGCCGGTGGGGGTGGGCGGCGGCGGCAGCTCAGCCAGTTGCCCAACTCGGCGCTCACTAAGGTGGTGCGGCTCGTCCGTCTCCTCATCGAGCGTCTGAAAGGCCTCGAGGATGCTCGCGCGACCATCGCTCGTCAAGAGCGAGGCCCGCATGGGCGTCATGGTCTCCATCGGCCGCTTCAGGCAGCGTCCAAAGATGGACATCTGCGCGAGCGCGATCTCACGCACGAAGGGCAGATCCGCGATGAACGCATCCCAATAATTGTGCGTCTCGGCCGCGCGCAGTGACGCGACCAGCGCGATGTTCGAGCCCTCGCGAGACGAGCCAGAAGCGAGCCCACTGGATGAAGAGAGATCCACAGCAGCTGCCGTCTCGAACTGCTCGGTGAGCATGCTCAAGGAAGTCTCAACGGCCAACGTGTCAACGGCCAGCCGGTGCCGGAGTCGGCCCATGTACGATGGGGAGGGCCGGATTCGGAGGCGGCCCGTCGTTGAAGGCGTGGAGGTGGCGACGGGCAATGGAGAAGCGGCAACGGGAGCCGCGGGCTCTTCGGCCGCGGGCGCCACGACGGTCACCTCGGCGACGGGCGCCTCGGCGACGGTCACCTCGGCGACGGGCGCCTCGGCGACGCTCACCTCGGCGACGGGCGCCTCGGCGACGCTCACCTCCGTGACGGTCACCTCGGCTACGGGCGCCTCGGCTACGGGCGCCTCGGCTACGGTCACCTCCGTGACGGTCACCTCGGCGATGGTGATCTCGGCGGGCGCCTCGGCGACGGGCGCCTCGGCGACGGGCACCTCGGCGACGGGCGCCTCGGCGACGGGCGCCTCGGCGACGGGCGCCTTCGCGACGGGCGCCGCGGCTCCGACTGCGCGTGAGTAGTGATGACGCTTGGACAGGACGGGTGGGTTCTCACCAAAGGTCGGGACAAGAATCGGTAGTCCGACCGAACCCTTCGTCGAATTCTTGCGCCCGGGGCTCTTCTTCTGGACCTTCTTCTTAAGAGGGCTGACGAGCGGCGCAGTGTCGACGAGTGGCACACCGAACCGGTCGGTAGTCGGGTCTCGCTGCTTCAGAGAACCTGCGAACTTGTCGATGATGCTCTTCCGCCTGGCGGCGGGCTTGACGCATGGGCTCGAGCTCACAACCCCGCGTGGCGCCGCCACGGGCGCGGGGCCGGCAGCCGCCTCGTCCTCCATGGCCGTCTTGGCGGAGGCGTCGTATGCTGCCTGCACTGCAGGAGGCAGCAAGGCAGTCTCGGCCTCGGCCGCGGGGATGGTCGCCGAAGGGTGCGAGTCGCTCTCGATGGTCTGGGGGCTGGTGTTCATCGAGCGGTGAGTGTGGTACATCTCGGCGGCCTCTGCGAGGGCCTCAGCCTTCATTGTGGCGATCGTACGAGGGCTCACCAGCCCCGTAGCTTCACGTGCCTCCACGTATGCCAGGCGAGCCTCGGCAATCTGCGCGGCCTTGGCCGTGGCGGGTGCTTCTGTGTCCCATGGATTTTGCACCCGCGCCTTTGCAGGCTGGGGCGACTTGAGAAACATCGCGTTCGTCAGGGCGAGCGAGTGCAGGCGCGCGACAGCAACGGGGTCGACCATGCGCGGCGTGCCCACCTGCGGCTCCGCTGGAGTCGCGATTGCGGGCGCATCGGCGGCAAGGGAAGCATGGCCATTGCCCACTTGCTTACCGGCATCGAGCGCCATCTTCGTGTTGAGGGTAAGTGAGTTCAGGCTGTTGGTGCGATTGCCGAGCGCCCTCCTCGTCGGCGGCGCGTCGACGGCAGCGGCCGATTCGGTGTACTTTTGCATGCGCGTGGAGACGTCCTTGGAGAGCGCGAGCTTCGGGCGGCTCGCCTTCATCACCTCCGCCGCCGCGAGCATCGTCTCCTCGCGCACGAGCGAGAGGGACACGGTTGCCATGATGCCGAGAGTTGTATTCGAACGTGGGCGCTTCGGAGACGATTTTCGAATGGCGGGAGTTCACAGTGAAGATGTGAGGAAGTCAAGTCCAGATTCCCTCTAGTGGGTTTCCTTTTGGGTGTTTGTGAATGTGTTTTTGAGGTGTGATCATGAATGAGTGCGTCGGAGACGCAAATGCGCGACGGGAGATTGCGTGCGGTCCTCAATGGGACGAGGCGCTCGAGCAGGTGAGCCTCCAACGTCGCCAACGCCAGCCCACAAACCACGGGACGATGGCATACTGGTCGCGGTGGGCGAGCCGGGGCCTGCAACTCCACCTCGACATTCCATGACTCCGAGTGAGACCTTTGACATCAGTGAGTTTGCTGACGCCTCACCACCCGGCGCTGAGCCTCCTCTGTGGAATATTCGAGGTAGTCCTGGCGCCTCGCCGCCCGCTTCACCACCCGGCGCTGAGCCTCCTACGACTCCGCCTCGAAGCAGCCCACCTCGGTCGCATACCCCATGCAGCGCCAGTGCCTCCGGGACGGCCGTGAACGCATCTTCCGAATCGCCCCAGGTGGCGACGCCTCTTGCGCGCACGAACGAGATGCTCGTGCAAATGGTGAATGCGCAGAGCACCGCCCTCGTGCGCCAGAACGCCGCCCTCGAGGCGGCTCTGCGCGAGCGCGAGCGGACGATCCACAACCTCCGTTACCAGCTCGGCCATCCGGATGCATCCCATGTGCTTCAGGATCGGCCGGACGCAACGGCGATGGGCTCGGCCGCGGCCGCCGCGCCCAAGAGGCCTGCGGAGTGGACCACGGCAAAGATCATTGGGCTCAGTAGCTGGGCATGCGTACTGCTCGCGGCCTTCACGATCAGCGTGGCGCTCGCCGTCTCCGCCATCCTGTCCGCCGCGCACGAGCACGGGCGTCTCGTAGCCATGCAACAGTACGCGCCGACGGCCGGCGCGGCTGCCGTGTACAACCAGCCCTCGACCGGACTGGGCGCCGTGTTGGGCGTTCGGCGTGAGCTCGCCGATCCACCGCCGTCAAACGCGCTCGGCGCCGAGGGCGCGGCAACGGTGGCTCAACACGACGTGGCGGCGGTTGCTCAACACGACGCGATTACCGGCGCTCAACACAAGGCTCCGCAAGGTGCGTCAGATTCTGCTGCAGCCAAGAGCAACGTCACGTGTCTCGCTAGCGCCCCTGCTAGCGCCCCTGCTGCGAACAGCGCAGCCCAAGAGCTACCGGTCGTCGATGAGGGTACCGCCGTTGACACACCTGCCCTAGCTGCGATCGCGACCTCGAGCCCGCCGCCCCCATCCACGCCGCAGCCCAGCCCGCCGCCCCCATCCACGCCGCCGCCCAGCCAGCAGCAACCAATTGAGATGGAAGCCGCTACCGGTACCAATCATTCCTACCCTAGCGCTGGCCCAGCGCCAGCGGGCGGCGTCGGCGCGGAAATCGAGGTGGATCCGTCGAAGCCCCCGATGAGCGATGAGGACAGGCTCGCGCAGGCGGGCAGCCTCAAGGCAGCGGCGAACGCGCAGTACAAGCAGGGTGACGTTGCCGGCGCATGCGCAGAGTACGAGCGTGCTCGTGCTCTCGTCGAGCCCGTCGCAGAGACGTCGGTCGAGAAGGCGCCGCTGCTGCTCGCTCTACGCCTGAACAGCGCCAACTGCGCCCTGCAGGCGAAGAGCTTCGTCGACGCGCTCGCGCACACGGACGCGGCGATCGCACTGTCGCCGCAGTCGGTCAAGGCGCATTTTCGTCGCGGCCAGGCGCTGCAGGCGCTCGGGCGTGTGTCGGAGGCCGAGGCGGCGTACAGCGAGGTGCTCAAGCTAGAGCCGGCGAACCGCGAGGTCGGCGCAAAGCTTCAGGAGCTACGGAGCTGATTCCTTTTGTAGTTCTTCCATGTGTACTACGTGGTCGTCTTAGGGATCCCCCGCCGAGAGAACGACATCCCGCCGGTCCGCACGCAATCGGTTGAAACACCATCTTTCACGAGGGTTCTGAGCGGGTACGATTACCGTTTGTGCGCTTCATTACGTTAGACGTTTGAGCGGTACGGTAGGCGCTACGTCAGGCCTAGGCGCGTCGGGGTACCGCGTACCACGTTCTAACTTCTATTTCTAAAATATGCGAAAGTTCGCACGGAGATTTGGTACTTTTGTCTCATGTTCTGTATACACTCAGTTTGAAATCAGGGTATGAGGAAGGGGAGGGTTGAGCCCTGGCCTCGACAACTCGACAGGAAACTCGACAGGAACTCGACAGCTACTTGACAGGATACTCGACAGCTGCTCGACAGCTACTCGACAGGATAGCTCGACAGACCTCGACAGACCTTGACAGACCTTGACAGACCCCCCCCTGACTGCATGTGCCTGGGCGTCAAGCTGTCAAGCTCGACAGCTCGACAGACCTTGACAGACCTCGACACGAGGTAACACGAGGTCTAAGACTGGGATCTAGCACTAGCTGAGAGTAAGCTGAGAGAAGCCAGGTGAGAGCCCCACTCCTTCAGGGTGAAGGTTGGTGGGCCCAGTGGTCAACTACACAAATTGGTGGCTGGGTGATGGATGTTCTGGTGGACCATTCGTTCCACGTTCGTGCTCTTTCGTGCTCTTTTTGACCTAATTCTCCTCAGAATTGCATTAAGATTGCATTTTCTGGTCTTGAAACCAGTGGCTAGGTAGGGGTTTAGGGTGGGTATTACAAAAATAACAGTAAAGAAACCTGTGGCTATGTAGGGGTTAGGGTGTGACGGGTCCTGATCTCCGAGCCCGAGTTCTTTATCCGTTTGTGGTTTGACCTAGTTTGGTTTTTGATTTATGTGTGGATCCTCTAGGCCTACTGCTGTGAGAGTCAGAGTGCTTCATGCAAAATAGCAATGCTACATGCCAGGCTCGAGCTCGACAGCACACTCGACAGTGTATATAAACTCGACAGCCTCGACAGAGAAACTCGACAGCTACTCGACAGCTCGACACCCAGGCACATGCAGTCAGCCTCGACAGCCTCGACAGCTACTCGACAGGAGCTCGACAGGCTCGACAGGCAAGGCCTCGACAGCACCTCGACAGCGCCTTGACAGTCGACTCGACAGCACCTCGACAGCGCCTCGACGAAGCCTCGACAGCTCGACAGCTCGACAGCCAGGGCTCAAGGGGAGGGGTGCATCGTGCAAATCCAGATAGGAGATATTAATCCCTCCCCTACCCCCTTGGCGCTTGGGTGAATCACTCAGTTTGAAATCAGGGTATGAGGAAGGGGTGCAAATCCAGATATTAATCCCTCCCCTACCCCCTTGGGTGAAAATAGGTGACCCGACGTGTGTAGAGCTGTGGTATCGAGGTTATCGAGGAAAGGATGAAACGTTGAAACCGAGAAACCCTCCCCCAAGCGCCAAGAGGTCAGAATCTCGCGCACCACTATGTTGAAACTCCATAGGTTGATTACCTCAGAGAGTGTTGAAATAGAAACCCAGAGGCCGCCCTCCAACGCCCAATGGTCGAAATCTCGCGCACCCCTATGGGTTGAAACACTGAAACACCATAGGGTATATAATTACCTGAGAGTGCAAAGGGCCCGGCCTGAGAGGTGAGTGTTGAAACGCCCAAGGTCAAAATCTCCTCCGGATGCAAGCACTACATGTACATGTAGCGCATACGTTCTAACATACGTTCAGCCTGTCTCGTGTCCATCTGTCATCATTTCATGAGTGTGGTTAATCATCGGACTTATCTGAAAAAATATCTCGCGTAGCGTCCGGGACTCCGGGTCATCCCGTCCCGGCTCCGCAAACAATGTACAATCGCTCGTTCGCCTCCAGTCTCCCTGTGCAACGGTATCGGCCGCATCGTCGGTTCGTCGCGGCGCCGCCCCATTTTTGCCATTCGGTCTAAATTCGGTCATATCGAGGACATGCAGTTACATGTACGGTATGCACTATGCCCTTTCTTACAAAGGTTACCATTCGACTCCAGCACTTTATAATCTTTTAACAAGATGATTGATTTAAGTTTGAATCTGACTTTCATGTCGAACTATGTCCTCTGGTGAGCGGCTCTCCAAGCGGCTCTCGGCTTGGCTCTCGGACGAAGCGTCCAAGATGCATGTCTCGTGATGTATTTTTATTGTACAATGGTTCAAACAAGAGTAGGCCGCGACGTAACTCGGTACATGTATGATGTAACTCGACATATTAAACCCAACTCGGCCATTCACAGGGATACAACAGTTGATTCATGTTTCACTGTTAACAAGTAAGCTCACCCAAACCGTCTTCTCCCACGCCCTTTCCCGGCAACTCCTCACAAGGGGCCGCGAGGGTCGGAAGGATGTACCAGGACGATAAGCGAGTAAATAAGCGAGCGGGGCTTCACTCGGTCCGACCGATACCCTCAGAGGATCGGCGGCCGATCGAGGATCTGACCTCGAAGCCCCGCCCCAACTCCGAACCTGCCTTTTTTTCTTTTTTTGGTGCCAACTGGGCACCATCGGCGAGGGACTCGTTCAACTCTTTTGCCCTCCGCCAAGGGCCCTCCGCCTGCACGAGCCACGGCGATGATGAGGTTTATCTTTTTCCCTCGATGAGCCGTCGCGCGATCCTTGGCACACTGCCCGCCTGCGCGCGCCCCCTGTCCCACGCCCGCCTGAGCCTGAGTCGACATGCTACTTGCCACGGAGGACAACTATCAACGGATCTCGGAATCGAGGGAGCGCCGGCCGTGCCCCACTCCTTGAGGGTGGGCTCGCGGAGCACCGGTTGCTCTAACTCTCACCGCTTCAGCTCCTGAGTTTCCAAGAGATTTGGTTGCAGTTCTTCTCTGTGTCTCGTTTCACTGTTAACAAGTGAGCCCATTCATGTAGGAATACAACCTGTCAACCTTCAACCTCCAAGTTTGACATCATGTTCCATTGGTCGGCACCTGTACCAGGGACCGCGGCGCTCCGTGAGAGTTGGCGGCGTGGGCGCCACTTTCCTGAGCTGGTATGCTGTACGCAGACAAGCGCGCCATCGAGACTCACTTGTCAGTTAAACTGCTCAAGATCCGTGAGAAGGAACTCAAGTTTTACCATGAGAATTGCAGGGTCCTTGCAAGGAACGCTGCGTTGCTTGCCGGTTTTTCATTCTACGGCATTATTATGGCTGACATTTCAACAGAGTCTTCTGATTTGCTCAAGACATGCTACCTGTGCTTGTCGATCGCATCCATGGGCTTCGGGCTCATCGCGGTGGTCAATGCGACGCTCTGCGGCATGCTTGGCCCTGGCCTAGCACTACGAGGTCCCAACGGCTCGATACACCATGCAGTCGACGGTCTCATGATCGAGTACCGTTCACTCGTTATGTTATTCGTGCTGTGCACGTCCTGCTTCCTTGCGAAAACATTGCTCTTCGCATGGCTCCAGTATTCCTGGCAGGTCGCGCTTTGCATGACGCTTACTCTCTTCGTGTTCATCTTCGATATTGTGCAGTACATCCAGGGACTGTGCGAGCAACTCACCCTCGACTCGGACGATTACGTTATGGGCAAGTTTGACTTTCACAACCGAATAGACGGTGCGGCTACCTCGGCGCACGCGGAGCCGTCAGCAAGCAGTTGCGAGGGTAAGATTGGCCGTAAGTCGTAAGAAAGGGTATGTATACGCTTGACCACCGCGCCGTACTGAATCAAAAGTCCATGGTTGCTAGGACACGCCAGGGCGGTGTAAAGGACTAAGGAGACCGGTCAGATAAGCCTAGGAGGGTCACGGTGACGCCACGCGTGTCATTATCTGTGGCAAGTTACTGGCGTTCAATGTTCTGCTGCGCTACTGGAGCCTTGGCTGTGGGCTCGCGCTCCGCACTGCTAGGAGCTAGCGCGGGCAGTCGCCCAGTATTGAGCGAGCTCCTTCTCGTCTTCTTCTTTTCGTCGCCTCCGCTCCTCCGCGGCCTCCGCCGACCCTTTGCGGACCGCACTCGCAGCAGCCGAACGCTGTGACGCCTGCGCAACTGCTGTCAGGAGGGTCGCGAGATCCAGAAGCTGATTAGCCACTGCCTGCGCCTGCATGGCGCTCCACTGCGTCGGGTCGGGCGCCAGCTGGAGCGAGCCGACGAGGTCGGCCGCGCCGCTCGACACGGCGCGCGCGAAGCAGTCACTCATGGGCACAGCGCCCTCACCGTCAGGCACGAGAGCGCCAGCCGTTGAGGCGTCTCGCTTCGAGGCGGCGGCGACGGCGGCGGCGGCGGCGACGGCGGCGTCAAATTCGCTGGCGAGCCGCTCGATGGCTTCGGCCGCCTCGGCCGCCTGGTGCTTCTGCTCCTTGAGCTCAGCGCGGAGCCTCACAACCTCCGCATTCAATCTCGCCACCTGCACGCGCGGCCGCAAGACATCCGTCGTCGGCTTGGGCACGGTGACGCCCTCATCGTTTGTGTTTTCTAAGTCGAACAGGGAGGGATCGACAAAGTCCTCGTAACCGTCCTGGGCATGCCCGCCTTCCGTGTATCTGGCTGAGTCGAGCTTCGACCGTGCCGAGTCGAGTGTACTCGCCAAGGCCACGCTAGCTAGCGACAGCTTGGGCACCAGAGGCTCACCAAGCTTCGACGCCACGGGCAGCGAAATGCGAGCGTGCGGATTGTTCATCTCGGCCCTTAGCTGCGCGATACGCTCGACGTAGGATAAGACAGGTTTAGGAGTCAAACTTTTGTTGGGCCTCGAGGCACGCTCGCTCGAAGCCGAGGGGGCACTGCTACTGATGCTGCTGCTGTACTTCGCGGGGCTGGCCTGGCCCGCTTGCTGCACATTCGACGGTTTGAAGTCGCCCTGGGGCGTCTGTGACTTGCGCAGCGTCCTCGGCGACTTGTGCGGGGGTTGCATCAAATTTTAAATCTGTTTCGTCGCTGATCACATACACGTCGCACAATAAGTTCAAGTTCAAGTTCAGGTTCGATGGCACATTCGATAGGCATCCTGTCGGTTGTCCCGCCGATTCAAATTCAGAGAGTGTGTCACGCAGAGTCTTTTCGAGCCTGCAGAGTGCCTGCACAGTTGCAAGACTTTGCACAGCGTCCACGTGAAGTGTGTGCCGCCGCAATGCACGCCACTGCTGCGCCCACGAGTGCCTTGGCGAGGATGAAAAGTCCAGATCTCTAGCTTGTTCCAAACCTTTATGGGAATGCGGAGGCAACCTTCGTCAGACTGAGCCATTTGCACACGGCCGGATGGCTACGCCGTGGCACACCGCTCTTCCGGGTCTAAGATGCCCAAACAGCATTTCGAGAGAACGTACCCATTGGGGTGCGCACCTTCGTCTGCAATGCTTCGTTGTGCCTTGCACGTTGTGATGGCCACAGGCCGTGGCGTCGCACGCTCCTCTGCTGCGCGGGCTTCGGCGCGTGATCCATGGTGTGCCTCGCGCCTCCTTCCTCGTGCCTCGGTCAAGTTGTCCTCTTCGAGCACGAAGCAGCCTGCACGCGAGCTGTGGGGTGACCGTCACGGCGACAGCCCCCAAGCTGCGCGCGCATTGGAGCTCTTCCTGAAACGTGCGTCACCCGAAGCAGCAGCCATCGTCGATGAGTTCCTTCAGGCGCGGCGCCGTGGCACCAGCCTGGACGACTTCCTTCTAAGCAACCTCCGTCGAGCTCTCCGACCTGGTGAGGACCCAGGGCCTTTTGTACTCGAATGGCAAGCCTTCGCTAGTGGGGCGATCGCCACCAATCGAAACGACGTCGCCGCCAAGGCGTGGACACAGTGGGAGGCCTTTGGCGGTGCGAATAATCGTGCCACGCCTCTGCTTGCATTTCCAGCGGGTGAGACGATCGAGGCCGCCAGCCGCGTGAGACTGGCTGGGGTGGCTCGCATGGATCGGTGCCTGTCTGCTGCCTCGGCCGCCGGGCTTCGCGCCTTCGTGCTTGCCTCGCGAGATGAGAGTGTCACTCGAGCTGCCTCCGACAAGAAGGCTGGTGCGACCGAGCTCTCGCGCGTCCTCTCCCCCCGGGATGTGGGCTCGTCGGTCGTGACGCGCTGGGACGTGCGCTTGCCGTGGGTCGAGATTGTGCGCGAGTGCACGCACGAGTTGATGGGCGCCCCTGACGACGCGAGCTCTCTCGGCCACGCGCTGTCCGCACTCAGCGGGGGGGACAGCGCGCAGCTCTTTGAATGCGCGGCCGTCATCTCGGCTGAAGGCGCTGCCCCTCAGATAGTCCACGCCGACACCATACAGACGGCGGCGGGCGCGCAGCTCTTTACCGTCTTCGTCGCGCTCCAAGAGATTGCCGATCACCAAGGACCCACACGCTTCCTTCCCTACACGCACACGTGCACGATCTCGCATCGGGAGCTCGAGCGAGACTCGCCGGACGCCGCCTTCTGTCAACGGACACCCTCGGTCAGCGCTCTGCTGGGCGTGGGCGATGTCGCGCTGTACGACAGCCGCACGCTCCATTGTGGCGGCCCCCACAGGGCGCCCGCGAACCTTGCGGAGACCCGTGTGGAGAGGGTGCTCTTCTACGTGTCGTTCAAGCACGCGCTCACTACGGAGGCGGAGCTCTCCAATCGCGATGTGCACGGGGCAGGCTCGATCCTGCCTTCGGTCGCGGCGCACAAGATGAGCCTCGGCGTGCTGCGCGCCCGCCGATCGCCGAGCGGGAATGCTGTGAGTGCCTGAGTGTCAGTGACCTCAAGTGTGCGCGTTTCGCTGCTTTCGCCATAGTCTCTCTCTCGGGGGTCGGGTCTTTGCGTCTTGGGCCGTCTCGCATAGTCTCTCTCGGCACTCCGAGGGCTTGACCCAAGGGGGAGTGCGGTCTACTATTTTTCATGTATACTTTATAACAAAGGCCCTAACCCCACACCTGTTTGGGAATTGAATGGTTCGTCCGAAGGAAATGCTTAATACAAGCTTAGGCGAATCGAATGCGGCCCGCTCGGCCACTTAGTCGGATCGAATGCTCGGCCGTGACCGGGCACTTACCCGTTGGATGGTTCTCACCATCACGTGTT
>Ga0210242_101827_pt1 | contig 14221 bp, 8 predicted proteins | sample ChrtobMeP5a_16mM_FD_155445 | JGI IMG/M metagenome (GOLD analysis project Ga0210242, IMG submission 155445) | Chrysochromulina tobin associated microbial communities from unialgal haptophyte culture, Seattle, Washington, United States - P5a_16mM | ecosystem: Host-associated > Algae > Haptophytes >... | reverse complement strand
TTCTGAACTGTGCAGTAAACCATGTCGGCCCCAGACGGTCCAGTCCAGATCAGTGGTGTGCGTGGCGTGCTCGTTGTGTGTGGGCTCGGGCATCCGCTTGCGCGCGCGTTCGTCGCGGGCACGCTCGGGATCGGGCCTAGGTCGGCCTTCACAGAGGAGGGGTACTTGCGTCCTCAGGTTGGATTTAGGGTATGTTTTTTTCTTAAAATGGAACACGGTGTGAATTGGAACACTTGCTGCCAAAAATGATTTCGGAGATCCGGCGTATACATGTAACTCTTGTTACCATCTCCCACTCGCGCTTTGGGCCTGTGCAGCATTCGTGCCCCTCTGCCCAGCTTCGCGTGCGTCAAGGTATCCGTATGCCTGACCCTGAGCGCTGACGCGCATGATCATCGCGCGCTCCCATGCCCAGCGCCGTGCCGCGCGCGCGCGCGTGGCGCCAGCCCCGCAGCGCCCGCGTCACGCGGTTGCTCTGGGCCGTGCCAAGCAACTCCGCTGGGCGCGGACGCGCGCGAGCCTACCCTAGTGGACGCACGCCGGCGATCGATATCGCGCGTCTCTCATCGTATGCTACCCGCCCGCCTGCTTTCCTACGCAGACTACATCCTGAGACTTCAAGACATCGAGAACCCGGGAGCCTCGAGATCAATGCTGCGCCTTCTGCTCGTCGCATTACCACTCGTCGTCGCCTTGCTGGCGGCATTCGACGAACACGAGGTCGACGCCCTTCAGCTCGTGGTGCGGTCCCCGCTTCAGTTCCAGGTGCGATCTCCGCCCAAGTCCCGCCCTCTTCGCCCCCAGCCGGCACGCGAGATCAACACGATAGCCCAACCACAGCACACTCCACTCCGCACGCACACCACCCACCTAGCGCACACATCACAATGGACGCGCCGCGGCACTAGAACGAGGGCAAGACGATCCACCCCACGATCTACTTCGTCACCAACCTCTTTACAGCCCAAGGATACCAACCCACCACAGGTGTGCCCCCCAGACCGGCCGGCCGCCACGCATGCGGCGCAGCTTCGGTCGGCCCTGCCGCTGCGCGCGCAAGGCCGCTGCGCATGCTGCAGGCGCACGCGCACGAGGCTGCGCGGGCGCGCGATGTCCGCTCCCGCGCCTGCCCGACTCCGTAGACTCCGCGCCCGCCGCGAGGCGCGACGCCACTTGTGCTGGCCCGTCATGTGCGAGCGCGCCGCCTCGCCTGTTTTGCTGACGGCTTGCGCGTTGCTCCCCCGGTGCAGGCAGCCGCAGATGCGAGAGGTCGGGCTCGACGGCCACCACGCCCTCGACATCTCCGCCACGACCGGCAGGCGCGACGTCGACACCACGGTCACGAGGATCCTGGCCGTCGTCACGCCCGCGGGCTCTGCCGCTTGGCCCAGGCGGCGAGGAGCATGTGCCTGTGAAAGCTGTTCCTGTGAGCCGGGCACGGTCTTCCTCGAGGCTGCGGCCCCGTCGGCGCACTGCTCGACCCACTCACCATCGAGTACGGCCCCGTCGACTCCGTCCTGGTCATCGGCGCCATGACCTCCGCAGCAAGCACCACCGCGGCCTCCACGCCGGCGCCGCTCTCGCTAGCCTCTCGCCACGGGTCCACCACATCACCGCCTCTCGCACGACGCCAGCCCACACTCACCCGCGTAGCAGCACTCACATTCATCTACACCGCACACAACTCACACTCACGTCACCGCCTGCCACACTCCCAGCCCGCTTCCACTCCGCCGCCCGTGCCCCAGCTGACACGCTTCTCGTGCCTGCGCGCAGCCCTCGCAAGACAAGACCTTCTCGTCGCCCACCGCGGTCGGCGAGACCCCTGGTTCGTCCTACCAGCTTCATGAGGACAACAACACCTCGGTCCCCGCCGGCCAAGGCGCTACGCGCGATGAGCCGCTTGCGGTGCGCGCAATCACTACACGATTACGGGCGAAAGGCCGCCATGCAGGTCCTCCTTGCCAAGGGGACGCGTGTGGCCACCGCGCGATGATCGCCCCTGCCTCCACCCTATGCATAGCATGTCTACGTCACGCAGCCGTGCTCTCCGTTGAGCTCACGACCAAGCGATGGTACGCTGCAATCTGTCGCCCACAGGCGCATTCGGGCAAGACGACCGCCACGGGGCTCACCTCGACGGCCACCCAATCTGACGAGACTTACTCGTGCGAGCTCGCCACGATCAATGGCAATCCTGGGTCGCTCTACCAGCGCAACGATGGCGACGCGTCGACCGCTTCTTCCGAGCAGGTGATCGACAGCAGTACCGAATGGCGGCCGCGGCGTGCTCTCTCCGCTGCGCAACGGCCCGTCTCTCTCACCTCTGACCGCGGCGACCTCTCTCGCCTCCACCTCAACATGGCCGTCTCCAACGTGACCTTCCTGGTGGTTGACCTGACCCTTGCCCACACTCCGCAGACGTGGTACTGCATCGATATCACCATCTCCATCGCGGTGGATTTCGCCGCCGTGGCTACGGCCGTTGAGTCGTCGGTCGCTGCGGTCCTCACCTCCGCCGCGGCCGCCACGACCCTGCTCGGCGGCGACCTCAAGTATCGCCTCTCGGGCTACAGCATCGCCATCATCGCCGCGGTTGCCCTGCTCGCCGCCATCCTCTCCTGCAGCCGACTGATCTCCGATTCGAAGCCGAAACAGAAAACGTGCCCCAACCTCCTTGATGGGCTTCCGACATTGCTCCGTCCACTCCCGAAGCTCTCGACCACCGTTTCCCTCACAGCGAGGATGGCACGATTCGTTCTGGTGCTCTTGCTTTGTCCAGGTGTTATGTCAACTACGCTCGATTCGGAATCCAATCATGCCGGCGTGCATGCGAGCGAGAATTTGCGGTCAGAAAAGGCAAACAACATTGGCGAGCTGGGACGAGTCCTCACGAGCAGCCAGCACGATGGGCGACAGCTCGCGCACTCCACAACGATCGTGGGCTCCGGGTCGATCGTGGGCAGCGTCGCCTCGGCGTCCCCTGTGCCCAGTTACCGCCGTGCGCTGCAGACTCAGGCGTACGGCTTGCCGCTTTGCTCTGGCTGCGGCGGTTGCTCAACGACAACTCTCACACTTCCTGCCTACACGAATGAGTATTACTACAAGACCGTCAAGAATTACACATGCAGTGCTTGTTCAAGTGTTGCCAGTGGAGGACAAATGTACATCTACCAAGCGCAGACTGGTACTGGGTCCGTGCTGAATGGATACGTGTGGTTTGACTGCGCGAACGGGAGATGGACCCGATCTGTCGTTCCCGATGGTTCCTGCTCTCCTGATGCATGGACCTGTCCTGGGCCTTACCCCACGGGAACCATTCTTGATTCTGCTCCTGCGTGGAGTTCTTGCCCATACAGCGGCGCTCCATTATGCCTCACACCGCCACCTTCGCCCTCGCCCCCGCCACCTTCCCCCTCGCCCCCGCCGCCTTCCGCCTCGCAGCCGCCGGGCCAAGCCTGCACGGAGACATGCAATTACGCCTCGGATGGTGATTGCGACGACGGCGGCCCCGGAGCCGAGTACTCGGATTGCAGCCTCGGCACCGACTGCACCGACTGCGGCCCTCGGCGCTGGACAATTGTTTCGGGCTCGTCGTATTGTTCAGTCTCGTCCGACGGCTTGTGCATCACCGATGGCAACGGAAACTATGGCGACGGCGAGTCTTGCACGATGCAGGCTCAAGTGTCGATGACCATCACCGCCACCGAGTTTAACACCGAGTTCGGCTACGATTTCATCAGGATTGGGAACGCCGCGTATTCCGGCTCCACCGGGCCGATGAATGTGCAAGTGGTCGCCGGGACAACGGTGACCTGGTCCAGCGATAGCTCGGTCACGAGTACGGGCTTTACGATCTGTGCCGTGGCCTCTCCGCCGCCACCGCCCTCGCCCCGGCCCTCGCCGCCACCGCCCTCGCCCCGGCCCTCGCCGCCTCCGCCCTCGCCGTCGCCGCCTCCGCCATCGGGCGCACAGACCTGCACGGAGACGTGCAATTACGCCTTGGATGGTTCGTGCGACGATGGCGGAGCCGGAGCGGAGTCTTCGAATTGCAGCCGCGGCACCGACTGCACCGACTGCGGTCCTCGACTGGCCTTTTCGCCGCCACCGGCCTCTCCGCCGCCACCGCCCTTGCCACCGCCCTCGCCCTCGCCACCGCCCTCGCCGCCTCCGCCCTCGCCACCGCCCTCGCCGCCTCCGCCATCGCCACGGCCCTCGCCACCGCCCTCGCCACCCTCACCACCCTCTCCACCCTCGCCACCCGCGAGCCCGCCGCCCAGACCGGCTCAGCCTGGCTGGGCTTTCGAGGAAACCCAAGGTCGCCGGCAGTACCCTCCCCCCCGGGACTATGCACGGGACCTCCAGCCAGGCGGCCGCCCGACGGCGTTTGCACCGCCCAATTGCTCGGCACCAGGGCGAGTGGGCTGCGTCGCCATGCCCAGGCCCGCGCGTGCGAAGCCCGCACCGGGAGCCCGAGCGGCGCTCTTGCCGCCAGCGTGCTCCTCCTTGAGCAGCGAGACCGGATGCCTGCGCCTGCCCAAGCCCATGTCAAGGATGGGGAGCGAGCCACTGGGCAGCACCGAGGCAGTGCTTCAGTTTGCGGAGCGCGTACTGCCCGGCGGCGGCGCTACGTCGATCGCGGCGGCGGACGTCGACGGCGACGGCGACCTGGACGTGCTGCTTGGGAACGATGGCAGTCCCAACCGAGTGCTGCTCAACGCGGGCGGCGGCACCTTCCCGACGAGCATCACGCTCCCCGGCGGCAGCGCGCGCACGCGCTCGATCGCGGCGGCGGACGTCGACGGCGACGGCGACCTGGACGTGCTGCTTGGGAACGAGGGCGGTCCCAGCCGAGTGCTGCTCAACGCGGGCGACGGTGTCTCCTGGACGAACATCACGCTGCCTGACGGTGGTGGCCTCTGCACGGAGACGTGCACGTCTTCCTCCGATGGGGTTTGCGACGATGGCGGATCCAATTCCGAATCGTCCTCGTGTTACCTCGGCACCGACTGCACCGACTGCGGCCCTCGATCTCGCACGTATTCGATCGCGGCGGCGGACGTCAACGGCGATGGCGATCTGGACGTGCTGCTTGGGAACTCTGACGGTCCCAGCCAAGTGCTGCTCAACGCGGGCGGCGGCACCTTCCCGATGAGCATCGAGCTGCCCGGCGGCAGCGCGTTCACGTACTCGATCGCGGCGGCGGACGTCGACGGCGACGGCGACCTGGACGTGCTGCTTGGGAACCATAACAGTCCCAGCCGAGTGCTGCCCAACGCGGGCGGCGGCACCTTCCCGACGAGCATCGCGCTCCCCGGCGGCAGCGCGTTCACGTACTCGATCGCGGCGGCGGATGTCGACGGCGATGGCGACGTTGACGTGCTGCTTGGGAACTTTAACAGTCCCAGCCGAGTGCTGCACAACGCAGGCGGCGGCACCTTCCCGACGAGCATCGCGCTGCCCGGCGGCGAAAACACGTTCTCGATCGCGGCGGCGGACGTCGACGGCGACGGCGACCTGGACGTGCTGCTTGGGGGCAGGCCAAACAGCGTGCTGCTCAACGCGGGCGGCGGTACCTTTCCGACGAGCATCACGCTGCCCGGCAGCGCGAACTCGGGCAGCGCGAACTCGATCGTGGCGGCGGACGTCGACGGCGATGGCGACTTGGACGTGCTGTCTGGGGACTATTCCAGTCCCAGCGTGCTGCTCAATGCGCTCGCCGCCGACAGCTTCCCGACGAGCATCGCGCTCCCCAACAGCAGCAGCACCTGCACGGAGACGTGCACGTCTTCCTCCGATGGGGTTTGCGACGATGGCGGATCCAATTCCGAATCGTCCTCGTGTTACCTCGGCACCGACTGCACCGACTGCGGCCCTCGATCTACCACGTATTCGATCGCGGCGGCGGACGTCGACGGCGATGGCGACCTGGACGTGCTGCTCGGGAACTATGACTATGGCGGTCCCAGCCGAGTGCTGCTCAACGCAGGCGACGGCACCTTCCCGACGAGCATCGAGCTGCCCGGCGGCAGCGCGTTCACGTACTCGATCGCGGCGGCGGATGTGGATGGCGACGGCGACCTCGACGTGCTGCTTGGGAACTCTAAGAGTCCCAGCCGAGTGCTGCTCAACGCTGGCGACGGCGTCTCCTGGACGTACATCACGCTGCCTGACGGCGGCATCTGCACGGAGACGTGCGAGTCTTCCTCAAATGGGATTTGCGACGATGGGTGGAAGGATGGTGGGAATGGGTGGAGTTTCTCGTGTGAGCTACCCGGCACGGACTGCGCCGACTGCGGCCCTCGATCTTTTGACACGCGATCGATCGCGGCGGCGGACGTCGACGGCGACGGCGACCTGGACGTGCTGCTTGGGAACTATGGCAGCAGTCCCAGCCGTGTGCTGCTCAACGCGGGCGGCGGCAGCTTCATGACAAGCATGGAGCTGCCCGGCGGCAGCGCGCGCACGCACTCGATCGCGGCGGCGGACGTCGACGGCGACGGCGACCTGGACGTGCTGCTTGGGAACGAGATGAGTCCCAGCCGAGTGCTGCTCAACGCGGGCGGCGGCACCTCCTGGACAAGCATCTCGCTGCCCGGCGTCTGCACGGAGACGTGCACGTCTTCCTCCGATGGGGTTTGCGACGATGGCCATGGCGGACCAAGCGGCTTGTGTGTTTGGGGCACCGACTGCGCCGACTGCGGCCCTCGAATTTTTGACACGCACTCGATCGCGGCGGCGGACGTCGACGGCGACGGCGACCTGGACGTGCTGCTCGGGAACTATGACTATGGCAGCACCAAACCCAGCCAAGTGCTGCTCAACGCGGGCGGCGGCACCTTCCCGACGAGCATCACGCTCCCCGGCGGCAGCGCGCGCACGCGCTCGATCGCGGCGGCGGACGTCGACGGCAATGGCGACCTGGACGTGCTGCTTGGGAACGAGGGCGGTCCCAGCCGAGTGCTGCTCAACGCAGGCGGCGGCACATTCCCGACGAGCATCGACCTCCCCGGTGGCAGCGCGTACACGTACTCGATCGCGGCGGCGGACGTCGATGGCGACGGCGACCTGGACGTGCTGCTTGGGAACTCTGGCACTCCCAGCCGTGTGCTGCCCTTCATCAGGTGCTCCGACCCTGGCTCCGCACGCAGCCGCTACGGCAACGGATGCGTCCGCTGCCCGTCTCCATCCTCACGCCGCGACGACGTCTCCGACGTTTGCTACGAGTGCGAGGAGCACAGCCAGCTCGATGCCACCGGCGCGTGCGTCGCTTGCACGGAGGGCAGCGAGCGCGTCTTCGGCGCACCCAGGTGCACGCGCTGCCCCGCGGGCAAGCGCCAAGCGGCCACGGGCACCGCCTGCATTCCCTGCATTCCGGGGGAGTATGTCAAGTTCCAGGGCCTCTTTGATCCAGAGGGGTGCTTGCCCTGCCTCCCGGGCTCGTTCAATCCGACGTCTGGAGCAACCCGATGCACGCCCTGCGCGCCAGCCACTTATTCATCCAATCTCGGCGCGTCCGCGTGCTCAGCTTGCCCTCCCGGCGGCTTCTGCCCCGTGGCTGGCGCAGCCGCCCTGAGCCTGACCTTCTTGCCATGCCCTGCTGGCACCTACAACCCGGACATGGGGGCGTCAACGAATACCTCTTGCCTCTCTTGCCCCGCTGGCACAGCCAACCCCGTGCCCCAATCAACTGCGGCCTCGGCTTGCAAAGCATGCCTTCCCGGCTCATATGCTGCGCAAAACGGCACGTCCATTTGCGACCTCTGCCCCGCAGGCACGTTCACGTCGATGTCGGGCAGCACCACCTGCCGGCCGTGCACGCCTGGCTACCTGTGCATCGAGGGCTCAAGCGCGCCCCAGCCCTGCCCAGGCGGAACCCACGCCAACCAGACCGTGCTCAATCTCACCGGCTACCTCGGCTCCTTGAGCGAGTGCATCGACTGCCCGGTCGGCACATCGTGCTCTGTGGGCTCGGCCGTGGCGGTGCCGTGTGCTCCGGGCACGTACAACAACCAGTCGCGGCAGGAGACGTGCGTCAAGTGCGCAGCGGGCTCCTTCCAGAATCGTACTGGTCAGACGTCGTGCAGCCCGTGCACGCCGGGCTACTACTGCGCCGAGGGCGCCGCGGCCGCGCTGCCGTGCCCTGGCGGCACGCACAAGAACGCCTCGCTGAGCGTGATGAAGTCTGTCGATCAGTGCGTCGTGTGCCCGGTTGGCACGTCGTGCTCTGTGGGCTCGGCCGTGGCGGTGCCGTGTGCTCCGGGCACGTACAACAACCAGTCACAGCAGGAGACGTGCCTCAAGTGCGCACCGGGCTCGTTCCAAGAGCTGCCTGGCCAGACGTCGTGCATCCCGTGCACGCCTGGCTACTACTGCGCCGAGGGCGCGGCGGCCGCGCTGCCATGCCCTGGCGGCACGCACAAGAACGCCTCGCTGAGCGTGATGAGGTCCGTCGATCAGTGCGTCGTGTGCCCGGTTGGCACGTCGTGCTCTGTGGGCTCGGCCATGGCGGTGCCGTGTGCTCCGGGCACGTACAACAACCGGTCAGGGCAGGAGACGTGCCTCAAGTGTGCAGCGGGCTCCTTCCAGAATCGTACTGGTCAGACGTCGTGCAGCCCGTGCACGGCGGGCTACTACTGCGCCGAGGGCGCCGCCACCCCTGTGCCGTGCCCTGGCGGCAAGTACAACAACCGGACGGGTCTCGAGTCCGAGGCGGGCTGCGTGCCGGTCGGCTTTGGCTTTTGGGCTCCGACGGGGAGCGTGTTCCCCATCCCGTGCCCCTCGGGCTTCTCGTGCCCTGGGTACTTCAACGACTTCAATACCTCTGGCTCCCAGCCCCTCATTCTCCCAACGGGTGGCCTGACCCCGTTGGAAACTGTCGAGACGCAAACGATCGAGACTGTCACGGGCTCCCTCTCCCTTAACGCGCCACTCTCGTCCTTCTTGAGCAACGCGTCCCGTCAGATCCAGTATCGCCAAACCATCGCCGCACAGCTCGGAGTTCGGTGGCAGGACCTGCAGCTCGACTTTTCGGCGGCGTCGCTGTCTCCACCTGCGGCTGGGCGTCGGCTTCAGACGAGCTCCACCATCGTCACGTACACCATAGTTCGGACGGTGACCACCAATCCCACCACCAGCAACGCCACCAGCAATGTCACCACGAGCGGTCCGCCTATCGTGGCCCCATCTTTTGCTCTCAACAGCCTCGATCCCGCGGTCCTCGGCGTCGCTCTTGGTGTGTCTGTGGCCGCCCTCGTGGCACCCACCGCAACCGTGGTCCAGCAGACGGTGACTGTCATTCGAGAGCGCGTGTGCCCGAGGGGCTTCTGGTGCACTGCCGGGCTCGAGGTGGCGTGCGAGCAGGGGTTTTACAACCCGACCACGAACGCCGCAAGCCAAACAGCCTGCTTGCGCTGCCCCGACCGCTCAACCACCAATGGCACCGCAGCCACCAACGTCAGCGAATGCGTGTGCCAAGCGAGCTTCGTGCGCCAGCTCGATGCAGCGGGCAACCCCCAATGCGTCTGTGCGGCTGGGCGCGAGCTCGTCGGCGGTGTGCGCTGCGACGCGTGCAAGACTGGCACGTACAAGGACTGGACGGGCGAGAACGCCGACCGCAACCCTCTTGGCCCCCAAAAGTGCCTCGACTGCCCTGTGGCTGGGACGACCACGGTGCACGAAGGCGCCGACTCGGTCGTCAAATGCGTGTGCAAGGCAAACACGTTCGCCAGCTTGACGCGTGCCGAGATGATGCGGGCTACCAACGACAGCAGCCGCGTCGCAGCAGGTGCCTTCGAGTGTGTGCCCTGCATGAGCATTCATTCAGGACCAGGGGAGATGACCAACTGCACCGCGCCGGGCGTCACGCTCGACACCATCCCCGTCATGCCGGGGCACTGGCGGCAAAATCCGAGGGCGCTGTACGTTCGAAAGTGCGACTTGGAGGAGGCGTGTCTCGGCGCCGAGCTCGCTGGCGACGTGTCGTGCGCGGACGGTCACACTGGGCCGCTGTGCGATCTATGTGTGAAGGATCCGCTGCATTTTGGCGGCCGCGGATCGCCATGCCAATCGTGCTCCGACGCGGGCAATCCCATGGAGACGATCACCTTCTACATCATCGGCGGCGTAGTCGTTCTTCTCGCCGTCGTGCTGGCCACGGCCATCTGCAAGCGCAGGGGGGCTAAGGTCCCTGCCGTGCCGAAGAAGGAAGAGGAAGCGGGGGTTGAAAAGTATCAAGGGGCTAAGCACCTGGCTCAGAAGGCCGTCACGGAAGGGGTGGTCAAAGGCATGCTTCAAGAGGCAGCTGGGACGGACACAATGACAGAAGCCAATAAAGTGACGACGTTGGCAGCGGCTGGCGCTACGTTCGCGTCAGTCATGAGTTCACTTGGAGTCAAGATCCGGATCTTGATTTCGCTGATCCAGGTGGTCTCGCAGCTGGACGTGATCTTTGACATCACGTACCCTGCCTTCTACACCGCCATCCTCGAGGGCCTCAAGAACATCAACATTCAAGTCAACTTGCTGCCCTTTGGCTGTGTTCTTCCGTTGCTGGATAACTTCATCTTCGATCTCGTTCTGAAGACGGCCACGCCTATCATACTCGTGCTGCTGCTCTCCTTTGCGAGCACAGTCCTGCGCGCTTGCTCTGCTACGTTCCTCGCCGATGCATGCTCGGATCTGTGGTTCTTCATCATCTTCCTCGTCTACCCGAGCTGCTCTTCCATGACCTTTATGTTCTTCATGCGCGAGACCTATGACCAGCCTGGGGAGGTGCACGTGGACCTGATGCGAGCCGATCGCTCCATTGACCGCGAGGGGACAGTCTACCAGGGCTTCACCGTGTACGCCGTCGTCATGCTCATCCTCTACCCCATCGGCGTGCCCCTCTTCTATGGGCTCATATTCCACCATGAGCGCCACCAGCTCCAGGAGATGCGCCGCATTGAGCTCGCTCGGGAGACGGACTTTGCGCTCGCAAAGCTCGAGGCGGACGCCGCTGCCACCCCATGCAGAGAAGGATGCGATGGTACGCAAGGCCGTGGAAGCGCACGAGGCAACCGGTAAAGCCCTCGCAAAGCTACGTGGCGAGCTACCAACGACGCTGCGCAAGTTGACCGCTGGCTACGAGCTCCGCATGTACTGGTTCGAGATCTTCGAATGCGTGCGCAAGATCCTGCTCATCGGGCTGCCCATCTTCTTCCCGGCGGGGACGCCGGCCCAGCTCATATTTGGGCTCATCATGTCCTTCCTGTCATATGGCGCCTACTGCGTCTGCGCTCCCTTCACGAAAGAAGAGGACGACCTCCTTGCACAGGTGGCGCAGGTCATCATCTTCTTGTCGTTGGTCAGCTCGTTGGTGACCAACGCCTACCCTGACGATCCGATAATGTCGGCCTTTCTCCCTGCGCTCCTCGCCGTGCCCGTGATCCTCACCGTCCTCTTCGAAACTCCGCTGCTTAAGTACCTGCGTCGCTTCACCGAGGCTGGTGTTAACTCAAGGGGCGGAGGCTCGGTGAAGCGACGCAGGTACTCAATGCGACAAGCAGAGGCAAAGTCAGCAGTACGTATCAAGTGGCAACAGCACAAGCTTGACGCGCTCGCCGTCACCATGGCTTCCTCCTCCTCCTCCTCCTCCGCCGCCGCCGCCGCTGCTGTGCCGCCCTTGAAGTCGACTGTGCGCGTCGGCCCACTCAATTCGCCGGATTCATTCCGGGCGCCTCCTCTCTCCACGGGACGTGCGGGTACATTCCGGGGCCCTCCTCTCTCCACGGGACGTGCGGATTCATTCCGGGTGTGAGGGAAGGTTTTGTGGCAGGTGTGCGCGACGTGACGATCGGACGTGACGATCGGTGGCTCCAACCAGCTCATCTGCGCCATCTCGAGTGAGAGCTGATCGGATGTCAGCATGCCAAACACGCGGGCGCTCAGAGCGAGGTGCGGCACCTCAATGCCAACTCGTTTGTTTGGTCCATCGAGTGAGGGATGACGCACTATGCCGGGCGGTAGGGTATGTCGTATGTGTGTCAGACACCCGCTCCGATAGGCTACTACTATGAGCCCGGGCAGTCTGGCAGGTCCTGCGTAAGTTTTCTTTGCGTTCGCATTTTGGTCTGTAAGAAGAGAGTTTTATCTGGTGTCGCTGTCTGTGCAGGAGGGGAACTTTGGCCGTGTGCAAGCATGTCGTTTACAATAGTAGTATGATAACGACTGAACGGCGTGCGGTGTGTTGTTATTTCGGTGTGAAATGGAACACGGTGTGAAATGTTGTGCCTATCTATCATCGTGAGTGGACTCATGACACGCTCACGAGTGCCGAGTCCCCTCGGTCCGTCCATGCCTCCGGCGGCGGCGCGTCTACCCACGACCATGATCCTTCATTGGGCGTACAGCCGCTGGGGTTGCGCTTCGAATGAGGGGAGGAGGCGTGAGATGCGAGCGCACAGAGACGCTGTACGCTCTTCTCCGTGCTGCAGCCGACTGCTGAGCTTCATCTCGCGCTATCTCCGCGCGCAGCGCTCTCAAGGCCTTGATCTCGCGCGGCGAGCGCTCCGAGTCACTCCACACGGGGCGCGAGAGTTTGGGGGGCGACGGGAAGGTAGGTGCCTGCACAGGTTCCGACACCGCCGGCCACGCGAGCGGCGTACCGGGCACTCGCGTGGCGAGGGTAGTGCGCAGCGCGCGCGACTCGTCAAGTAACGCGACGAGCCTCCGCTCCTCGCGCATCCACGCGAGCCCAAACGAGCGCGACCAAGGGGACGATCCAGCTGACCCGAGGTTCAATCTGCGCCGTGTGCGGCCCTTGGGCGGCGCATTCGGCGGCGGCGGTTCGAGCCAGTTTGCAAGCTCGACGCGGCTGAGGGTACCCGAGTGGCTGCAGTCGATCTCATCGAAGGCCTCTTCGACCGCACCACGCACCAGATCGTGCCAGCGGCGCACGCCATCCTCGTTGTCGTTGCGGCTGCCGCCGCCTGGCGCCCCTGCAGAGGCGGGACGCGAGACGGCAAGGCGCTTCAAGTTGACGAGCCATTCCTTCTTGCGGAGCTGTCCCGAGCCGTCGCCGTCCCATGCAGCGAGGAGATCGGCCACGTGGAGGTTGGATCGCTCAAGCAGCGCGCGCACTTCGTGCCGCAATCGCGCCGCATCCCACGGCGCGCTGCCCTCGACGATCTCGCTTCGGGAGATCTCGTGCTCCATGGAGAGCTCCCGCGCTTTTACGACCCGCAAGGCGAGCGCCTGTTTGGCAGAGAGTTTATCAGCGGTCATCAGGAGGTCATCAGGAAGTCATCAGGGGGTCATCAGGAGGTCATCAGGTCAATGACGCGCCTGTTTGGCAGAGAGGTCGCGACCGCGGTACCAGCTGTTCATCTCGGTGAACGAGATCGAGCCGGAGCCGTCGTCGTCGAGGGTGTCGAAGAGCTCGTCGATCACCTCCCGTGGCCCGTGGAAGCCCAAACTGACGATCATCGAGCTGCGGAGCTCCGCTCTGGTCAGCACGTTGTTCCCGCTCGTGTCGAGCTTGGTGAACAGGTCGGAGAGGGTCAGACCATGCGCCCCGAGCAGGGCGCGCAAGGATGCGCGCACGCTTGGCGGGTCATGGGCGCTGAAGCGCCAGCCGCTCGTGTCGAAGTTGAGGTTTGCGCGTACGTGCGAGTCGACAGCTTTGATGAACTCGCGCATCGTGCGGGACGTGCCCTTGGCGGGGCGCGACTCGCGCACGAACTGTAGGTAATCGAGCCGAGGAGGCAGCGCGCCGGTCTCGTCCATGACGGCCAGCTCGTCGAAGAGCTCGGGCGCGTGCTTGCCGAACCCCATGTCCGCAGCCGCGCTCTCAAACTCCTTTGCACCCAAGAAGCCACTTTGATCGCGGTCGTAGGAGGAGAAGATGTCGAGCATACCCGCGCCGGAGACTATTGCGGCCATCGAGAGGGAGAAGCGCACAAAGTCGACCAGGCTGATCTCGCAGCCGTCGCCGTCCTTGTCAGCCAGCTGGAACCACGACGTCATTTCCTGCTCCGTATGCTGCCTGCGCACTTCTTCAGGGAGAGCTTGCACAAAGGTGTTGAAATCGAGCGACGTGAGGCCGACCCGCGAGCATGCGTCCGAGAAGAAGGCTACGTACTGGCGCACGAAGGCAACTGCAGCGGCGGGCGTCACTTGCCGGGCGAACGCAGGTGGAGAGGTTGGGCGGAGAATTGGCCTGCACAGCATGTTTCAAGGT
>Ga0210242_101824_pt1 | contig 14235 bp, 12 predicted proteins | sample ChrtobMeP5a_16mM_FD_155445 | JGI IMG/M metagenome (GOLD analysis project Ga0210242, IMG submission 155445) | Chrysochromulina tobin associated microbial communities from unialgal haptophyte culture, Seattle, Washington, United States - P5a_16mM | ecosystem: Host-associated > Algae > Haptophytes >... | reverse complement strand
CCTTACCTCCGCACTCGCCGCCGCCGCTCTCGCCGCCGCCGCCCTCGCCGCCGCCCTCGCCGCCGCCCTCGCCGCCGGCGATGAGTATGGTCGGATTCACCCTCGAGCTCGGCGGCGACGTCTCCTCATTCACCCCGAGCGTGCAGACCCAGATGCAGAGTGCATTCGCGGTTCGCGCGGGCGTGGACCCATCGGCGGTCGAGTTGACTATATCGCCGGGCAGCGTCATCGCCGACGTGAGCATCCAGACGACCACGGCGACCGCGACCTCGGTGCAGACGACGATGGCCAGCGCGACGAGCAGCCCGAGCAGCGCGGCCGCCATGCTCGCGAACGTCACCGGCGTCTCGATCGTCGTGCTCGAGGTCGTGACGCCGCCAACCATCGCAGACGTCCCACCGCCACCGCCGCCTTCACCATCGCCACCTCCACCCGTGTCACCTCCACCCATGTCACCCATGTCAACCATGTCGACCGGTGCATCGGCAGTGGAGACGAGCGGCTCAACGGGCATCATCATCGGCGTCATCGCGGGGGTCATCATCATCATCCTTGTCCTAGCCCTGGTCATCCTATACCGTCGTCGCCGCAATATGCGCCGCAAGCTGATCGTGGTGACGCCAGCAGTCGCGCCTACCAAGTCGAGCAGCGCCGACAGTACGAGCTACCCGCACTCGTCCACGTCGTCGTCCTCTGACATGGTGACCTCGCTCACGCTCTCCGAGAGCGCGAGCGCCAGTGCCAAGGCACGCATGACTCGGGCGCAGGAGCTCCTCAGGGCGTTTGAGCTCGACGCGCGCGAGATCACGATCCTCGAGAAGCTCGGCGAGGGTGGGCAGGCGGTCGTGGTGCGCGGCTTGTGGCATGGCATCGAGGTCGCCATCAAGCAGCCGCGGCCGCCCAAGGAGAGCCGCGGGAAGCAGAACGCCTTCGACTCGACGTCGGCGCACGACTCGTTCAACCAGGCACTCCGGCGTGAGGTGCGCGCGCTCTCGCGCGTGCGCCATCCGAATGTCATCAAGCTGCACGGCGCATGCTTCGAGCCTGCACCGATGATCCTGATGAGCTACGCGCCAAGCGGCACGCTGCAGGACGCGCTCGACAACCACATGTTCCAGACACCCTTGGCAATCGTGCGGCTGCTCGCGGGCATCGCGCGTGGCATGGAGGCGGTGCACTCGCACAAGATCATCCACCTCGACCTGAAGCCGGAGAATGTGCTCATCGGGCCGCTCGACGTGCCATGGATCACCGACTTTGGGCTCTCCACTTCTGCCAACATGACCTCCATGTCGCAGTCGACCGTGGGCGGGCGTGGCACGCTGCCCTTCAAGGCGCCCGAGCTCTTCGCAAATCCGCCGCACGTGGGGCCCGAAGCAGACGTCTACGCCTTCTCCATCCTCGCGTGGATTGTCGTCTGTGGCGAGCAGCCGTACGCAAAGGTACTGGCGGCTGCGACCTCGTTGCCGCAGAGAGTGACCCAGGGCGAGCGACCGAAGCTGGCCGACCCGGACGAGGAGTGGCGGGACAAGACCACCGGGCCGATCGTGAAGCTGATTGAGGGCTGCTGGCACGCCGATTATGCGCAGCGCCCGACCTTTGGCAGCAACATCGCTCCCCTCGGCGGAAGCGGCGAGGGCGGAGAGGGCGGGGAAGAGGCAGGCAAGGGGGCGGGAAGTGGCGTCGTCGCGATGCTCGAGAAGATGGAGCACTCACTCTCAAAGGGGTCCGATCTGGAGGCGTCGCAGCTGGCGCTGGCGATGCGGCTGATCTCAACTGAATCCGAGGCGGAGACGCTCGGCGTCGCCCTCGTGCAGATTGGCGCGGCACAGGGCGACGCGACGACGACGGCTGCGGAGCTGACAGAACTGGCTGAGGAGAAGGCGGCCTTGGAAACGTCGCAGGGCCTGCTGCGCCAGAATGCTTACGCGGTGCGTTTGCAGATGCCCGGCGGTACCGGTGGCGAGCTTTCGGGCGCGCTGAGTTCGATGCTGCAGCGGCAGTCGGCCATGTTCCAACAGGCGATGCAGGAAACCGAAGCCAAGATGCAGAGTCTTGAGCGCAGCCTCAACCGGCTCGCCGAGGGTGAGCTCGACTGCCCGCGCCTCTTCGTGCTCCTGCCGATGCAGGCCTCGAGCTCGAAGCTCATGCAGCTCGTCAAGAGGGAGTTCCTAAAGGACAAGTACCGCCTCGTCTTCCTCGACCCGGTGACCGGCTGCGCGGTGCGCTGCGGTCCCGATGGCGAAGGCTACAAGCTGGAGGTGCCCAAGAAGTGGCTGGTCGAGAACCGTGTGATCATCTCGGCCGGCCTTCACATTGTGAAGAGCTGCGCCATGGCAGGCCGCCTTGCGGGGCTGCCGCTGCCGTCGGCTGCCGGACTGCCGACGCAGGCAGTGTCGAAGGCGGAGGTTGAGGCGCTCAAGACCTTTGAGGCTGTGTATTCGGGCGAGGGCGCCCTCGGAGAAGATGCAACCAGCACGTCGTCGTCTGCGGCCAAGGCAGTCAAGGCAGCGACGGGCCAGGCGTACAAGCAGCTGCGTAAGATGCTCAAGGAGCAGTGCGAGGATGAGTACCTCGTGCACTGCGAGATGACCAAGGAGAAGGCGCGCGACGGCTCGATCGAGTTTGTGAGCGCCGGGAGCAAGGAACGCTTCCTCCACTTTGGACAACGAGCCCTCATCTGGAACGACGAGACGCTCAAGCAAAAGGCGGCGGCCAAGGCCGCAGCGCTCAAGGAAGTCGAGGCGATGGCCGCTGCGCCCGCCGGTAAGGCGAAGGCGGCTTCGTTCATGAGTCCTGGATCAGGGGCCCTGAACGGCGTGATCGACAAAGAGACCATCGAGAGTATCGATGCGTGATCGACGAAGAAACCATCGATAAACCTTGGCATAGCCGCTACTTGCACCGCATGCTCTGCAAGTCGCAACTCGCGAGACGTCCCATCGAGCATCAATGTGTGGTTCAATCGGTACGAGTAAATTGGTGATGGAGCACTCACTCTCAAAGGGGTCCGATCTGGAGGCGTCGCAGCTGGCGCTGGCGATGCGGCTGATCTCAACTGAATCCGAGGCGGAGACGCTCGGCGTCGCCCTCGTGCAGATTGGCGCGGCACAGGGCGACGCGACGACGACGGCGGCGGAGCTGACAGAACTGGCTGAGGAGAAGGCGGCCTTGGAAACGTCGCAGGGCCTGCTGCGCCAGAATGCTTACGCGGTGCATTCGCAGATGCCCGGCGGTACCGGTGGCGAGCTTTCGAGCGCGCTGAGTGCGATGCTGCAGCGGCAGTCGGACATGTTCCAACAGGCGATGCTGGAGACCGAAGCCAAGATGCAGAGTCTTGAGCGCAGCCTCAACCGGCTCGCCGAGGGTGAGCTCGACTGCCCGCGCCTCTTCGTGCTCCTGCCGATGCAGGCCTCGAGCTCAAAGCTCATGCAGCTCGTCAAGAGAGAGTTCCTAAAGGACAAGTACCGCCTCATCTTCCTTGACCCGGTGACCGGCTGCGCGGTGCGCTGCGGTCCCGATGGCGAAGGCTACAAGCTGGAAGTGCCCAAGAAGTGGCTGGTCGAGAACCGTGTGATCATCTCGGCCGGCCTTCACATTGTGAAGAGCTGCGCCATGGAAGGCCGGGGAACGCTGGGGGTTAACCGAACGGGGATGAGACATTGCGACTCCGACTCCGTCCGCCGTGCGGATTCTTTTTAGTGTGTGGGCTGTGCATGGGGTGTGTGGGGAATTGGGGAGAAGGTTTTCGACTCAATTTTGTCTTGTTCACAGCAATTTCACACGCGCTCGTCCCGCGAGCGGAGCGAGTGCGAGCACCCTCTACAACCTGCGCGGCACATAATGCCGCCCCCAAACGTCTCCTGCCCGCACTGCGGTCGCGCGTGCTTCGCGCACTCGCTGCAGTTCCACATGCAGCAGTGCGCGCGAAAGCAGCAGAGCATGATGGTGCCGTGCCCCGCATGCAACATGGAGATGCCACAGGCGGAGCTCAACCTGCACATGATGCAGTGCAAAGCGGCTACTCAGCGCTTCAGCGATTTAGGCGGTGGCCGCAGTGGCCGCGGTGGCGCACGCTCCAGCCGTGGCCCGAGCTGCGGCGAGTGCAGCTCGGGTCCAGTCTCGGCCGCAGCGGTGTCCGCTGCACGGAAGCGTCCGCCGATGGCCATTCAGCCTGTGGACGTGGACGGCCGCGTGCCGTGCGCACGGTGCGGGCGCAAGTTCAGCCCGGACCGCATTGCGAAGCACCAGTACATTTGTGCCGGCCTCAAGCATGGCCCGGCGCGCAGCCCGCAGTTGGCCGCAGCGTTGGGCAGCTCCAGTGCCCGCAGGCCGACACAGCAGGCCCGCCGTGTCAGTGGAACGTGTAGCGCGCGAACGACCTCTGCCGCGCCGCGCCGCCCAACCGCATCCCACTGGAGGCAGGAGTCGTTGGCGTTCCGAGAGGCTATCCGTGCAGCCCGTGGCGGCGGTCGCGCAGGCGGCGGCGGTGGCGGCGGCGGCAAGGGTGGCAAGGGTGGCAACGGTGGTCGTGGCGCGGCGTCGTACAACGGTGGCGCTGCCGGCGCATACGGCGGCGGCAGCCGCGGCGCAGACCGCTTCGAGGCTTGCCCACACTGCGGTCGCACTTTCGCCCCAGCTGCCTGGGAAAGGCACGCCCCCCTGTGCCAGCACATCGTCAATAAGCCGCGTCCACCGCCGGCGATGCTGAGTGGTCACGGTGGTCCACCGCCGCCGATGGCGCCGGGCGTTCGGCGGTTCGCTGGCGTGGGTGTGGACGCCGGCGGAGCCCCACGGATGACGCCTCTCGACGCATCTCGTGAGGCGGCACGGGAGGCGATGATGCGCGAGGCGCTCGCGTCGCATGCTCGTGGAGGCTGCGGCGGCAGCAGCGCGCGCGGCAGCGCGGGCGGCGGCGCTGGCGGCAGCGCGGGCGGCAGCGCGGGCGGCGGCGCGGGCGGCGGCGCGGGCGGCGGCGCGGGCGGTGCGGGAAGGGCTCCGTGCGGCTCCTCTGGGGTCGCCTTCCGCATGCAGAGCCACCTAGAGAGCATGCAAAGCCACCTCGACGAGCTCGTCTTCGCACGAGCAGGCGGCTGCCAAGGCGGCAGCCAATGCGGCGGCCAAGGCGGCGTTGTACCATGCGGCCGACGGCGGACGCAAACCTCGAGCGCATCGCGCCTCATCGCCACACCTGCTGCGCCGGGCCCTATGGGCCGTTCGGCAGGGCGCAATAGCTGCATGGGAGCCAACCCGGAGACGCGGCCGATGCCGGCTGCGAGGGTGCCGAGTGCCGGGCGCCGCGTGCCGCCCGTGTCGATGGGCGGTGGACTGGCGGGTGGTGGCGGCGGCATCGATCCGAGCAATCGTACCTCGGCAGACAACCCGCTCGCCCCGATGGTGAGCTGTCAGGGTGCGTATTCTCGTGGGACTCGACGCTAGCGCGGTCGTCTTGATGATGATTGAGGTGTCGTGACGCCAGTCGTGTGTAGGTTGAACAATGTATCCAGAACGTTCCGTTATCGGTTCTCGCGGCCGATCACGACAGGATCGATCACAGCGGTAGAGTAATCGATTAGGTAGACGAGAGATCAGAGTCTCTCCGCCTCTCTCACATTCGTACATCTGTATGTATCGCGCGCGAGCAATTTGCTCAAAACCGCTCACACGTTCGGCCGGCATGGCATCCGATCGCTGCCACCGACGCCCGCGCCGCCCATCGCACACACCGCCGGTCCCGGTCCCGGCCCCTCCCCGCCCGCCCGCCCAGCATAACGCTCGTGCCAGGGAGCCGTTAGGGCCCCGGGTTGAGGGCCCTTTCGGAGCCGTTAGGGAGCCGTTAGGGAGCCGTTACGGCCCCGGGTTGAGGGCCCTTTCGGAGCCGTTCGGGAGCCGTTAGGGCCCCGCGTTGAGGGCCCTTTCTCACCACGTCTCACCGCCAGGCTTGACGGTGCCGCACGAGACTGAGTTGACGAGACCATCGAGCCAGCCCCAACTCTGCCGACGCTCCATGAGCTGGAGCCGCGCGTCGATCGTCTCGAGCTTGTGCAGCACCGCCAGTATGGAGGAGTCCGCCGTGGGCGAGGAGCTGCCCGCGCCGCCCGCGAGGCTGCCCCCGCCCGCGGCCTCAAGGCGTGCGGCGAATCGCTCCGTCGCGGCGGCCATACGGGATATCTCCGGGATATCTCCGGGATATCTCCGGGATATCTTCGGGTCGCCGCGAGCGGGAGCGACGGCGGCGACGGAGTCGAGGTCTTCGGTGATGCGGCTGTTGCGCGCCGATCGGTCGCGTGCCTTGCGCTGCAGCTTGGACGCGGCGTCGTCGGCGGTGCGCATCATGGCGGCAGCGAGCGCATCCGTGTACCCGGGCACCACGTACTGGGCCGTACGCGGAGAGGCCGTTGGCGAGCTCACCACGGCGCTCTTCTCGACCGTCTTCGGCGTCCCGATGCCCGAGACGGCGCTCGGGCGATTCACACCTGGACGATTCACACCTGGAGCATCGGCGCCCGATACGGCGCCCCGGCCTCCGTCGGCGTCAGTTGGAGACGTCTCGGCGGCTCCGCCGCTCCGCCGCTTGGCTGCCTCGCGCCGCAGAGAAAAGGCGAGCGCCATCGCACGCCGTTGAGCGTTCGGAGGTGGCTGCTGCAGGCTATTGCGCGCGCGCGCGAAGATGGGCACGCGCGCTTCCTCAGGCCACGTGAGGAACTCGGCGAGCTCATCCGAGGTCGAGAGGGTCGGATGGTCCAGCACGCCCTGGAGGAACACCTGTGTGATGACGCTGTGGTGAGCACTTGCATGCAAGGCAGGTCATCAGTGGCAATCAAGATGGTCCAGCACGCCCTGAAGGAACACCTCGAGCCCCGCGACACGCTCTGCGATCACGGCGGCCGTGACGCTGATGGCCTTCTTCTCGGGCAGTTCCGGGAGCTTCTCGCCCACGCCCGGCAAGAAGGCGAGCAGCGACGCGCGCAGCCTCTCAAACTCGGCGTACCGATGCCGGCACGACATCCAGCCAAACCGGCCGCCACGCACCTGTGTCATGATGCAATCAGACGCAATCAGACGCAATCAGACGCAATCAGACGCAATCAGACGCAACCAGACGCAATCAGACGCAACCAGACGCACCTGTGCCATGACGCAATCAGACGCAATCAGACGCAATCAGACGCAATCAGACGCAATCAGACGCACCTGTGTCATGACGCTGTGGTGAGCGCTTGCATGCAAGGCAGGTCATCAGTGGCAATCAACGTCCAGCTGCAGACCACGCACCTGTGTCATGACGCGGTACGTCGTATGGCGCGCGGGGCCGAAGCCCTCTGTTTGCGGGTCGTCGATGCGCGCGTCGCACAGCCGAAAGTCGTCGTCACGCTGCAGCTCCAGCACACGCGTGAAGCGCACGCCCATCAACGCCATGCGCCAGCGCAGCCGCGCGCGCAGCGACGTACCCGCCACGAGAGCGGCCGCAGCCGCGGCCGCGCGCGCCGCTTCAGTCGCTCCAGAGCCGACAGCGCCGTCGGCACCTTCCGCCCTCTCAATGACCAGCTTGAGGTTCGCCGGCTTGATGGCGACCTGCAGCACGCTGCTGCCCTCCTCGACACGCACCTGGTAGCGCCCCTCGCGGTAGTCGTACAAGCCGAGCGTGCCCACTTTGCCGTTGAGCTCCGGCCGCCGCAGGAGCCCATGCACGGTGACTCGACGGCCGGCGAGGGACGCTGGGTCATCGCGCTGGATCGCCTCTAGGTTATCGGGACGCACCTTGATGCCCTCGCCCGTGTCGAGCGTGACGAGGTAGCGCCCGTCGACCTCGTCATACGAGTTCGCCGTCCCGAGCTGACCGTTGAGGTCCGCGCGCCCCGTCAGCCCGACCACGCGCACGCGCTTGTCCACGAGAGGCGGAGTCACCTCCGTTGCATGGTCGTCGTCGACAGTCATGCGCGCGGTGAGCCGCTCGGCGGCGTCGTTGGCCTCGGCGGCGGCGCGGCGGAGCGTATTGTACTCGAGCGCGCGCGCCGGCAGCTGCGCGTACCCCGCCAAATAGCCCTTCTCTATACCCTTGGCGACCGTCTTTGCGGCGCCGCTTCCCGTGACGGTGACGTTCAAGCGGAAAAAGATGCGGCAGCCAGTGGCATTCTCGGGGTGCGGCTCGACCCATTGCATGCCGGTGATCCGGATGCGGTCCTTGAACACGGGTGGCTCGTGCCAAAAAGTCATCGGGTGCTCCTTGCCAAAGCTGCCGCGCTTCCACGTCTCGTTCATCGTGATCGTGAAGCCGTCCTTACAACCGAGCGTGCCGCGCATGAGGACCGGGATCGGGTTGCGCTCCGGCGTGACCTTGGAGACTCGTTTCACCACACCATCCTCCTCCGTGCGCGAGACTTCGATGAGAGTCTTTGGCGCCGGGTCGCTGTTAATCACGTACTGGAACCAGCGAGGATCGTCTCGCAGGGTCCAATAGTCGGCCGGCGAGAGGGCGCAGTCGTACGTCTGCAGCGAGCCCTCCTCGGAGGCATCGGCAGCAGCCGGGTCAGCCGCCGCCGCCTCGGTGGCTCCCGCATCCACTTCCATCGTTTTGTCGCTACAGTACCGTACTCTGCCGCCGGGAACGCCGACGAGACTTTTCGATCTAATTTCCCGAAACGAAATGGCCAGGTGATGAAGGATACATACACCACGGAATTAGATCGTGCATCGACGCACACGCCACTTTCGGCAATTTCGTGAAAGATTCTCGCCACATGATGCTTCGCCTCGCGCTCGTCGGCTGCTCGATTGCGTCGACCACGGCGCTCGGCTCGATCGCACGCTCCTCCGCGGTCGTCCTCCGCGGCGGCAGCACGCGAGCACGCACCCTGGTCGCCTCGGCCACCGCGACGGAGAACCCGCTGCTCCTGCAAGAGGGCCTTCCGCGCTTCGCGAGCATTGACGCAGTCCATGTCAAGGACGCGGTCGCGACCACGCTGATGCAGATGGAGCGGCAATTCGAGTCCCTCGAGGCGAGCCTGCCTGGAGGCACGACGACGCCGGCGGACCTCTACGCCGCGGTCGTCGAGGCGATGGAAAAGCTCGAGGCGCCGGTTGATTTCTCCTGGGGCGTCGTCAACCACCTGATGGGCGTCAAGAATAGCGACGAGCTGCGCGCCGCGCACGGCGAGATGCAGAGCGAGGTGATCAAATCGACCACGAAGCTCTCGCAGTCCGTCGCCGTCTTCGACGCCCTTGTGGCGCTCGAGAAGGAAGCGGCTGCCCTCGAGCCGGCGCAGCGGCGCATCGTCGCCAACTCACTCGCGGGTATGAAGCTTTCGGGCGTGGGGCTCAAGGGCGACGCGAAGGAGACGTTCAACAAGAACCGGCTGCGCCTCGGAGAGCTCTCCACCACCTTCAGCAACAACCTCCTCGATGCCACCAAAGCCTTTTCGCTCGTCCTCCGGGACAAGGAGCAGGTGAGTCATTGCCGCTGATTGCCGCTGATTGCCACTGATTGCCGCTGATTGCCTCTGATTGCATTTGATGGTCCTCCGGGACAAGGAGCAGATGAAGGGGCTTCCTCCGTCCGCACTCGCTGATGGCCTGCCTTGCATGCAAGTGCTCACCACGGCGTCAGCACGTAGGTGAAGGGTCTTCCTCCGTCCGCACTCTACCGGTCCTCTGATTGCCTCTGATTGCATTGGATGGCCTCCCTCATCAGGTCAAGGGGCTTCCTCCGTCCGCACTCGCGCTCGCGGCCTCGCGCGCGGCGCAGGCGGGCGAGGCGGGCGCGACGGCCGAGGCGGGCCCCTGGAAGCTCGGCCTCGACATGCCCTCCTACCTGCCCGCGATGAAGTTCCTCCAAGACCGCTCAGTGCGCGGGAGCCTCTCTCGGACCTCTGATTGCCGCTGATTGCCGCTGATTGCCGCTGATTGCCTCTGATTGCATGATGGCCTCCCTCATCATGGTGCGCGGGAGCCTCTCTCGGATCGCTGATTGGCGCTGATTGTGTTGGATGGCCTCCCTCATCAGGTGCGCGAGAGCCTCTACCGGGCCTTCGTGACGAGGGCGGGCGAGGCGAATGCGCCTCTGATCGTCGAGATCTTGCGTCTGCGCGAGGAGCAGGCGCGCCTCTGATTGCCTCTGATTGCCTCTGATTGCCTCTGATGGCCTCCCTCATTTGTGACTGATTGCCTCCCCAATTGCAGGCGCGCATGCACGCCTCTGATGGCCTCCCTCATTTGTGACTGATTGCCTCCCCAATTGCAGGCGCGCATGCACGCCTCTGATGGCCTCTCTCATTTGTGACTGATTGCCTCCCCAATTGCAGGCGCGCATGCTCGGCTTCCGTACGCATGCAGAGGTCTCCCTCTCTCGCAAGATGGCCCTCACCGTGGAGGCGGTCGACGCGCTCACCGAGATGCTTCGCAGCAAGGCGTACCCGGCGGCCCAAAAGGAGTTGGAGCAGCTCACCGCCTTTGCGCGCTCGAAGGGCTTTGCGGAGCCCAAGCTTGCGCTGTGGGACGTGCCTTTCTGGTGCGCGCACGCCTCTGATGGCCTCTGATGAGCTCTGATTGCGCTGTGGGACGTGCCCTTCTGGTGCGCGCACGCCTCTGATGGCCTCTGATGAGCTCTGATTGCGCTGTGGGACGTGCCCTTCGCGAGCACACCTCTGTTGGCCTCTGATGAGCTCTGATTGCGCTGTGGGACGTGCCTTTCTGGTGCGAGGACGCCTCTGATGAGCTCTGATTGCGCCTCCATACATGTGTGTAGGTCGGAGCGCTTGGCCTCTGATGAGCTCTGATTGCGCCTCCATACACGTGTGTAGGTCGGAGCGCTTATCGGAACACACGTTCGGCTTCGAGGAGGAGGAGCTCAAGCCGTACTTCGCCCTCGACAATGTGCTCGACGGCCTGTTCGGCGTGTGCACACGCCTCTTCGGTGTGCGCATCGAGCGCGCCGATGGCGAGGCTGAGGTGTGGCACCCGGACGTGGGGTTCTTCAAGGTGATTGACGAGGCCTCGGGCGAGCACCTCGCCTCATTCTTCCTCGACCCGTACGCGCGCCCCGCGAACAAGCGCGGCGGCGCGTGGATGGGCTCGTGCGTTGGACGTTCCCGCGTCCTCAATCGCAAGCCCGTCGCGTACCTGACCTGCAACGGCTCGCCTCCAGTAGAAGGGCAGCCGTCGCTGATGACGTTCTCGGAGGTGACCACGCTGTTCCATGAGACGGGGCATGGGCTGCAGCACATGCTGACCGAGGTGACGCACGCGCCGGCCGCGGGCATCAGCGGCGTCGAGTGGGACGCTGTGGAACTCCCTTCGCAGTTCATGGAGAACTTTTGCTTTGAGGAGGCGACCATGTACGGCGCCGACGGGCGCGCGGGCCTCGCCAAGCACTACCAGACGGGGCAGCCGTTGCCAAGGGATCTCTTCGAGAAGCTGTGCAAGCAGAAGACCTTCCAGGCGGGCATGGGCATGGTGCGGCAACTCAACCTGGGAGCGCTCGACATGGCGCTCCATCATCGCTTCGATCCCAACGACGCGTCCACCTCGCCCTTCGAGCTGCAGAGGCAGATCGCGCAGACCTTCTCCGTCATCCCGCCCCTCGAAACCGACCGGTTCCTGTGCGGCTTCTCCCACATCTTTGCGGGCGGCTACTCGGCGGGCTACTATAGCTACAAGTGGGCCGAAGTGCTCAGCGCCGACGCGTTCGCCGCCTTCGAGGAGGTGGGGCTGGAGAATGAGGAGGCCGTGCGCGCGGTCGGGCGCCGCTTCCGCGAGACCGTCCTGGCGCTCGGCGGCGGCACGCCCCCCGCGGAGGTCTTCAAAGCCTTTCGTGGGCGCGAGCCCGACCCGCAGGCGCTGCTTCGGCACTCGGGCCTGCTGTGAACAGGTGGCTTGGCGAGCGCGGGTGTGTCTGGCCGGAGAGGGCCTGATATCCGTACCCTGCTGTGCACTTGAACGTGAGTACGTGACGCACCCTCAGGTTGCAGAAGAAAAAGTTTTCCAATTAGGGCAGTTTACTGATCAATTGCGGTCAAATCTCATTTTTCGATGGCTTCGTCGACCCGCCCGTCCTCGGCCGCGTCATCCTCGGCGCCGCTCATCAAGTCATCGCACCCGCTCGCGCCGCTCAAGGCGCAGGAGATCAAGCGGGTGCTCCGCTTGTGGGAGGTGGACCCAAAGCTCATACTGGACGCCAGCACGAAGAAGGAGCTCATCGAGCTGGCTGAGCTTCATGGCATCACCGGCGCGCCCGACGAGTGGACGCTGCAGAGAAAGAAGGACGAACGGACGAAGCTGCAGAAGCTTCCCGAGCATTTCCGTGAGTTGCGCATTCGGTCAGGGAAAGTGACGGGCGACACTGTCCCAGTGTCGCGTCCAGCATCGTCGCCTGGTGCGGTGGGAGCGGCGGACGAGGCGGCCGGCAGGCAGACGAAGACGACCGGCTCCGAGCGGCCAAAGCAGCCACGGGGGTCTCCACCCACGCGCGTGGGTGCGAACGGCGGCGCGATATCCACGGAGCAAAATCAGGGGCGCGGCAGCACGTTGCCAATGACCCGCAGTCCACCCACACGCAGGGGAGCCAATGGCGGCGCGACGCCCGTAGTGATCCGTCCTGACCTGGTGCTCTCCTCGAGTCTGTTGACCAAGAAGATGCTCATCGAGCGCGAGTTCCAATCGAATGACTTTATCGAAAAGATCAGGCGCGAAGCGATGGAGGCGGGTGGCGGCGGCGACGACGACGACGCGTGGAGCGAGATCGGCAGCGACGCGGGCCTTGGCTTTGGTGGCGGTCGCGCACCCAGGCGCTCAGTACAGCGCCTTCGCGCCATCTTCGACGCCTTCGACTACGACCGCTCGGGTGTGATCGAGGTGCACGAGAGCTCGATCAGATCCTCTGATGACCGCTGATTGCCTCTGATTGTATTGGATGGCCTCCCTTATCAGGTGCACGAGCTCGACCAGATCCTCAAGGAGATGAACATCCAAGGGCAGGATGCTCAGGCGCTGCTGGACGAGGTGGACGCGGATGGGAACGGCGTGCTCGACTTTGACGAGTTCGTCTCCATCTTCAACAAGCCTACCTCGGGATTGGCCAGCGCCTTCGCCGCGAGCGGCCACTTTGTTGCCGGTGGGCTCTTCGACTTCATGTCCAGCCGCTTCGCCTTCGGCGGCAGCGGCGGCAATACGTCAGGGGCAGGCGCCCGTCATGGCGCCCGTGTGAAATTGGATTTGAAGTGAAGCGAGTGTGTGCTGGCGGCTGCACACGTTGGACGTTCAGCCCTAGGTCGGGTGGCGGGTGCCACAGACCTCAGCACCTATGCAGATCAAAAGCACTGTATGATCCGCAATCTCAAAGGTCAAATAAACCTCCCACCGCACACATTGGTGCCGCAACTGGGCACCTTGCGACCTTCGTGGTTCGTGGCGCTGAAGTGTCCAACTTTCGTTCGCCCTTTGAACGGGAAAGCGGCCTGCGCTGTGGGGACTGGGGAGGTGAATGCGATTTGAAATTGTGAATGCAACAAACCGAATTTCGGGACGCCGCCCTGCGACGCGACGTGAAGCCCTCAGCGCAGTCCCCGTCCCGCGGCCGGCGGGGCCGGGGGCCGGTATAATACATACTTCTGCGTAGATCTCGCGCGTTACTGCGAGGTTCTAGAAAAGTTTTTCTTTTGTCTCACCGGACCGTACCTAACGAGGCGGGCGACCATCGGGCGGCTAGAACCCCCCCTTGGCAGGGGGCGGTTCGTTGGACCCCCCCTACGAGCGGCCCCCACAAGTATAACGGCCTATACGGCCCGGGGTTCATCAGAGTGATGACACCCGGTGACACCTTACCCCCCCCCTCCCGACACATCGAACCCCCCTTTTCCGTAGGGGAAGTTCGGGAGGTTGTGGAAAAACCATCCACCCTGGGGAGGATTTTCCGATGCGTTTCACGGCCCGCCCCCGGATGGGGGGGCGTCGCGCCGTAGGGCGATGGTGCCGTGGTGGTCCTCATCGTGACCGACCCCTTATGGGGAGCCGGCCGCGCCCACCCCCTGAGGGGGAGGGCGGTGACGAGATGGGGTTCTCTAGGACGGGCCGGCGGCGGCTGGGATGGGCGCGGTTGGGGGGAGGGTTAGGTAACGGTTAGTTAAGTTCCTGCGCGGGTATCGGTTGCAGGGTGTCAGTTACTTAATCGATGGAATCGGGGTGTCAATCAGGATTCCGCGATATTCATCAATTATCAGAGTCTGCAATCCTGCAACGATT
>Ga0210242_101806_pt1 | contig 14350 bp, 13 predicted proteins | sample ChrtobMeP5a_16mM_FD_155445 | JGI IMG/M metagenome (GOLD analysis project Ga0210242, IMG submission 155445) | Chrysochromulina tobin associated microbial communities from unialgal haptophyte culture, Seattle, Washington, United States - P5a_16mM | ecosystem: Host-associated > Algae > Haptophytes >... | reverse complement strand
CCCTCGCCCTCGCCCCCGCCCTCGCCTCTCCCGCCGTCCACCACGCCCTCGCCCTCGCCCCTCGCGCCGCCCCCTTCGGTGCCGGGAGCGATCGCGGTGATAACATACCAGGTGGCGATCGGCTTCGTTGCTGCGGAGCCGATCGAGGCCTTCACGAACGTCCGGCTGGCCGGCATCTCGATCTCGGTTGCCGCCGAGTCGGGTGTGGACCCCAGCGCGGTCACCACGGTTGCCTATGCCGCGTCCACACGGGTTGAGATCACCATCGTCACCACGGATTCGTCCATGAGTGCCGCCGTCGAGGAAACCTTGAGCACCTCCGTCTTCGCGGACGCGAACGCGGCGAGCGAGTTCTTCAACCTTCAGGTGACGACCGCGCCCACCATCGCCGTGGAGACGGTCACTCGGCTCGTCCCCCCAGAAATCAACGCCGGGCTCACCGCACCGATCGAATCCTCCACCAACCTCACTATCATCATCGCCGTTGTCGTTGGTGGAGGCCTTGGATTGATTGCGATCTTTTGCCTCTGCTACTTCCGCTACCGTGGCAAGGGCAAGGCCCGCAGGGCCGCGAAACGGGGCGGTTGGAACCGCGTGAACCCGATCTCCTCGATGCGTTCGCAGCCATCGCGCTCAAAGCCACCGCGCTCACCATCACCAAAGGGAAGCGGCACTGAGATGTCGAGCATCGTAGGAAGCTCGATGCACGTGGTCAACCTCGTGAGCTGGAAAGACCTGATTCTGAAAGAGAGTCTCGGGGCGGGCAGCTTTGGCGAGGTGCGTGTGGCCGTATGGAACTCGACCCCATGTGCCATCAAGAGCCTACGGGCGACGACCGCGCCGGCGGCGCTACAAGACCTTCTGAACGAGTTTGAGCTCACAATGCGCCTGCACCACCCCAATGTGCTCCTTACCATGGGCATCGCACACGACGCTGACGACGGGAAGACGGGCATCCTGATGGAGCTCATGCCCGCCTCGTTGCTCGATGTGCTGCACCACCACCGGCAGCGCGAGCAGCTCACCACGTGGGAGGCATCCCTCGTCCTCATCGCCCTCGATCTGGCCAAGGGCATGGCGTACCTGCATGCAATGGACGTGGTCCATCGCGACCTGAAGCCTGGCAACGTGTTACTCACGGAGCACTGGGTCGCCAAGGTGGCTGACTTTGGCACCGCACTCACCAAGTACGCCGGGCAGGCCGAGGGACCCGCGGGCACGCCACCCTACATGGCTCCCGAGGCCTTTGCGCTCACCTCGGGCGCAAAAGCCAAGCCCACCGACGTGTGGAGCTTCGGATGCCTGCTCACACACATGGGGACGCGGTCCGTACCGTTCAGCCATGTGCCACTGCCCGTCGGAATGTCTCCAAAGGACGCTATGCATGCGCTCATGGCGATCATTGTCGGAGGTCAAGCCACCCCGCTCGACCAGCTGCGCAACGTGGCCGGCTGCCCATCTGGCATCCTCGCGCTTACCACACGGTGCCTTCAGACCGATCCTGTTCAACGGCTTGCGTTCCCTTCTATCGTGGACGAGCTCCAGCGCATCAAGGGCAGTGTGCGCGCTTCGCGCCCCTCGACTCCGCTGCGTCGAACTCATGCTATTCGACAGACGGGCGCAGCTGCGGCGCCAACCTTTATCTCGGCAACCTTCTGTACCTCAGCCGATCCCTCGGCAACCTCCTGTGCTCCATTGGCTCCAACCTACAGCTCGGCTCCAACCTATAGCTCGGCTCCACCCTATAGCTCGGCTCCAACCTACAGCTCGGCGACACTGCCGGAGGGCCATGCCTCAATGATCGAGGGGTTGATCGGCTCTGCGCGCGCTGCCCTGCTCACTTTCCAGGCCGACAACAGCCGCTTGCATGCCTAGAATGATGCATGCATACTCTGAGGAAGGGGCAAGAAGCCATCAGACGTTGGTGAGGACCAAGCGTGAACCTGGTCGCAACGTGCGACATGCGTGAGCTCTGCGCGTCACAGATTCTCTCGAAATGGGAATCCCGGGGGGGCTACGGGCCGTTGTAGGGGCGTAATGTTCACGGATGTGGAGCATGCACATGCTGGGGCGAGGAGGTTGGATCTGGGCAATGCCACTGGGACGTGGGGATTCGATCTCGTGGCCTCATCCGCCCACGCAGGAGTTGTGAAACATGACGTGGGGCTGAGAGCGGGCAGGCCCGGGCGGACACTCTACACGACACATCGATGGCATTATGGCGTTGGGGGGCGGCCCATGGGGGCGGCCGCGCGGGGACTCGACTGACCGACGAGTCGGAGTGCAGCACGTGAGATACATGTGCGGGTCTTTATATGAAGTAGGGTCACGTCCGCAGATGTCAAGTGACATCTCTGTTCCATTCAATGTGCGTCGCGGGACGTGGCCCGCCGTGTGTGAGGCGACTGAGGTGTGCGAGTGGCGGACCCCCGCGCTCAGGGTTCGTCAAGACTGAGCCCGCCCGCTCTTGATGCCCCGCATACGTACCGTACACACGACTTCGACACACGACTCCCTTGTTCGCCTTGGCTGGGTCCTCCCCTCCAAACTCTAAAACTTTGGCGCGGGCGCGCCCCTTGCCTTGGCGAGCTCGCCGAGCTCGGCGTCGGTCGCCAGGCACGCGTCGAGTGCCGCGATGATCTCCGCCTCGGCCAGATTGGCGCCGATGAAGATGAGTTCCTGTCGCCGGTCGCCCCACTCGCCCTCGCAGTCGGCGAGGATGGAGCCCACATGCGCCTCGGGCCACGACGAGCGCGGCACCGCCGCCCACCAGCGACCCATCGCACTCAGCTCGAGCTGCTTGCCTGCTTGGGACCAGTAGTACGCAATCACGCCGTCATCAGCGAGCCACACAAAGCCTTTGGAGCGCATCACGTTCTGGAAGGGACCGGCCCCGCCCGCCGCGGACGCGCTGCCGTCGCCCTTGAGCCAGGCGAGCGCGGCGGGCTTGGCGGGCGGTACCACGCGTGCAAACGGCAGCGCGTGCAGCAGCTTCTCGAAGCGGCTCGCAATAAAGGGACGGCGCGCCGCGTACACAAACGTGCGGATGCCGAAGCGCTTCGCAGCCGTCGTCAGCTGCCGGTCGGCGCTGTCGTGGCTGTGGTCGTGCGTCGGGTCGGTGCAGGTGGCGCTGTCGTGGCTGTGGTCGTGCATCGGGTCGGTGCACGTGGCGCTGTCGTGGCTGTGGTCGTGCGTCGGGTCGGTGCACGTGGCGCTGTCGTGGCTGTGGTCGTGCGTCGGGTCGGTGCAGGTGGCGCTGTCGTGGGCATCATGGCTGTGGGAATGCTCGTGCTCATGGCCCGCGTGGTCGTGCTCCACGGAGTCCGGAGCCTTCGAAGCGGGTTTCGTCATGAGCCATCTCGCAAAGTCGATCGCGGACTGATGGTCCATGACCTGATGAAGGAGGCGATCAGGGGCCATCAGAGGCCATCCGAGCTGATGAGGGAGGCAATCAGTGGCCCTCAGGGCGGCGATGAGGGAGGCCATCAGAGTTCAATCGGCGCTGGTTCGTCAATGACCTCATTGGAGAGAGCGACGCCCGCTTCGCGCTCGCCTACAAGCACTTGAGAGGGCGCCACGTTCCCAAACGTGGTGGGCAGCAACGTCGCAAAGCCGTTAATGTGGCCGAGCGCATCGCTCAGGTACGCAAGCCCCGCCGCGTCCACGCCATCTACCTTGTTCAGCACGAGCACGTCGGCCGTCTCCACCTGTTCGATCAGCAGTTGGACCACCGACGGAGTTGGCGGCAGCTCCTCCGGCAACGCCCACACCTCGAGGCCGGGCTCGTCCTTGAGGAGCTCGTCCCCGCCCAGGTCGGCGCGCTCCGACACCTTCTCCGTCGACGCGTACAGCTCGAGGAAGTTCGACGCGTCCACCACCGTCACCATGTTCTCCAGCCGCACATGGCGCATCAGCGGCCAGCCTGACTGGCCCGCCTCCTGAAAGGCCGCACGCAGCAGCTTGGGCTCGGCGACGCCGGAGGCCTCGAAGACGATGTGGTCGTACAGCTCGCCGCGCATCATGCAGTTTGACACCAGCTCCGCCATCGCGCCGAACAGGTCGTCGCCCGCCGAGCAGCACGCGCAGCCGTTGCTCAGCTCAATCATGTCGAGCTTGCCCGCGCCCTGTCCCTGCTCTGCGTCACGCATGAGCTTCGCGTCGACGTTCACGGCGGCCACGTCGTTGACAATCACGCCAATCTTATAGCCCTCGGTGTTCTTGAGCAGGTGGCTCAGAAGCGTCGTCTTGCCCGCGCCAAGGAAGCCCGACAGGATCGTCACAGGGATGGGCTTCTGAATGGTTGACGCTGGCGCCGATTCGGCCACTGGCGCGGCGCCGCCGCTCATGCGTAGCAGCGTGCGCGCGCCAGCCGACTTACTTGGCGCTTGCGTCCATCTCGGCGGCGCCACCAGCGCGCCCAGAAGCGCTAGGCACAGAGTGAACGTCATCAAGGGCGCGGAGATTCATAGGACGACATCGTGTGAAAATACTTGGCGCCGCGGAAGGGTAACAATCGGAAGAAAACGCGTGCTCTCGTCCCTGTACACGCACCAGCTAACACGCACAAGCCCCAACACACAGTGCACAGTGCACAGAGCTGTACAGCACAGGCCCCTGAAGCGCACAGACACCAACGCAAGCGGCGCCCCAGCCTGCCAAGACACGCACAACTTGCAGCAGATGGTCTGCCCTGTTTGCGCGCGGCGTTCCGCGCTCAAATAATTGTGTTCGCCCCGTCCCAACCTCGGGAGGTATCTATCGCTCGCAGCGGCATGAGGCGAAAGGCGCCTCCACGATGGACTTACGCGTCGTCGATCACTGCGAGCGGCACGCGGCGGTGCAAGGGTGAGCACGCGGCCGACGGTGCGCACAGTCGCGGGCGGGCCCTCCGCTCCTCGTCACGGGTAGCCGGTCAGGTGGGGTTCAAGGCGCGCGGGCACACCATCGTAGAAGATGGGCGGCTCCTCCCATGTATGCTCCGGCGGGGGCGACTCGACGAGCCACTCGAGGGTGAGCTCAATGCGCGGGGCGACGACGAGCGGGGTGACGCCATCCTCGGCCATCTCGATCACCTCAGGCGGCTCGTCCTCGACGACGTAGAAGCCGGGGCTGCGGACGAGCGCGGAACACACCGTCAAGGTCTCAAATTGCCGAGCAGCACTCTTAGCTGGCCACATGTGCACGGCGCGCAGGGCCTCTAGCGGAGGTCGAAGCAGCTCAGCACTCGAGTGCAGACACTCGCCACCAAGCGTGGCCGCAGCGTATGCGCTGGCAGAGCCGGCGCACCTGAAGCCAGGGTTGCCGCCAAGAACAGGCTTGCTCGCCTTGAAGCTGAGGGGAGCGGCAGCCTGCCGCGCGAGGGGCGCGGCGCGCAGGGCACCTGCGGGGTGCAGCGGCACGGGTCAGAACCTGCGCAGTCGAAAGCGGCTGGTATCGAGAGCGGACTCACTCGACGCAACGCGACGCAAAGCCAGCATTGCACAACAAAAGCGACTTTCTCGACAGTTCTCCCCACAGTCAAAGGACATCCAGTCGTCGCAGTTTTGTTCCATTGCCGCCCGACCCAAATCTTGTCTTCTGGAAAACGCTACAAACAGTCCTCATCTCCGGAATCTCGCCGCTCCTGCCGGGATGCTTGCTCTATCGCTCGCCATATCGGCCGCGCTCCGGCTGCCCACGAGCGCGTGCGCCGCTACAATGTCTCCCGCGGCCGCCACGAGCAGCAGCCGGCGCGTGCTGCTCCAGCGTGGCGCCTCCGCCTTCGCCGCCTTTGCCGCCACGCCCACCTTCGCCAACTCCGACAAGGGCTACTTGACGATGAGCGAGTACCAGGCGCTCAAGCAGCAGGCGCTGAAGGACGAGAGGCTGTACGGCCTCTTCGAGGCCCTCCGCACGCGCGCGGCGCAGACGAGCGAGTTTACCACGCTCGCCGACAAGGACGACCTCACGGGTGTCTCGAAGCTCGCGCTCGCGTGGGACTCGACGATCCGACAGCAGACGCTCGACGAGGCGTCGAAGCAGCTGACGGGCGCCGACAAGGATGCTGGCGCCGCGCTGAGCAAGAAGGTCCTCGAGGACCTCAAGCAGCTCGATAAGCTTGCTAAGGAGGGCAACAAGGCCGAGGTGGCCGGTGCGACCGCGACGCTGAAGGGGCACGTGCTAGAGTTCGTCGCGCTCGAGCCGCAGCGCCTGCAGGACAAGTTTGGCGTCGGCGACCTGTGAGTGCGGCGAACTCCAGTTCCGGTGTTAGCGGCATGTTGCGGGCAAAATCGGCCCGGCCCTTCCTAGCTCCCTCGGCTCTCGTCTCTCGTGTCCTGACTCGTGCCCTCTCGTCTCTCCCCTCGGACGCCGCGCCTCTGTAACATGGTCCCCCATGGTTTCGTGCGGCAAGGAAGTTCTTTTCAAGATACCTGAACGCTGAAACGGTGAAACGGTCGGTTTTGTAACGACCTCTCAAAAGAGGACGGTCCCGATCGATATTGTCGAACTTCCGCTCCCGACAATCCGCCAGCGTCATGCTCACCAGCCGCCAGATGAGCGCTTCGCACTCGCAAGCGCTCGCACTCTCCGACCGTGGCGGCGGCGGCGGTGGCCTGTCGCACCCTGCAGCATGCCGTGCGACTGGTGACGGACTCACGAGTGCAGTCGCACGCCGGGCCGCACACTTTACAATCCACGCCCTCGACGCCAACGGCTGGCGCAAGCGCCAAGGTGGCGAGCCCTTCGTGGTGTCCATTCGCGGTCCCGGCGCCGTCACCACCTCCGTACGCGACTGCCAGGACGGCACATACTCAGTCGGCTGGGTGGCGAGCGTCTCGGGCGTCTACTGGATCGTGATCTCGCTCCACGGCGAGCACATCGCGGGCTCGCCATTCAGCGCGCAGGTGACCGTGCCACAGGCGGATGCCAAGCAGTGCCGCTGTAGCGGGCTCGGGCTGCACGAGGCCGTCGCCGGTGAGAGCGCCGTCTTCAAGGTCGAGTTCAACGACTATGCGGGTCGGCCCGTGCCCGCAGAGTCACTCGACCTGGCGCTGGACATCGTGGGCGGCGGCGGGCGCAAGGACGCGGCGGTCGCGTCGGGCTTCACCCTGGGCGGCCTCACGCCCGTCGATGGCGGCCCCGAGGGCGCCTACCACGCACGCTACTCGATCAGCCGCTCGGGCACGTACGAGCTGCACGTGCGGCTGCGCACCTCGGCCGAGCCCGTCGGCGGTTCACCGTTTGTGCTCCATGTGCGCTCGGGGCCCGCGCACGCGCCCACGACGGAGTTGCCCATCGGGGACGAGGCCGTGCGCTCCACCGCGGACGTTGAGGATCGCTTGGTCATCCGCGCGGTCGATCGGCTGCACAACCCATGCGACGCCGGGGCATGTGGGCTCACGGCGGAGATCGTGCCGGCCGACGGCGCGGCGAGCGACGCCGGGTTCGACTCGGCGCTCGTGGGCGTGGGCGGCGCTGCCGCGAGCGACGCCAAGGTGCGCGTCATCGACCGACACGATGGCTCGTACGAAGTTTCGTGGAAGGGGCAGCGTGCCGGCGCGTACCGGCTCTCGGTGCGCGTGCGCGGTGCTCACGTCGGCAAGTCGCCGGCGCTCGTGCGGATCCTCTCGTCGAAGCCGGATAAGCGCGCGTGCTCGATGCACGGCGAGGGGCTGCGCCGCGCCGTCGCGGGCGAGCCCGCCACCCTGCAGGTGCGCTGCAAAGACGAGTTTGGCAATCCGATTGCCATTGATTGCCCCTGATTGCTGCTGACTGCTTCGGATTGCCACTGATTACATGCAGGTGCGCTGCAAAGACGAGTTTGGCAATCCGGTCGACTCGGACCCTCGCACTCGCTTCTGGCTCGAACTCCAATCGAGCGGCGAGCAAGGCAGCAGCGCCGTCGCGGGCGACGCCCTCCTCACCGTAGGGATCGCGGGCAAGGTAGGCGACGGCAGCGGCCGGCCGGGCGGCGCGCGCGGCCTCGAGTCCTGCGAAGCGGCTTGGGCCGACGACGGCCTCTTTGAGCTCCGATACGTCACGACCCGTGCGGGCGACTTTGACGTCGTGCTCTGGTGCGAGCACGACCGGCCGAGGCGCTCTGATGGCTTCTCTCATCAGGCTCTGATTGCCTCTCTCATCAGTGCTCTGGTGCGAGCCCGACCGGCCGAGGCGCTCTGATGGCTGCTGATTGCCACTGATTGCCACTGATTGCTGCATATTGCCACTGATTGCATGTAGGTGCGAGCACGACCGGCCGAGGGGCTCTGATGGCTGCTGATTGCCATTGATTGCCACTGATTGCCACTGATTGCTTCTGATTGCCACTGATTGCTGCTGATTGCCACTGATTGCATGTAGGTGCGAGCACGAAGGGGTACCGGAGGAGCTGCTCGTCGCGCCGAAAGTGCTCACGGTGGCGCCGGCGCCGCCCACGCCGGTCACGTCGGCGATCCAGCAGCACGCCGCCCTGCATGGGCGGGCTCTGCCCGCGGGCGCGCACATCGCGCTGCCGCTGCTACTGCTCGATACGTACGGCAACGACGCGAGCGACACGAGCCGCGTGGAGATCTACCTGTCCGGACCCGATGGCAGCGGAGAGGTGGTGGCGCTCTCGGCGCGCGCACTGCCGATGAGCGAGCGCACGGACGACGCGCGGCGGCGCCCACACGGCGCCCGCCACGGCGCCCGCCACGACGCTGGCACCTCGCCACCTCGCGCTGGCCGCGCCAGTTTCGGCGGCGTCGTGGCGGGCGCCGCATCTCGCGACTCGCCCCGAGATTCGTCAAAGCAGACGACCTCGCCCCGAGTTTCGTCAAAGCAGACGACCTCACCTCGCGACGGTGCCATTTGCTCGGGCGCCTCGCCGCGGCAGGCGTCGGCGGCCGTCACGTGCTGCGCGGTGAGTACCGCCTCCCCGGGCGACCCGCGCAGCACTGGCGCGTGTGTCAGCTCGCCTGGCCGGAACCACAGCAGCAGCGGCGGCGGCGGTGCGTGCGGAGTGCGGAGCGCCGTACCGGGCGCCGTACCGGGCGCCGTACCGAGCGCCACGTCCGAGTCCCATGTCGACGGTCATCGGCTTGCCCAGCAGGGGTGGGCTGAGACGGAAGTGAGCGACGTGGACGACGCGTGGGCCCATGGCGCGGCGTGGCCCGCGCGCCGCTCGCACGTCATCGAGCATCACCTGACGATCAAGGGCGTCTTTGCCCTGAGCGTGAGCATCGGTGGGCAGCCGCTGCGGGGGTCCCCCCTCGAGCTGCACGTCACCGCCGGCTTGGCCAGTGGTGCACGCTCCGTGCTGCTCCCCGCGCCGATGCCGCTACTCAACCACGTGCCGGCCGTCTTCCAGGTGCAAGCTCGCGACCGCATGGCCCCTCGGCATGCAAGTGCTCACCACGGCGCCCTCGCCTCTCCCCACAGGTGCAAGCTCGCGACCGTTGGTCGAATGATCTCGCCTCGGGAGGTGCCACCGTCGCCGCGCGCACGAACGGGCCTGGCGCCGTACAGGTGGTCGTGACGGACTGCACCGACGGCACGTACACGATCTCGCTCGTCGCCTCGTGCTCGGGGGAGTACCGCATGGTGGTCAGCTTGGATGGTCAGCAGGTGATCGGATCTCCCCACATGCTCTCGGTGATTGGATCTCCCCACATGCTCGGTGATTGGATCTCCCCACATGCTCTCGGTGATTGGATCTCATCACATGCTCGGTGATTGTATCTCCCCACATGGTGATTGGATCACGAAATCCCCACATGCTCGGATCACAGGTCATCGGATCTCCCCACATGCTCTCGGTCGTGCACGGCGGTCCCGCACCAGACGACTTCAAGGCCTCGACGCCACGTCAGCAGGTCAACCGCCAGTCGAGCGGCAAACTGCCGGCCGCGCCCCCCATGCCCATTCGCTCGCTCTCGCCGCCGCGCGCGGGCGAGGCCAAGCCCTCGATGGCCGCGGCGCTCGGGGGAGGCAAGACGTCGCCAGGCTCCACCATGCCGAGGGGCCGACCCCTCGCCGTACCGCTCGACCCACGTCAAATCGGTCCGCGGTCTCTGGTCCACGCCGTCCCTCGCTCGGCCAGCCAGCCGCTGCTGCTCCCCTCTGGCTGGCCGGCGCCCTCACCGGCGGCGCACTCGGCGCTCGCCGCCGAGAGCTCGGCGTTCGAGCTCGAGACGGTTGGTGGCGCGCCTTGGTCGAGCAACTCTAGCGCCGCCGCTGGGGCAGCTGGGGCAGGCGGCGGGGCCGGTGGCGGCGCCGCTCTCCTCGGCCACGTCACACCTCGCCAGGGGAGCTTGCATGCGACCGCCAGCATGAGCACGCCTCGGTACCTGCAGGAGACGACCTCCTCGTCGGCCGCGAAAGTGACACATTTTGGGCGCTGCTGCAACCCGCGCCAGTCGATGAGCATTGCGAGCGAGCCGCGGGAGATACGCACGCCCGAGTACCCTGCCTTCGAGGGGCTCTCTCGCCTCGAGTCGCAGCAGCGACACGAGACCTTCGCGCGCCTCGCCACGCCGCGTACACGCGAGCCGCCGCCCCCGCCCACGCCGCGTGACGCGACGCCACGTGGCAAGGTGGCCGCGGCCAGCTACCCGCTGCAAGTTCCCGGGGAGCCCCCCCCCGAATACCCGCTCCAGTACAGGGGGGAGCCTCCGCCGCAGGGCGTCGCGTCCGCAGTTCACAGCTTCGTTTCGGGGCCGTCGGAGCTCGCGACGGCGCGTCGGGCGACGCTGCTGATCGCCGCGTGCGACGGGTACGGAGTGCCGCTGCAGCGTGGCGGCGATCCGTTCGTGGCGAGCGTGCACGGGCCAGCAGCGTGCCATACCGAGCTGCGCGATCTCGAGGATGGCCGTTACGAACTGCATCTCCTCGCGCCCGCACTGAGCGGCGACTACCGCGTGACGATCACGCTGCGAGGTCGGCCGATTGGAGGATCGCCCCATCTGATTGCCTCCCTCATCAGTCTGATTGCCTCCCTCATCAGTCTGATTGCCTCCCTCATCAGGTCGGCCGATCGGAGGATCGCCCCATCTGATTGCCTCCCTCATCAGTCTGATTGCCTCCCTCATCAGTCTGATTGCCTCCCTCATCAGGTCGGCCGATCGGAGGATCGCCCCATCTGCTCACGGTGCTCGCGCCGGTCGCGCACCCCGCCCATTGCGAGGCCCGCGGCACGGCCCTCGAGCTCGCCACGGCTGGTGAGCTCGCCACGTTCGAGCTGCTCTCGCACGATGCACATAATCGGCCGATGACGTACGGCGGCGAGCAGGTGAGTGTCGCGAATGGCCCTCTTGATTGCCCCTTCTGATGGCCTCTGATTGCACGCGATCTCGACCCTCCACGAGCAGTTCTCGGTGCGCCTCGAGCGTCACGCTGATCTGGAGCAGCCGGCGCAGCAGCAGCAGCAGCGACCCTCTGGCAAGGGCGGCAAGGGCGTCAAGTTTGGCAAAGGCACCAAGGGAGGCGCCGGTGGCACTGAGAATGGAGGCGAGCCGGACGAGCCCGCACCCCTCGAAACGTTTGGACGTGTCGAAGATCGACGGGACGGCACGTACCTCGCCTCGTACGTGGCGGCGCGCTCGGGCCGCTACACTCTGCATGTGACCGATCTCAAGGCGGGGAAGCCGATCAAAGGGTCCCCGTGGACGTTACTCGTGGCCCCCGGGCCAACGCATGCGCCCTCGTGCTTCCTGCGAGGGCGCGAGCTCGGACGCGCCGTCGCGGGCGAGCTCACGGCCTTTGAGCTCGTCGCCCGAGATGGCAAGGGTAATCACCAGCTCTTTGGGGGTGACACGTGGCAGGCGACGTTACAGGGGCCGTACCCAACCGACGGACCGCCCCTCGACGTGCGCATGCTCGACCGCGGAGAGGGCACGTACCGCGGCTCGTTCACGCTCGCGCTCGCAGGCGAGTACACGCTCTCAGTGCTTGATTGCCACTGATTGCCACTGAGTGCCACTGAGTGCCACTGATTGCCACTGATTGCTCGCAGGCGAGTACACGCTCTCAGTGCTTGATTGCCACTGAGTGCCACTGATTGCTCGTAGGCGAGTACACGCTCTCAGTGCTTGATTGCCACTGATTGCCATTGATTGACACTGATTGCCACTGATTGCCACTGATTGCCACGGATTGCTCGCAGGCGAGTACACGCTCTCGGTGACGCTGCGCGGAGCCCACGCGCGCGGCTCGCCCCTGCGCGTGAGCGCGGCCGCTGCGGGCGTCCACGCCGCGCGCTGCGTCGCCGAGGGTGTCGGGCTGCGCGCCGCCTTTGTCCGCCAGAGTGCGTCCTTCAAGATCATCTCCAAGGACGCGTTTGGCAACCGTGTGGCGCGTGGCGCGCAAGGGTACAGTGTGCGCGTGCGTCCGCCACTCTCGGCCACAAAGGCACCCGACGTTGTCGTCTTCGACAATGGCGACGGCACTTGCGGCGTCGAGTGGGTGCCCCAGGTTCGAGGGCGGCATGTGGTGAGCGTCACGCTCGCTGGCATGCCCATCGAAGGCTCCGATTTCATGTGCCACGTCGCGTAGAGAGAGAAGCAGCATGAGGATTGCTCAAACGTCACGTCTCACGAGCGACATGCGTGACGACTATATTACTATTAACGCGAAACGCCGGGCCGCGCCGTCGGACACGGCCTCGGGGCAAAAAAGCTGTGCGGTGAGTCGTCCACGGGCCGTCGCACAGGGCGCCCTAGCATTATTTTAACTTCTGCGCTTACTATGCACTGTTGTACTTGATGTGGCCTGCACAATCGAATCATCGTGATCGACGCCACTTCTCCCCACACACTCCGGTCCGACACCGTCGACACACATGAGCGATCTGACACGATAATGCTTGTCAAGAAATCCTTTCTCACGAGTCAGGAGTCACGTACTGCACTCCAATGGGTGGTCAGTCATGTCCCCGCGGCCGCCCCCACATGCCATCTGCGTGTCCGCCCGCACGCTCTCAGTCTCACGTCATGTTTCATAACTCTGCGCGGGCTGACGTGGCCACGAGATCGAATCACCGCCGCCACCTTCGCCCTCACCGCCGCCACCGTTGCCGCAACCACGTCCGCCCTCGCCGCCGCCACATTCGCCGCCGCCGCCGCCACCTTCGCCGCCACCACCTAGGCAATCGCCCTCGCCACCTTCACTGCCGCCGGCGACGGATGCGGGGGGAAGGGCGGGGGGGGCGATGGAGGCGGCGGACGAGGAGGAGTCGAGGGCGGAGGCGATGGAGGCGAAGGCGGGCGCGACAGGTTTGTTCTTCTTCACAAAGTCGATGGTAGCCTCGGCTTCGAGATCTTTGTCCTTCTTCAAGTCGATGGTAGCCTCGTCTTCCCGATCCCTGGCGGGTCGGACGGCAGCATCCGTTTGTCTGACCGGTCGGTCGGCCTTCACAATGTCGAAATCCTCTTCCAGCGCGATGCCGTGGGTGGCCGCCCCTCTCTCGCCGGCAGTTCTCGAGCTCGTACTCGCGCCGAAGCCCACCTGTGCTCGCGATCTGCCGAAGGCACGGTGGGTGTTGCCGGCGCGGCCGGCAGACTTGCCACGGCTACGCCGGCAACGGATTACCAGCAGTATGGCTGCGATGCCGCCCAGAAGCGATCCGGCCCCGACGGCGATCTGCACTGTAAGCATGGTGCCGCTGCCGGCATCGGGCACGGGGAGCCCGGCACTCATAGCGGGGGGGATGATCGTAAGGACGGTCTGAGAGGTGATGGTTGGCGCGGACGTCACCGTGAGCCCAAGTACAGAGCTCGCCGTGGACGCGTCCGAAAACATGGTCGCCGCCATGTTTTCTTCGATGTTGGTGCTCGCGGTCGCAGACGGCGTGGTGATGATGATGTCGATCCGTGTGGACGCGGCGCTGGCTGTCACGATGACATTGCCCGGGTCCACGCCCGCAGCGGTCGCGACCGAGGTCGAGATGTTGTTCAGCACGGCCGAAGTAAAGGTCTCAATCGGCTCCGCGGCGACGAAGCCGATCGCCACTTGGTATGATGTCGTTGTGATCGACCCAGGCGCCGCCGGAGACGGTGGAGATAGCGGCGAGGGCGGCGGCGACGGCTGCTCGGGGCACTCTGCGAGAATCGAGTTGTAGGCATCGACGTAACAGGCGCGGCAGCTGGTAAAGCCACCAGCACCGCAGCCGACGCCGTTAAAGGGGTCGGTGCTCGTTGTGAGGCACCGCGCATCGAAGTAGCACGGCTGGCCGGCACACACGGCGGAGGCCAAGGTGCCGCACGGGTCGGGCGGCGGCGGCGAGGGCGACGGTGGTGGCGGCGAGGGTGGTGGCGGCGAGGGCCGTGGCGGCGGCGGCGATGGCGAGGGAGGCGGCGGCGAGGGCGGAGGCGGCGACGGCGACGGTGGCGGCGGC
>Ga0210242_101804_pt1 | contig 14367 bp, 8 predicted proteins | sample ChrtobMeP5a_16mM_FD_155445 | JGI IMG/M metagenome (GOLD analysis project Ga0210242, IMG submission 155445) | Chrysochromulina tobin associated microbial communities from unialgal haptophyte culture, Seattle, Washington, United States - P5a_16mM | ecosystem: Host-associated > Algae > Haptophytes >... | reverse complement strand
TGCAGACGCAGGTAGTCAAGCTTATCCTGCGCCTTTGGGAGCACGTCAAGAGCGATGCGCATGGCACTGGCATCAGCGACACTGTCACGCTTCCACTGCTTAAAGAAGGTGATCGCAAGCGCGTACCTGCCATCAGCAAGAAAGCGTTAATGAGTGTTGGGATGGAGGGGGCAATCAGTGTTAATCAGTGCTGCAGCGTACTCCTTGACAAGCGCGTCCAGCTCGAGCTGCGAGTTCGACGCGCGCTTCTGCACAATGTACTCGTCGTGGTCAGCGTGGTCGGCGCGATCGACGGCCCGCAGCTCTCGCACCGTCGTGCGTGCGACCTCAAGCAGCGCATGCTGCTCGTGCGGCGATAGCAAGTGGAAGTAGCCGCCGTCCATAAAGCTCTTGGCGCTGATGGCCTGCGCCACAGCCGACGCCGCCTCCATGGATATCCCTGGGCAGCGCTTGCGCACGTAGTCGTAACGGCCAAAGACCGACTCGGCGAGGCGATCGTTGGAGGCGTCGAGGCCGATCGTGTCAATGTGCATCTGCTTTGAGTTGGCGAATGAGCTGGCGCCATCCTGTGAGACGAGGTGCTTGGCAATGGCAAGCTTCTTGTCGTGCAGCTTGCGGATGCCGGCAACACACTGCACCTCGAGGTACTCTATGGTCTTGAGCTGCGTCACCTTATTGGTGGGGTCTGTCGGGTTGAACAGCTCCTGGTGCACCTGCTTGTACACAAAGTGCTTCACTGAATTGTCAGGCGACAGCACGAAGTCGTCATCGTGCGTGTACTTCAGGTAGGCGGCGAACTTCGGCTGCACGCTGGCAATCGTCTTGAAGACATTCAGTGTAGCGTCGAGGAGTATGCTGCCGTCCGTCGAAGCTTCAACGAACAGCTGTTCAACCAGGTCGAGCGGCGAATCGTGCAACGGCGTGCCGTCCTTGATGGTGAGCAATGTGACCGGCGAAAAGCTGTCGAGCTCGTAGGCGCAGCCAGTCAGCCAGCGGAGCGGACGAGAGATGAGGAGGTCGATGATCGCGTTCGCACGGGTCATGGCCACGTACTGCATGGAGCGGAAGCTCATGTAGAGAAAGTCTTCGAGTACATTGGAGTGATCGGCGCAGAAGACAAGCGTGTGGAGGAACTCGACAATGTATGACCGCATCACGAAGAGCGGGATGGCTGCGTCGTAGTCCAGATCTTGGCGTCCGCCTTCGGCGCGCTCAAAGTGGATCACGAACGCCTTGGGATGGGTCCTCTCCAGCCATACCCAGAACTCTCGACCCTTGCCCTTGTAGTACTTGTTTCCATGATGAAGCTCCTTGTACGCAGCACGCAGCAACTGCGAATACTCAGTGGTCATCCGATCCCAACTGGAGAAGGCATCGAGATGCGGCTTGAGCTCAGCAGCGACGTGCGCCGCCTGAGCCGACGACATCTCCTTGAGGAATATGTTGCGCATGTGCTGGTGGCAGTCAAGCTTGTGGACGCGGGTGATCTCCTGCTGCTCCTCCGTCGAGAACTTGGCCCAGGCCTCCTCGCCGATCTGCGCACGCTTGCCTGCGGAGATCATTTCCGCGAGGATCGACTTCGCCTTCTCAGCCGTGTTGCAGGTGTCGGACTGGATGGCGCCGCCGCCCGCGAGGCGCGCCATCGACAGGTCCTCAGGCTTGGGACCCATCCACTTCTCAGCTGGGTAGAGCTCGTGGAACATGACCTTGACTCGGCGGATGAAGTCACGGAGCTTGGCGAAGCACTTGGACTCGATGGCAGCAGCGATCTTCTCGGACGTGCCGCCCGCCGAGCAGTAGGCGCCGATCAAGATCACGGGCTCGAGCGGCGCGCCCTCCGCCGGCTCAATGATGACATTCGAAGTGATGGAGGGGTCACCGTCCTTGGTGGTCTCGTCAAAGCCGAGCATCCGGATGGCGAACGCGAAGGCGACCTTGCGTGCGGCCATGTACTGCTCCATGAACCGCAGCTCGAAGCGGCAGTCGGTGAGCGTGCGGTTGGAGATGGGCGCAGGCTTCAGCCACGGCGCAGTCTGCTTCACCACCGCAATGATGTTGGAGCTGATGGCCGATAGGGGTGTCTGATTGGCAAACATCGAGTAGATGGTTACACGGTGCTCGTCCTCGAGCTTCTTCCCGCCCTTGCCACCGCCCTTGCCTCGGCTTGTGCGCTGCCACTGCGGCATGGACTGGAGCTTGGCGTACGCATCCGCGTGCTCTGCATGTGCCTTGCTCAACTCCTGAATCTCCTCCTTGAGCGTCTCCACCTCCTGGCGCAGCTCCTCAGCCTCCCCCTGGGCCACATACATCTTCTTGAGGCGCTTATTAGAGGTCTCCACCTTGTCGTCGGTCGCCCGCTCGAGCACCCGCGCCCGCGCCGCCATCTTGTTCTTCAGCACACGCATCTGCTCCTTCTCGGCATGCAGTGCCTCCGCCTCCGCCTCCGTGCCATGCACCTGCCAATAGGTCAGGCAGGTCAGATTGCAGGCAGCAGGCAGGCAGCAGAGAGGGGGTGGCAGCTGACCTTTTTCTCGAGCACTGCAATGGTCCGCTGGTGCTTCGTGTACTCGACATCTGCTTCATGCCACGCCCGACTGACCTGCCCCTGCAGGGTGAGCTTTTCGGCGATGAGCTGCTGCAGCTGAGCCTGGAGCGCAGGCAGCTGCTCCTTGGCTGCCCTGACTTGTAGCTCAGCTGTCACACGCGCCTCTTGCTCACGCTGCTCCGCCGCCTCAGCACGATCCTCCTGCTGCAGGCGACTGGTGTGCTGGATGTCAGCCTCCTGCTGCTTGGCCGCACACTGAAACCCCAGCTTGAGCTTCTCAGCCTCGAGGGTGCGTACCCTAATCGCAAGCACCTTGACCTCCTCCTTAGACTTCTTGGCTTTCAGCTTGGCCTCCTCCTTCAATCTTGTAGCCTGCTGGCTTGCCTCGTGCTCTGCCTCTGCCTGCGCTGCGCGCGCTGCGCTGCGCGCTGCCTCCACCTCTGCCTGTGCTGCGCTGCGCAGCTCGTCAAGCCAAGCGACATCTGTCTGCTCGTGCGCGATGATGATCTGCAGCGGGGGAGAGCACGGATTAGAACAGGGATTGCAGCACGAGGGAGCGAGCGGCTCGCCGCTCGGCGCATGTTCCCTCAGCGGCCAGTGGAAGGCGATTCCAATCTCACCAGGTGAGCGGACCACACATCCACGAGACCGCGTCATTGGGCGTGCTCGACACGTCACCAACATCCCCAGGGGACATGAGACACGTCAAGATCACGTGCGCCAAGGCAGCCGAGGCAGCCGAGGCAGCCGAGGCAGCAGGGTATGTGTGCAGCATGCGGCCACGCACGCACGCGGCCACGCACGCACGTGAGCAAACCTTTTGCAGCTCGAGTGGCGTGGCATAGCTGCGGGAGTCACGCGCATGCATCGGCACTGTATCAGGAACGACGATGGGAGAGCCGGCGTTTTGCGCCAGGCCCACCCAAGGGATCTCGATGACCTCGTCGTCGAGCGCCTGCAGCCGCGCCGTGTTCCGTGCCTTGTGCCTGACCAGCTTCGAGCGTGGCTCCAAGTACTCACGTGAGAGGATGACCTTGAGCCAGTTGCCAAGTTTCTCAAGTGCCCAGTGCTCTGTGGGTGGGCGCACACCCACTATGCCGAGAATGACACGCGCCATGGTCAACTGCAGCGTGCCGCGCGCCAGAGTGCCATTCTTGATCAGCTCAAGCACACGGTCATTCGTACGGCGCAGCACCTTCTTTGTGATGCAGCGCGTGAACGCGTAGCTGTGTGGCGGCTCCGCGCCCGTGCCCGACGCGTGCGCCTCGACGATCACGTCGATGTTCGCCCAGAGTAGCTCGTCCTCCATCGAATTGACCTTTGCAGGTGATAAATCTGTGCACGGGAGCAACGCGGCGTGTGTGAGTGGTGCACAGAGATGAAGGCAACGCGATCGTGCACGTATCCGAACGATGGCGGGAGTGGGTGAACGGTAGTGTAATGATGCTGTGTCCACCGCTTGTTTGCGATGCGCGCGCGCAGGCTGTGATGCAGGCCGGCTTCGCACCTAATTGACGTTGAGCGTTAGCTTTCTCGCACTGACAGCGAGCGCTCCAGTGGCTCATTCTGCACGAAACGCAAAAACACAGCCTCTTCGCACGCCGCCGAGCTGGTTAGCTGCTGGCGCGCCTGGCCGGATGTCAGCGGTGCGTCGCCCAGAGATGCACCACTCGAGCCTTTGCGCGGGAGCCTATCTGAAAGGCCATTGCGAGACGCGAAAGGAGGCGGAGACAGTGTGTGGGGAAAGATTGAGGGCCGAGAAGAAAACGGGGAGAGGAAAGGCTTCCTTTTTTCCCTCCCAGGGCTCTAGTTCTTGCGTATCTTGACACGATAACGCGTCGATATTTCGGTTTTGCCATCCGATTGACCGCCGTACGCCATCCGATTCACTCCGCTTCGGGACTCACACAATCCACAGACCTCGACACAGACCACACGGAACTCAAGTACAACGCCAACACACGACATCTCCAACATGCACCAACTTTGGTTGTCATTAAGGCCTTTGCTGCGTTTCTCGCGGGGGCGCCCGGGCGCGGAGGGGCAGCCCACTTAACCCTCTTCCCACCCCACTGTACAGCCGTGTCTTCGCTCTCTGCCGTCCGGGCGCGCCAGCCTGGCTCCATGAACCGTGCTCCACGATGTGCACAGCCTCCTCCAGACGCAACTGAAGAATCTGATCCCTCCCGCCCCCCGCACCCTCGCGGGGAGGGCCTGCGAGGCGCGAGGGCCTTTCCGTTGAACGGGAGAGCCCCGGCGGCTCACGCGCGACGGGTGAGCCGCGCTCGACTCAGCGCCTCTCTGTCTGTGTCCGTCCTGCCACTGCCGTCCTCGCGCGCGGGCTCACGCCTGCACACTCACGCCTTCGACGGCATGTGGCTCGCCCCGATCACGTCCAGTTTGGCGAAGAAGGTGGCGGCGCGCTTACGAGGCACGTCGCACGCTAGGTCGGCGCCTATCCGCGCGTTGACCTCGAAGATGCACATGGTGCCATCTGGGCGCACCTTGTAGTTGAAGTTACAGATGCCCGTGAAGCCCGTGCACAGCCTCTCCATCGTATCCAGGTGCGACGGCGGGATGTCCTCGTGCGAGCGTCGCCGCTCCTGCAGCTCCTGCACGTTCGGCCACACGTACACCCCAGACTCATCACAATCGTACTCGTAGTCGGTGCAGATGGCGTCGTGGATGGTGCCGTCCTTGACCAGGAGCGAGGTCGCTTTCTCGATGCGCCCCGCGCACAACTCCTGCAGCAGCCACTTGGTCTTGTCGAACACCGGGGAGCCCGACTTGGCGGCGATCTCTTCTGCAGAGTGCACAATGTAGATCCCCTTGCCGTGCTCGCCTGCGTGCGCCTTGAGCATGCACGGGTAGCTGGCGCTCGCTGGCGTCTCGTAGTGCTGCGGCAGATACTCCAGCATGCCCAGCGCCTCTGCGTGCCGGAACAGGTTGTACTTGTTGCCGATGCGCGCCACGACGTCAGCCGCACACGTCAGCAGCTTCCACCCGTGGGTCACGAGCTCGTCGGCGTACCGGCCGATCTCGATGGCCGTGTCGCACTTGCACGGTAGCAGCCAGCACGACGCGCCGGCCGGCGCGACCGGCAGCGGCGTCCCTGACCTCCACTCCATCGTATTGCTCGCCGAGATTTTCATCTTCTTCAAGAGCCATTCCCACTCGTTGGTGGGCGTGATATGAAAGCGCGGCGGAGCGCGCGTGCGCACCTTCTTGCTGTTGACGACCGATGTCGGTTCGTACCGCTCCACCGTGCTGCGCTCACGGCCGCTTCGCCGGCGCTCGCCCAAGTTGCCATCGGCACCGTTCTCACAGCCAGATGAGGATGCATCCTCGGCCCCCAAGGGCTCGGCGGCCGATGGATCACGGGCGCGCTTGCCGCCCTTGCGCGCTGACCCGCCGCCCGCCTCCGCCGCCTTGACGTGCGGCATTGTAGTGGGCATCAACCCCGGTGCGAGGCCCTCCAAGGAAGAGCCGCTGGCGTGCAGTCGCGTCCCTGGCGCGCTTTTCGGCTCATCATTCATTCATGCAATTCATTCACACAACCTCGACCGTCGAGGCCCACTTCACAGCAAACCAACGGGAGGTGTCTAGTGACGGTCTGACCCGCGAACCCGCCATGTTATATGCCTAGATAGATAGATTCGACTAGAGTAGTTTGCTGCAGGTTGTTCGCTGCCCGACCTAAATGTACAATTCATACTCACAAAGCGTCGCAGTTCAGGTTCCCGAGCGAAATCGATTAGTTCGTCCAGTATGTGTCGATGGCAATGGGACTGCTGCTTTCGCCTCCTTGAAGGACGCCCCCTTGGCTTTCTTCGCTTTTGTGGGCTTCTTCTTTTGGCGAACCCCATTGAGCTTGTTCTTCATGACCGCACCAACCTTGACCTCTGTTCTCAAAACTGACCACCCTGAAGCGGTGCGATTCACGGGCATATTGGCACTCGAACGCGATGCTCCAGCAGCCTCCTCCAGCACGCTTGTAGGTGTGCCACGCTCCCTGAGTTTAGATTTTTCAAGGAATGAGACGCTCCACGTGCTATCTGTGCCCTCTCGTGCCACGCGGTGCATGAGCCAAGCGGCTTGAATGACGAGGATTGCATGATGCTCTCGCTGCCTTTTGCGCTCCGCGATCCGGAAGCGCACAAGCCGCTGGAGCCACACTGCGAGGCGCTCGGCTGAATTGATTGAGCCCCGCTGATCTTTGAGCAACTTGGCGTGGGCGCTCTGGTTGCGAACCTTGGCTGGCAGTAGGGTCAAGACGCCGTCCTTGACGACCACAAGCGCCGCGAGAGTATGCAGATGTCCCTTGAGCGTCATGGCGTCGCCCGTACCCAGTTTGGCCGTAGTCTTCTTGTACACTTTCGATTCGACGCCATGCTGGCAGATCCGTGTGACAGCCACGTCCTCCGGGGTCTCGAACTCGGCAAGCTGCAGGTTATTGCACCTTTCGTCTATGGACGCCGTGAGCTCGACCTGCTCATGGAAGAGCAATGCCAAAGGCGACTTGGGCCGCGGAAAGATGGGTGGGCCGCCAAAGCGCTTCACGTCTGGCGCGTGTCCCTCGGGGGCCGCACTGATCATCTTGTTCACCGTCGACGTGTACGCTCGCGCGCGGACGCGGTCGTTTGCAAACATAAACAGCCTAAGAACGTCCCCGTTGGTCATAGGCCTGGCGTCCTTTGTGAGTGTGATCGCCTGATCCGCGGCAAAGACCACGCTGCCAGCTAGGAGGATGGGCTTCTCCAGGGCGGACTTGAGCATTCTGGCAATCTGCTTTCGGGTATTCAACCGCGCAACGAGCAGCTTGCGCCGCCTCAGCTTCATCGACGTTGCCATCACTTGTCGGAAGACCTTAGCACGGAATATAGCCTGGATCTTTGAGGCAGCTCGAGCCAGGCGACGCGCCTCTATGAGCGGCCGCGCGCGCCGGGCGAGCCGCCGCTGCAAGTCCTCTGCCGCGGCGAGCAGAGCTGCCTTGGCGGCTCGGATCTTTGGGATGAGCTCCTCCTTGGCGAGCTTTGGATTGGCGAGATAGACCTGGCCATTCTGCTTGGCGAAGCAGATCTGTGCGAGCGCGCACGCGGTGCCACGTAGCTCGAGTGCGTCGTTAACATTCACCTTGGTGCCCTTGTTGTCGACCGGTGATAACGGCTTGCCACCTGATGCCTGCCGGATGGAGATGACCTCGACCACCTTGGGGATCCTGAGCTGCGAGATGCTAAAGCTGGCCGTGCTCAAGTCGATGTGCGCAAGAATGTTGATGTTGGCAACGCTGAAGAGGAGCTCTGCAGGAGTGTAGAGATTGTGGCCGCCCATGATTGCGTCAACCGCCTTGCAATATGCCCTGGCTGCTGCCCGAGGCGCGGACATGACCCAAGCTGCAATCAACTTAGCGCCCGCTGCCTTCTCTTCGTCGGTCAGAGGTTTTACACGCTCTCGTTGAAGCATGTGCGCCGCGAAAGGGGCGCCTTCGGTTGCAGATCTAAGAACAGCACCGCCTTGCACGAAAAGATTGTGCTTGGATTCATCAGCATTGGAGACGCGCGGTCTGCAACCCCTCAAAATAGGAAACAAATAAATTCACGAGAATGCATGCGACGGCCCATTTTCGTTCAGTTCGTTGGGACCTCGCACCAGCCGAGCTCAGCCGTGCGCACAAAGCGTTTACACGCACCACCCCCAGTCAACGCTCAAGGTGCAGCTGCTACGTCAGCCGCGGCTGACGGAGGTCGCGGACCTGTAGGGTAAAGGTGCGATCGCCCCAAACCCATACGGCATCGAACTCAAAACGCAGCTCCACTTCGGGATGAAATCGCCGCGACTGGCGCCGTGACGAGCGCGCCGGCGGCAGCACGAGCGCTACGCACCACGCGAGTCGGCCGGAAGAGCACGTGTGCATGCTGCAGGGCTACCTCGCAGCTACGTCCAAAAGTGCGCTCGCACACCTCGCTTGCGCAGCCGGACCATCAGGTTCAGCACCTCGTCAACGGTTTGGTGCCTGGCTATGGGTCCCCAGAACTTCTCCATGATGGTGTGTCGCTCGCTCGGCCCCCACGCCCACATGGCCTCATAGTACAGCTCATCCACGAGCTGCAAGAGCGAGGGATCCTCTGCAATGCCGCGCATGATGGACATCTCCGTCCGTGCGTGGTCGATGTCGAGCTTGAGCACCACAAAGTCCTCAGGCCGTGCCACCTCCCGAATCAAGCCGAGCACACTCGCGGCGTCGATGGCCGCCGGCTCAGGCTCGACGCCAACGTTGAAAAAGGTGGTGATCGCGCGCATCCGCTGCGACAGCCCATGCCACCAGAGCTTGGGGTTGTGCTCGCGCAGCTCCCACGCGTAGATGCGGTCGATGGCCATGCCGCGCCGCTCGTACAGAGAGACCAAAAAGGGCACCGACGTCGGCTGCCCGTTGGTCGCGTTCGGACCGGAGCAGCCAGCATCAAAGAGGATGGTACGAGCTCCACGTGGGGGTTGCCGTGGACCTCTCGCGCTGCTCGGCACCAAGTAGCGAGTGTCCTCGAGCTGGACATGGTGCTCGCCGCTCCACTTTGGGTAGCAAACGTCCGCGTATGGATGGCGGCCCCAACCCGTCAAGGGCTCGATGTACTCTGTCTGGCCGGCGCAGTGGAACCATGAAATGGCACGGCGCTGCTCTCCGTTGCGCGGACGACTTGGCGCAGTATTTTGAGCGTAATCGAGCCACGCCACGAGAGCCTTGGCGCTCTGATTGGCGCCGGTGCGGCAGATCCTGTTGTGTTGTCGCGTGCTCGTCCATGTTAGTTCGAGCTCGCTTGCGTGGTATAAGCACGAGAGGTGGGCCATATGACACTCCTCTTAATTAACCAAGGGGCGGCTCGCCGCAAGGCCCCGTGCTAACCCCTGCTCTTTAAGGAACATCCTACTCGCGAAAATGCATGCGCGCGCAACGTCGTACCCGCTTGGGCCAACAGACTTCACACTTTCTACTTGGAACGGAAGAATAGGAAGGTGAACTTTAATTCCTACGACCCTGAACTCGCGCTGATTTCTTTCCCCTCACCCCTGATGCGCTCCTTCCATCGCGCTTAGGTTGCGCACACGCACGCGGCAGCCGGGGCGCTGCTTCATCTCTGCGATGCTCGCGTCGAGCGCCTCCTTTCGCCCCTCGGAGCGGAAACCAGCTTTATGGCCGCGCCACTTCGTGCTGAAGAAGCGGTCATGTCGCTCCAGCCACATGACATCGACAGACGAGCACAGCGCGTCGATCGCCTGCGGCACGGAATCGTACTCGCAGCCCTCGCAATCTATCTTGAGGCCGACCACGAGCGTTCTGGGGCGTTCACCCGAAGTGTGCGGGAAGAGCGTGGCGAGGACATTCACAAGAGGGGTCGTGGGAACATCCACCGCGTGGGCGTCGTCCATGTTTGTTGCCCACCGAAGCAACGAATTTCCCCACCCATTGCGAACATTGTTGTGTGCCGCAGTGTCGGTCCAATAGGTTGCGGTTCCGCTCACGTTGGAGACGGCGAGGCCGAAAAGTTGAACATTGTGGCCACGCGCCTTGAGCCGCTGCTGGATCGCCGCGAGAAGTTTGGCATGCGTCGGGTTAGGCTCGATGCCGACGGCGCACACATCTTGCCGAGCCTCGACGCTGCCAAAGAGGCTGCCAAGCGTGCGATTGAGCCTGGGCGCTTTGGACGCAACAGACGGCTCGTACAGGGTGCGCAGGTTGTCGCCAACGTTGAGCCCCACGTCCACGTACACTCGAGAACACCCCGCGAGCGATGGCGCGAAAGACGACGGCAACGTGGTCGTCATGAATTCGAATGCGCAAACACTTCAACGAAATGCGCTTCGCGTTTGAGAGCTTGCACAGCCGACTCGCCCACACAAGCGCGCTAATGTACTGCTGTTGCCGTGTTCACGCCCGAGAAGGCGCGAAGTGTTTCGTTGTAGTAATCTTTCAAGGTTCAGCCCGGTCGGGCTGTCGTGGGCCATGTCAAGAGCTCGCATGCAAGACCCGAACCGGAAAAGCTCCGATTCTGCTGGTCAACCTTCCTTTCGCTGTCCGTCCAAAATCACATCGAAACGCGTCGCTCTGCTCCATGCCTCCTGTCAAGGTACATACCAAAGGGGCTGCTGCCAACAAAGCAGGAAGCCAACCGAACAATCGTGGCGGCGAGCCCGCCGGCTTCCCCCCCAAGAAGCAGTCCCAAGAGGCTGCGCCATCCATGGCTGCGCCGTCCAAGCAGCTCACCGCCAAGGAGCGCGAGGAGCTGACGCAGCTCAAGACGTACACGCGATGGTGGCACGCGACGCTCCAGCAGGCGCGCAACGCCGAGCACACAGTCACCGACCTGTCCAAGGATCTTGCAACGGGCATCGTGCCAGTCGCCCTTATGGAGGTGCTCACACGCGCGGAGATCAAGCACAACAAGGAGCCCAAGAACCGCATCAAGCAGATGGAGAACATCGCCATCTTCATCCGGCAGCTCAAAACGCTCGGCATCCCGAGCGCCAACATGAGCGCGGAAGACCTGGCCGACGGCAAGAAGCACCTGATGCTCACCCTCACGTGGAATCTGATCGTCCACTTTGCGCCCAGCAGCAAGGAGGCGGCGCTCGCGGACGACCAGCTGCGATGGATGCAGTCGAACACGAAGGGGTACGCCCGCGTCGACGTCTCGGGCTGGGCTGGGCTGTGCGACGGGCGCGCGCTGTGCGCCGTCCTCCATCGATACGATCCCTCTGCCCTTGACTTCGACGCGCTCCCCGATGCGGATGCCGATGGCGCCGCCCTCGCGTCGATGGAGATCGCCTTCGAAACGGCGGAGCGAAAATTCGGCGCGCCGCGGCTGCTCGAGGCGGCGGATGTGGCGCTCGCCCTCGACCCCTCCATGAAGTTGCTCGCTGCCGACGCAACGTCTGCCGCGGATGGCGCGCCCGAGCTGCGCTCGATGATCACGTACCTTCTCTCTCTGCGCCAAGCGCTCCGACAGCATCGCGACGCACGTGCGAAGGAGGTGGCCGGCAGGTGCGCCGCCTTTGTCTCGGATGCGGAAGCGCTCGGCGCGTGGGTGCTCGACGCGACGCAAATTCAGCTCGACCGCACGGTGATCGCACACGGTTTTGATCGCACCAGCAAGGAGGAGGTCGCCGACGCCGACCGCATGCTCTCGCAACTCGAGGACGGCTTCCGAGGTACAGAGAAGGTGGCGCAGCAGAAGAAACGCTCGGAGCTCGCGCAGCTGCGCCTGCCCGCCATTTCGCGCACGCTCGTCGAGAATGAAGAGGCGGACAAGCGCTTCAAGCACCGCATGCCCGGCGAGAAGGAGAGCGCACCGGCGCCCGGTGCGCCGTTGAGTGCCGTTGAGCGCGGCGCCGCCGCCAACGCGGAGAGTCCTGCGTTTGTGGTCGAGTCGGCAGCGGCGGCGATAGCCAAGCTCGACAGCACACTCAGGACACTCGCCACGGCCTGGGCAAAGCTCGAGGCCGCTGAAGAGGGCCTGTCGGTGGCACTCTGGCTCGTGCTGGTTGAGAAGAAGACGGATCTGATGGTGAAGGAGGTACTGGTTGAGGCCAAGAAGCTCGAGGACCTTGCCATCGGCTGGGCTGAAAAGATGGAGAGCGAGCAAGAGCTCCCCGTGCTCAAGTTTGACGATCGGAATGAGGCTGAGCGCGTGTGGCCCCCTGAAGCTGGCGACTCGGCAGCGGCGCTCGCGCAGGGCGTGCATGTTCTCGAGCTTTGGAGTGCGACGGGCACCGATGACTGCGTGAGCGCCCTCGATGATCGACGCTCCGCGTGTGTCGCCCTCATGAACGAAGCATCGCGCCGAAGGAACGAGGAGGGGCGTCCCTTGGCAGCCGTCCAAGCCACCGCTCCACGTGGAGGAAGATCTTCGCCGCCCCTCCACATGGAGATGGAGGACGTGCTGAACGTGGAACACAAGCTTGAGGTGGCTTGGCTCGAAATGAATGAGGCGGCCGCCGAGCTGCAGACCAAGCTGCACGAGATGCTCAAGTGGCAGCGCACCCAGCTCGAGAGCACGAGCACGCGCCTCGCCTCGGCGCACAAGAAGCTCGGGAAGCTGCGACCAGAAATGGTGAAGCAAAGCTGGTTCGGAGCGCCCGAGCCGACTCGGGCTCCGCCGCCGGCCACCCCCGAGGAGCAGTCGCCGCCCAAGCCCGGCGGCAAGCCCAACGGCAAGGCTGAGCCAAAACCGTCTTCGGCAGGCCCAGGGTTCAAGGGCGACGGGGCGGTGGTCGATACGAAAGTGAAGGTGACGGTGCAGGAGGAGAAGGGGTGCGCCATCCTGTAGAGCTCTAAATGCGGAGTGACTAGGGGGCATCTCTCGAATGCCGTCGGTGTGCGGCTTGCCGTCGGAGTGGCTTGCCTTCGGAGAGCGCATGCATGGCTACCCGCGTGTGAAGGAGGCACGTGGCGATCCGCGACCACATCGGACACGCGAAGAGAGGTAGAAGAGAGGCTCCTAGTGTTGGGTGGGTGGGGCACGAAGACGCTGGACTTGAGCATGCGGCAGCACTCGGCGGCGGCACGCAATAGCAACCACACGGCTAGCGCAAGAGATCATATTAAGATCATACGACCTATCATGGTCCATGCGGCGGCGGGGCATGGATAAGGCATGCCGAGCGCACCTCGCTCCTCGGAGCACGCACAAGCGACGAACACGCGTACACACGACAACGTAATCGGGGTGAGCTAGGGGTGACAAGCCTTGTCTTCAAGGCCCGAACCTCAAGCGTGAAGCCTCAAGGGCGCCGATTTGTATTTATTAGAACTCTTCTTTTACACGCGGGTCGGGGGCCTTCGGGGACAATCGGACTAGATCGCGTCGGAGCGGCGCCTTGGTTAGTCGCCTTAACCGAATTTTAGCATCATCAACACGGCACACCCGCGACCTGAGACCAGAGCACACATGTGAGTCGTGACACGGTGGCCGACTATAATTGCTGCGCATTTGCAACATCTACACGCCCAGCAGCTGCAACTGAGACGCACTCCTCGGCCCCCAGCGCTCAACAGTGACCAGCAGGCGCGGCTACACACGCAATGGTCGTCATCCCTCTCCCTTCACCTTTCGGCTGCGGACGGCTTCCTGGATGTGTTTCCATCCCTTGGCCTGCCGCACGATCTCACCAAACTCGTGGAAGTCGACGCTGCCGAACGGTTGCTCCACATCCGCCATGCCTATCATCGCGCTCGCCTCCGCGTCCGCGACGGCGGCATTGAGCCCCAACTGCGAAGCAAGATACTTGCTCACCTCTTCTGCCTCGATGGTTCCGGTCTTGTCGAGATCGATGTTGTCGAAGACGGCGCGCAGCTTCGAGGGGTCCTCTGAGTCGAGGCTAGACCCCATCTTAGCGAGACCAGTGGCGGCGAGAGCCTTCCAGGACTTCATCACGTGCGTGCGGTTGGGGTTGCGGACGGCTTGTTGGATTTGCGTCGCTGCCTTGGCCTGCCGCACGATCTCACCAAACTCGTGGAAGTCGACGCTGCCGAACGGTTGCTCCACATCCGCCATGCCTATCATCGCGCTCGCCTCCGCGTCCGCGACGTCGGCATTGAGCCCCAACTGCGAAGCAAGATACTTGCTCACCTCTTCTGCCTCGATGGTTCCGGTCTTGTCGAGATCGATGTTGTCGAAGACGGCGCGCAGCTTCGAGGGGTCCTCTGAGTCGAGGCTAGACCCCATCTTAGCGAGACCAGTGGCGGCGAGAGCCTTCCAGGACTTCATCACGTGCGTGCGGTTGGGGTTGCGGACGGCTTGTTGGATTTGCGTCGCTGCCTTGGCCTGCCG
>Ga0210242_101800_pt1 | contig 14423 bp, 6 predicted proteins | sample ChrtobMeP5a_16mM_FD_155445 | JGI IMG/M metagenome (GOLD analysis project Ga0210242, IMG submission 155445) | Chrysochromulina tobin associated microbial communities from unialgal haptophyte culture, Seattle, Washington, United States - P5a_16mM | ecosystem: Host-associated > Algae > Haptophytes >... | reverse complement strand
CACGGCGGCGACCAAGTGCGACACGCTTGACCCCGACGCCGAGCGACGCCTACCCCTGCACGCTCGCCCCATGGTGTTCGGTTCGTACGAGTGTCAGCGTGCGTCGTCGTGCGCTCTCCATGTGTGAGGTCGCGTAAACGGTTTCTTGGGTGGAAAGGCCGCGTCTAGCGGTTCACAGATCAGAAATTCAGCCCCCTGGTTTCTCAGCTTTGCGCGATGCGCAATTTCATTTCATGTTTGTTGGTCGTATCAAGCGCAGCCTTTGCGCCCGGCGCTCCGGGCCTGTGTACCCACGACAACGACAATGTGCGTGTCCCTCGGATCATTATTAGCCACGGCCGGCTCACGATGGCGGCAACGCCTGAGCTCACGGTTTGCCAAGGTTCTGTATGCAGCAAGCATGGAACGAAGGCAGTTCAGGCGGCGGCCCGGAAGAGTGGATTTAAGGTGTTGGCGACTTCAACCTGTCTCAAGGGGTGTGGGAAAGGTGTCAACGTTAGTGCGAAAGGCATCGGCAAAAAGATGCTGAAAGACTGCACAGACGCTGCAAAAGCACAGGCCGCAACTGATGCACTGGCGAAAAAGGTTTGATGCGGACAAGGGCGGGTAATTGGACGTCGCCGAGTCCAAGTCGATGCTCTAGGGCTTGCTCAATAAGTCGTATGCCGAGGACAAGGTTGGCCGTAAGCTGGATCTGCAGGCGCAACGGCTGCGCGCAAAAGCGTTCACTCTTTCCGGGTCCGCTATGGGGCCGCTGTTTGGTGACCAGCGCAGTGTACAGAGCTCACCGCGCAGTGTGCAGAGCTCACCGCGCCAGCCCTCTGGCACTCTCTCCTCCAGGAGTACCAGCAAGACGAGGAACAAGATGGGGACCGGTGGCCTTCAGGTCAATGAGGAGAAGCTTACCAAATTTGAGTTGCACCGACATTACTCATTAGACTTTTCCTCATTCCTGTTTGTACCACGCCGCTCCGACGTACATTCTTGACCCAAGGGGGACTGGTCTACTATTTTTCATGTTTTTAAGGGCCCAACCCTACACCTGTTTGGGAATTGAATTGCCATGAGCTCGGCATCCGCCTAGGGCCACATCATGCTTACAGGAAATCACATGTTCACATCATGGTACATCTCACAGTAAATGGTACATAAGTGAGTTATGTAGCTACGGACCTCTATCTCAGCATAATGAATCCGGGCACCGCCCTCACTCTTTGCCGCCACTCTTTGCCGCCAGCGGCGCCAGCGGCGCCAGCGGTTTTTGCTCGGTGCGCGCTGCAACGGTCGCGGGTACGGGCTCAGCCTCTTCAGCCTCAGATGCTGGCGCCGAAGCTGCTCCCGTTAGCGGTGCCAGCGGTGCCAGCGGCGTTCGAGCTGTGCGCGCTGTCACGGCCGCGGGTGCGATGGGCTCAGCTTTTATAGCCTCAGATGCTGGCGCCGAAGCTGCTCCCGTAAACGGTGCCAGCGGTGCCAGCGGCGTTCGAGCTGTGCGCGCTGTCACGGCCGCGGGTGCGATGGGCTCAGCTTTTATAGCCTCAGATGCTGGCGCCAGCGGCTTTCGCTCGGTGCGCGCTGCCTCGGCCGCGGGTGCGATGGGCTCCCGTTCATCATCTCGCGGCGAGCTGTGCATGGTGGTGTCCAAGTTCCGTTCATCATCTTTCGGCGAGCCGTGATTGGTGGTGTCCAAGTTCCGTTCATCTTTCGGCGAGCTGTGCATGGTGGTGTCCAAGTTCCGTTCATCATCTTGCGGCGAGCTGTGCATGGTGGTGTCCAAGTTGATGGGAGCCCTGCGGGGTGAGCTCGGGGGTGCTCCAGCCTCAGATGCCGGCGCTGAAGCTGGTGCAGCCGCCCGTTGCGGTCTCATAGGTGAGCCCTGCGCTGAAGCTGGTGCAGCCGCCCGTTGCGGTCTCGTAGGTGAGCCCTGCGCTGAAGCTGGTGCAGCCGCCCGTTGCGGTCTCATAGGTGAGCCCTGCGCCAGCGCGCTCATTTCTGAGCCCTGCGCCAGCGCGCTCATTTCGACGGCCAGCTCGCTTCTCATCCTCTGGGCCTGCGCGAGCACGTTCAGCTCAGCGCGGCGGGCTTCGCCTGCCATCCTCATGGCGCGATCCACTCTCATTTCGTCGTCGCCAAACCCCGGCGGCGCCGGTGCGATTTGGTTGCGGCGGCGGCCTGTATAGCCGCGCTTCTCCTCCTCGGGGACGTCTTCCCACCCCACGTCGTCGGCGCGATCTGCGTGGGCCGACTGGATGTCGGCTTCATCTTGGGCAATCGTCGTCGAACGCGTGGACAGCGCGCCCATGCTCATGAGGAAGGCGTTGAAGAAGCCGTACGAGTAGACGAACGAGATGACCGTAACCACTGTGAAGATGCGTCCGAATTGACGAAGCGGCGCGATCCGCGCGCCGAGAAGCGGCAGCACAGCGGCGAACGTGGTGATGGCAGCGGAGAAGATGGAATCCGAGCGCGCGAGCACGGAGGCGCGCGACTTGAAGTAGCGAGACTGCATGAACGAGTTATTGTAGGCGAAAGCCAGGTGGATGAGGTAGTCGACGGAGACGCCGATAATGACGGCGAGTGCGAGCGATTCGATCGGCCCAAGGGCCGTACCCATAAGGTGGAGCACGCCCATAGTGACGACGATCATGCACACGACGCTTAGCAGCGACGCATAGCAGATGTTCACGTCGCGCACGATCATGAAGACAGCGCACAGGCACATACACGGCGTGAGGATCAGGGAGAGGAACACACCCCGGAGAAAGGCGCTGATCGTCGGGAACACCTCCCACGAGGAGCAGGTGACGAACCCGTTCGAGAGGATGTCCGTGCGGGCGACGCCAGCCACAGTGCTACCCGTGAGCCGCGGCAGGTCCTCAAAGTAATCTTTCCACTCGCGCATATAGGCCTCGAGCCTCCGGGGCGAGCCGAGCATCTCGCCGTTGGCCGTGCTGTACTTTGAGTTGAGGCGCACCAGGATCCAGGCGAGCTGCTCGGGCAGCACGGCGCTCGCATTGTTCGTGACTTGGCCGCGCAATCCGACCGTCGAGCCGAGACGCGCCTCAGGCCCACTCTGGAGCATGCTGACCAGCTTGGTGGTGAACGCCTGCGGCGCCATCGGCCACGCGCCGCCCGCCTGCTGCACGCTGCGTCGCACCGAGTGCGCGGTGCACCAAGGCCAAACGGACGATGACTCCTTCGCACGGCTGTTGAGCGGCGAGCTGGGCTGCAGAATCGCGGTGCACATGGCATCGAATGCAAGCTGGGCCGCCGTACTCGTCGGGTCAAAGTCCGCGATCAGATCGGCCGCCGCGCCGTTGTCGCTTTCGGGTAGCATCACGCGGTTCGGAGCGGGCGAAGCTTTGTCGAGCAGCCGGCTGCGCACACCCCACACCATGAAGCACGGCTCGGCGGTGGTGAGGGAAGCTTCGTCAAGCCCCACGAGCGCCTGACGGAGCCCCTCATCTCCCGAGGCCGCTGAGGCGTCCTCGGAGCTCATCATCCCAATGTACACGAGAGCGCTGCCCACGACGACGCTGCCGACCGCAAGCAGCAGCAGCAGCCGCACGACGCGCTTGAGCCACACGCCGCGCGGGGCGTCCGACGGCTCGAAGCCCGCAAAGGGCACGCCCAGCGCCCACGCATCGGCGATGCATGCTAACGGCAGTGCATGCACGAGGAGCGTCGCGCCCGCAAGCTGCGCCGGGACGCTCGAGACGACGACGCTCGAGAGGAGAAAAAGCTGCGCGTAGCAGATGGCGGCTCCCGCGCCCAGGCCACTCACCAGCAGCCCGAAGGCACGGCGGACCCACGCCGTGCACCCCTCGACGGTGCTACCGATGAACATCCCTTGGGCCGGGCGCGTCTGGCTGATGTTCATAGGCGGGCGGCTGGTGGTATCCGCTGCGGGATACCCCGCGCGCTCCGGGGACACCTGGCGCATGTACCCGTCGTCCAGAAAGGCCAGAAGCACGAGGCAGAGGGTCATCAGGACCGCCGCGAGCCCCTCGAGATCGTCCTCGGCCTGGATGGAGGCGCGCCGAATGAAGGGCGGCAAGCAGGCCGCGATCCCGAAGACGGCCATCAAACCGTACGCGAGCAGGAGCCGCTGCTTCTCGTCCCGTCGAGGCCTCCCAAGACCGGCTCTGACGCCAAAGAGGCACTCTGGGCAGCCCTTGTCCTTGGAGAGGGACGCTGCCATTGCCGCGCACGCCATGGCATGCATCGCGAAGATGGCCTCATACGCGATTGGGAGCGCGCGCGAATAAAAGAGGTTGGCGCTCAACGCCGGCGCCCACCGCGCGTAGAAGAAGAAGGCCGCACTGCACGCGAGGCCGACCGGCAAGAGGAGCAGGCGGAAGAGCTTCAAGTCACCTGTGCGCGCCTTGGTGATTGCGACGCCCCGTCCTGCTGGAGCTTGAACCACATCGCCTCTATGAAGTCCAGCTTTGGTACAGACCGCGTGCACCCAGAGGGCGAGCGCATCGATGGAGAGCAGGATCGCCAAGAGGAGCGTCAGGATGGAAGCCTCTCCCTCGGCCCGCTCTTGCCGGCGCGTGCTCCTCCGGTCTGGCGAGGGCGGGGGCGGGCTCATGAGAGGACTCGACGAAGGGGGTGGGGGCGGTGGCGACGATGGGGTGGTGATGTCCTGAAGCGCCGTGCTGAGCAGCGCGTGAGCGCCGAGGATGCAAGCGAGCGTGGCGAGGACAGCAAAGAGCGCACTGTACACTTTGCGCCAGAGAAGCGCGCCACTGACCGCGCGCGGGGAGGGCGCGGCCCATGGCGGCCGTAGTATGCCGAGCGCCCGATTGCGTGCGAGGACGTAGGTGCAAAGACAGCCCAAGGGCACATGGGCGATGAGGGTGAAGCCGAGGACAATGTTCGCCCCCGAGTGGTCAAAGACAATGAGCGAGAGCGCGGATGAGCCCGAGATGATGATTGCCGCCCAGCCACCCAAAAATGTGGCCGTGGCCAAGGTGTATGCACTCACGGAGAAGAGCATCTGATTCCACCAAGAAGCGGTGCCGTAAGATCTTGAGAGAAAGAGAGGCCGGATCATGCCAATCGGGTCGCCGGTCGAAGTTACGTGACCGATCAGCCAGCAGAGGCCCGAATCGATCACCCATAAAGTACCGAGGCCGAAGGCCACGCCGCTGACTCGCGTGGACGCATCCAGGGACACGTGGCAAACCAGCGGCGCCGGAAGGCCCCACCCAGCCGCCATCATCAGCTGGGCGCAGGTCGCTAAGCTCCGGTGGCGCTCACTCCAGTCGGACGGTCCGAGCCAGCCCGTCTGCCAGCGTGAGTCGCCTTGGGACGCGGGGCGCTCGAGGAGTAAGATGTAGGCCATCAGGCAGTGAAAGAGAGCGTTCAGCACGAAGCATCCGGCGAGCACCGTGCCAACAACTGCGTCGGACGGGAAGAAGGGTAGCCCCATGAGCACAAACGTGCTGATGGCGAGGAGGAGGAGCACCACGCCCAGTCCAATAAGCTGAGCGGCCCAGTATCGGCTGCGTTGGGCTTGCCGGCGGTAGCCAAATGTGCCCCCAATGCCGCCCATGCTGAGCAGATGCTCAACTTTACCCGCCTTGATCCAGATGCCTGACACGATGAGCATGGTCGCCCATACCGCCCACATGGCCATGAGGCACGGGCCTTGCCACGAGCGAACGTTCCAAGGGACACCCCTGCCAAGGCCGCCGCCGCCGCTATCGCCGCCGCTGTCGCCGCCGCCGCCGCCGCCACCACTTCCTCCTCCTCCGCCGCCGCTTGGCCCAGAAAGACTCGGAGCCCCGATTAGCAGGTAGATGGCACCCAAGACGCAACCAACCGAAAGCACCAGGACGAGCACGCCTATGAGGAGGCGCCGGACGCGCGCACGCTGATTGTTGAGTAGGAAGCCGCGGTACCAGAGCGCAATCCGATCAGAGAGGTAAACGATCGCCACGAGGCCGAGCAGGATTGCGTGGGTCAGAAGTACCCATGCGAGCAGGTCCATGACCCACGTCGCGTACTCACAGCCCCAAAGTGCCGCCGCCGCCATCGGATTCATCGTGCCCATGACGATCACAAAGGCGGCGATGCCAAGAAGCGCAGCAGCGAGCAGCCCCGCCAGCCACACCCATTGGCGTCGCGCCGGCTTACTCATGCGCTGGAAGTAGCTGGGCAGCCTGAGCGCCCCAATGGTGCGCCCGCGCCAGCAGACGCGCGCCGCGAGCAGCAGCAGCACCGCATCCGCCACGAGCACTAGCACGCCCCAGCCCGCCGTCGACGGCCAGAGCGTGAGCGCCACGTTCGGCTCACGCATCTTTCCGCCCAGGAGGAGATTCCTCCAGTGAGCGGGCGCACTGGGCTCACCACGCGCGGCAGAAGACGCCGCGTCCGTCTGGCTCAGATAGACGTCGCCCGGGAGGTTGGGGTTGAAGGTGTTGGCGTTGATGAAGAGAGCGTCGGCGGGTGGCGTGAAGCCCACGAAGATGTCGAACGATGAACCCTCTGAGGGGGCCGTCAGTGCACCGGCCGAGGGCACGAGAAGCAGGGTCAGCACAATGCCGGCGACCAGAATGGGGCGCCGGTAGGTAAAGATGGCCGCGTGGATGCGGTGGAGGAGCAACAGGTGCGCTTTCTCTTCCTTCTCGCCCATGCGCCAGCAGTTGCACCAGTTGAAGGCGCCCTGCTCTTCCATCATGAGCAAGGCAGACGTGTAGACGAGCACGAGCAGAAAGTTGGCAAAGATGAGCACCCCGCCGACCAGCCCGAATTGGAACACGCCACCTATCGGGCTCAGGCAGTTGATGAGGAGCGAGAAGGCCGTCGTGCCATCCGCGACGAAGAGCGGGCGGGCCGACTGCGCCAGAGTCCAGCGCAGACGACGCTCGCGCGACGCGAGCTCGCCATTGACGCGCAGCAGGCGCGCTGCCTTCCAGGTCTCATGCACCACGAAGATGTTGTCGGCGGTCACACCGGTGACCACCCAGATCGAAGCGCACGCGAACGCAGAGATGGGCCGTTGCTTGAACACCACGTCGACGATGAGAAACGTGAGGGGGAGTGCGAGCACGAGCTGCATCACAGCGGCGAACGCGAAGAGCACGTTGCGAAAGTAGAAGACCATGAATATCAGGATGAGCAAGTTGGCGACGCCCAGCAGGATCCCATCGCCGACCAGGTCCGCGCGCAGCTGCCGCTCAGGCAGCGTCCAGTAACGGTCGACGATGTCCGTGTACACGTTAACGTCCGGGTTCTTGCGCAGCTCCTCGAGCAGGTTCATGAACTCGAGGGCGCGACCGTCATTCATCGCGTCGCGCCACTCGGCCAGAGTCATCGGGATCTGGCTGCGCAGGTACTTGGCGCGGTGGCGGCCTCGCACACTCGGAATCTGTGCTTGAGGGGATGTTTGGGTTGCGGGTGGCGTCGTCCAAGGGATGCAGGTCGTCGACGAGGCGTTCGTCGACGTGGCGTTCGTCGATGTGGCGTTCGTCGACGTGGCGTTCGTCGAAGGCGCCACGATCGGCGAGCAGTTGGAGGGCGGAGGTGGCGGGGCGCGAGACGGAGGTGGTGGGGAGCGTCTCAAAAAGCTCGACGACGTGTCGAACCAGCCCGTCTTGTTCTGATGAACGAGCCAATCGAGCGTCGACGCGAGCTCCGAACCATCGATGGCGGGGCCGCATCGCAGCCCAGCGGACACGTCCTCGATCGCGCCGCCGCGATTGTTGCCGAAGCGCAGATAGACTTCGGAGCACGGGTCCACACCGCCAACTGTCGGCGCCGGCGCACAGCCTGTCCTCCTCGTCGTCTGCACTCCGGACGGGAAGATGTAGCCGAGGGCCGAGTCGATCGGGGTGCAGCTGTCGCATGACTCGAAGAGGGCGGGTCGCGACGAGCCGGGCGGAGGGCTGCCCAGCGAGAGGGGATACTTGCACAAGCCCTTGCGCTCCGCCAGGCGCGCGAGGCTGAGCTCGATGTACGCGATGCGCTGCAGAAGTTGCGGCTCGAGGACGTTGCTACCAGTGCGAGCGCTGTAGATGAGGGTGAACGAGGTGGTGGGCTTACCCTCATTACTACGGCAGCTGCTTTGCAGCAACCGGCCATGCTGCGTCGGCGCCGAGGCATCCAGATGCACCTGCTCGTCGTCGCCGCCCTCCTCATCGGTCTGCTCGCGGTCGCCCTCTTGCTCGCGCAGCCGTCGCCCGCGGTAGTTCCAGTTGAAGAGGTTCTCGGTGGCCGACTCGGCGCGCCAGCCGTATGAGGGGCCCTGGTTCCACGCCGAGTTGAGGAAGAGCTCATGAGCAAGGCGCACGCGTTGGACGTCGACGTCCTCCTTGTTGACAAACGCGTCGCTGTCGACCGATATCTCCAGCTCGCCCACGGTGAATAAAAGCGCAAGGAGCAGCCCAAAGGTGACGTAGACGGTCACGAGGACCAGCCGCGGCCGACGAGCGAGCAGCCGCAGCCCGCACCCAGGCTCTCCGCCCTTCGGCAACTCGAGAGCGCGGGCTCCATCGGCGGAAAGCAACTCAGTTGGCACCGTGCCGCTGTTCAGCGCGTTGGCTGTGCGCTTGCGCTGCGCCGGCCCGCTTGTTGAGATCGTTGCAACGCGCTGCACCTCAGCATCAACGATACTGGAGATCGAGTCAAATGTCTGTTTGGTCTCCTCGTTTCCGCCCATCATCATTCGCCGGACTCGTTCTCGTGGAGCCATGGCCGCCGCGGCTAGGATGAGCACGGTGAGACCGTTAAAAAATTCATTTCCCTAAACTTCCCACAATGATTTTGATTCGTAACATGCTTGCGTCGATCGGCGGGTTGTGCGAACCAGTACATGTAAAAAACGGGGGGATTACAGTAGGTCACTCAAGGGTCAGACGGGCGTAGGAAAAATTCGCGCTAGCGACGCTGTAACGCGCGACGCCGCACGCGCTCGCGAACCCGGGAACGGCTGCGCCAACGCGCCGCACAGCATTCATGTCCGCTGGGCGCGTGACCTATGACAGTCTCGTCCAGCGGGTGAATGCGCTGAATTACAGACAGCCGATGCGCAGCTCCGCATTCGAAGCGCTCAAGAACGCGGATGCCAACGAGATCCGCGAATGGGAGGACAAGGCCAGCAAAGTCGCTCCCATGGTCCACTGGCGGGTACCCGCAATGATCGATGACTTTCTTGCGCTGAAGCTCGAGCACGGAACCGAGCAGGAGAAGAACCTCTACACTGGCATGACTCGCGAGCGGTTCATGACACGCCTGCTCTCGTGCCGGCCGCTCTGCTTCTTCAGTCAGGAGGACTCCTACTTGCTCAAGGCCACCTCTGCCACATCTAGGAGACCTACTGGCATGGGCGGCTTCGAAGACATTGGCACGAGCAGGGAGAGACCGCCGCTGGTGCTGGCCGACTACCTGAGCTACGACGAGATGGCCATCTCGGCGCTCGTCAATGTGGCCGTGCCAACGCACTTCATCAACCGCGGCGGCCGGTTCAATGAGGGCAAGCCCGGAGTCACCGGCGAGTTCGAGCGCCACGGCGTCTACGTTGCGTGCGTCGGCGCACGCTTCGAGGTCCCAGGGCGTATGGAGTGGCAGACGATTATGGTGACCCCAGAACAGAACACGGCGGCCAATGGCTATGGCCCGCCTAGCGCGGACGACGAGGCAGAACAGGCCCCGACCAAGATGAAGCGCGCGCTCGTCCGTGCATGGGCCAGGGTCTACGGGCTCGATCAGCTCCCCACATTTGATGAGGCACGGGCGAAACTGCCAGAGCAGTACTTGCAGTTCCCTCAGTCGCAGATCCTCTTCAACCAAAAGCTGTACAGGGCGCGGCTGCGGCTCACGATTGAGCCCTTCCTCCTCGATGCCGACATGCGCGCGCACGAGCAGGGCACGAAGGCGTATGTGCACGTCGTCGGCCTAGGGATCGGTGCCTGGATGGTGGACGAGCGACAGGCCATGCTGATGACCGATACGTATGCTGAGATCCTACACGAACTGCCGCTACCCAATCTACACACGATCGACTTCTCGTGGTTTGGGCCCGCAACCACGTGCGGTGACGTGCCCCACGGCACCGTCTTCCCATCCAAACTCGGCGACGTCACCGCGCCAAAGATCCTCTTCTCGCAACGCGACCCTGCGGAGCTCCTCCCGAAGCCCACAGATGGCAGCGCGCCGCTGCTGCTCGTGGCCATGTACGCATGGGATGGCAACTCGTACCCGGGCAACGAGTACTGGCTCAGCATGCTCACCGCGAGCGGCGACCCGGCGGCCGCGTGCTGCTCCACAATCACCGTGCTACAGAACCCGGATGTCAATCCGCAGAGGATGAGCGGTAGCGCGACCGTCGTGTACGGCCCGAAGGCGAGCGACTGCGTGGCGCTCCCCCTCGCCGAGAGTATCTAATACAATAACCCGACGTCCCCGGGACGGGGGAGGCGGGAGCAGGGTGAAACAAAGAAATTTTACAACGCTACCGACAATCCACACAGTGTGCCAATCGCCACTGAGATGCACGCCCCAACTCCACGCAACCGGTCCACGCAAGGGCCAAGCTCCAAGGCGTTGATCGTGTTATCCGAAAAGTTGGCATCTTGGTCCGATCGACGTTTTGCCGGTAGCGTGGAGCTCCCGCTGCCTGCGAGCTCTGCGTTGACACGACAGCGTCTCTCATGGACACACATCATGCAGAGCACAACAGCAAATGCGGTACCACTCGATCGCATGGGGATGAGAAGTCCATCCGCTCGGCAGCGTCTGACCAACCGCTCCGCAGAGTCACTTGGTTGTTCCTAGCCTGTCGTTGTCGTGCTGCCGAAAGTGAGCTGATAGCGCAGGAACCACTCGATGGCCGTCAGAGGCAGCAGCACGATGTCGAGCGGGAAGAAGATGTCGAACCCAGAGAAGATTTGCGTGTAGATGCCGAACGCTGCCAGAGAATAGGCGATCACCTCATCAGCGTACGACGTGGATGGCTCTAGGAGGCTGCGGATCGTCTCAGACGGGATGCATGCAACAAGCCCATACTCGGCAAGGAGCCCAAAGAGAGCGTCCGCGAACATCCTGCCTCCCTTCAAACCCGAGTACACAGCAGCTACCACAGCCATCAGATACCATGCAAACGACATGGCCAGCAGATTCAGGGCCGTGTTGATGATGGTGGAGACCCAGTGATGCAGCGACGGATCGATCACGTAGCTGAGCACTGGCGCCAAAAAGGTGTTGACGGTTGGCTTGAGGGCGGCGGCGGTGCCAAGCGCAAGCGCAACGACCTGTGCGAATTGGAGTGAGAGCGTCGCAAGGACCGCCACGTAGGCCGACCAGAGCGAGCCGATGGCATTTTCGAGCCTATTGGGCTCCTTCAGGGTTGTCAAGACGACATATGCTCTCCGCTGCATGAGCTCGGCAGGCTTGCTGGCTTCAAATGAGCCATCTTCCTTGAGCAACGTACTCAGGCCGCCTACCTCCTCCTCATCCTTGAGCGTGGCTTCGCCCGCTAGCTTCACCTGCTCGTACACGTACACCATGTCATCCCAAAGCCGTTCTCCGCCCATACGCATAAAGGCCTCGATGGCCGCGAGCGACACGACGTAGGTGCCGCCGAAGAAGCAAAGCACGCACCCAACCACCATCGTGATGACCTTCTTTGGAGCCCAGTCGTACAGAAAGTAAAGGAAGCGAAAGAGGGCACCATACAGTGGCAAGATGCAACAGAGCAAGCTCCATATGGCGCGGAGGCACGGCTGGAAGAACTTGAGTGTTGCGACAATCTTGGGGTACACTGGACCGTCGCCCTGGAGCGTCTCGTTCAACGCCTTAGCCTCGTCTGCCTTCAGCCTCGCAAACTCCATCGTCTCGCCGGCCTCTTCCTTGAGCCGCACAAACTTGGCGCCGCCGTCGGCAGCAAGATCTGACATGGCCTCAGTGCCCTCTGTGACTGCGTCTTGTAGCTTGGAGGGCAAGCTTGAAGCTCGAAAAAAGGGCATCGATTGGATTTGGTTGATGAGCGTCTCCAAAGTTACCAAAATAGAAACAGTTCTCAGAAACCGTTGCGTTGGCCGCCCATCCGCTCCCCTCGGAAGTGCCCCTCTTTGCAACTCCCCGTCATTGCACATTGGCGTTTGCGGTTTGGCCTTGCGGAGCCGTGGGCCGTGGCCCTCGTTCTTCCTCGTTCGTCGTGCTGGAATGCTGCTACCTTGCACGTTGCAGACGCATACGGAGAGTTACGGACAGTTCCCAGTTCCCTCAGACTTGAACTCATAAACTACACACACCCATAGCTTCACCTACAGGCGGTGTGCGCGCCCCTTGGACTTCCACTGCCCACGCTCGCCCCATGGCTAGCCCGTGGGGAGCTCCTTATCGGGGCCTCTCGATAGAAGGACTGGACGTGTTGGAAGCTCTGGCGCATCTGTGCGAGCTGCATGGCCACGGCTGAGGGCGGCACAACCCGACCTGTCCGCGCGGAGCTCGGGCGGAAGGCTCCCACATGGAGGCTCGGACGCAGCGCCTCCACCACCACCGGCGGCCGGAGCAGCACCATGCCTCTGGGACTAGCCGAGACCTCAGACGAGCCCCCAGGCCCAGTCGGGGCGGCCGAAGGGACAGACGCCGGAGCAGCCGAGCTGTAGGCTGCGATCGGGGCGCGAGGCGTCGTAAAATGGTCACGGCTCGGTTGGACTGCCTTCAATGCCCATGCATGGACGATCTCGGGCGGTGGGCCATCTGTGAAGAAGCCTCTACCGAGGCTCAGCATACGTGCTCGTGCTCGCTTCTCGGCGGTGGCGGCAGCGCCAGCCGCCTCGTCGGCCTCGAGCTTCGCTTGCGCAGCTGCCGCGGCCTGCGCGGTCGCAGCGGCCTGACGTGCGGCGAGCGCCTCCATACGCACCGCCTCCTCAGCCTCAGCCTGGGCCATCGCCGCAATAGCCCGGAGCCGTTCCCAGCTCACACCGGGATGACTGGTGGCGATACGCTCGGATAGGATCCCCGCTTGGTGCAGAGGCTGGACCGCGCCAACGGACCGGAGCGTCACTATTGCTGCGGTCGCCTCCGCGGTTGCGGCGGGCGCAGTCGCAGCCTGCGACGCATCCCTACCCCAGGCGTGCGCCATCGCCGCCAGCGGTGGCGGTGATGGCATTTGCGGCTCGGTGATCGCAACCAACAGCATGCGCAGGAAGGCCGAATACCTGCAAGCGAGGGACTCAGTAGCACTCAGTAGCACTCATTGGCGCTCGCGCTCAGTGGCGCTCAGTGGCACTCAGCGGCACTCGATGGCACTCAGCGGCACTCGGTGCCTATCAGTGGCAAATCACGGGCAATCAGGCGCGTACTCAGCGGGCCGATTGGCTGCATGCTGGCCGACGCAAAAGGCATCTGCCACCTCGAACAACGCGTCACCCAGGGTTGTTCGATCCATGAACGCCGTGAGGCTCGCGCCGCAGTGCAGCCTGGCATCCTGCCGCGCTCGCTTCCTCGCGTCCGCCTTGTCGAACTGCGGCAGTAGCGCCTTGCAGATGCAGATGTAGAGGCGAGCAAAGAGGGAGACTGGCACGCTCTCGGGCATCGGCTCGGTGGATACGGAAGGCGCGATCGCAGCACCGACCACGTCACCAAAGGATAGCGGAGCTGCCGCATCCGCCGCAATCGCCGCCGTGCCTGGGCTAGCCTTTGGTGACGTGGTCGGTGACTCGTCTGCCACCCACGCGTCCACCATCTCGCGTAAGGACATGCTGTTCTCCTTCGCATTATCTCGGGCGGGCCTGCTGTTCTCCTTGGCATGGGCCGCGATGAGAATCTGCGCAAGTCCCCACCATTCCCCCAAGGATTCCTCGATCATCGGGTGCTGCCTCAACGCCACACGGTTTCGCATGCAGCTGAGCAGCTCACTGGCCGTTGTGACCTCCGAAATCCGCTTCAAGTCCGCAAGCCATTTGCCAGGTGTCGTGCTGGTCTCTGGCCTCAGAGCGAGCACGCGTGTCGGCGACGTGCCGCCCAAGCCAAAGAAGGCGAGCGCACGCAGCTCCTCCTTCCGATCGCGGGCTTTGCGCCAACGCTTCGGGACTATTTTGGTCGGCGAAGCCGCCACAGGAGTCGCCGCCACAGGAGCATCTGCTGGACCGGCAATACAGAACCTCATCGCCCGCGCTGATCGCATGCTCGGCGCGGTCATTGGCCGTGCGGTCAGCATGAGCTGCGCCGATGCAGCTGGTGCCGGCGCCCGATCCAGATCTGGGTCGGGTGCAGAGCCCGCCGACCATGGCCTGAGCGGTCCTTTCTCGGCCCGTATGATGACTTCCTGCATGCCAGAGTGTTATACAAGCTTACTTGCCGGTAAAAAGTGTGGAATCCGTGCACCTTTTGTCGCTCGGTCATTGAGATTCGTCGGAACCCCCCATAGGTCTTTCTGGATGGTTTGTTCGTGCGGTCACGATAGAATCGCC
>Ga0210242_101798_pt1 | contig 14432 bp, 7 predicted proteins | sample ChrtobMeP5a_16mM_FD_155445 | JGI IMG/M metagenome (GOLD analysis project Ga0210242, IMG submission 155445) | Chrysochromulina tobin associated microbial communities from unialgal haptophyte culture, Seattle, Washington, United States - P5a_16mM | ecosystem: Host-associated > Algae > Haptophytes >... | reverse complement strand
CCCCCCCGCCGCCTCCACCACCGCCCTCCCCGCCACCTCCAAGCCCGCCGCCCTCGCCGCCTCCACCATTACCGCCGCCTCCTTCACCACCGCCATCGCCACCGCCACCATCATTCCCGCCCTTCTCGCCCCTGACTTCCGGCCAGACTATCGTCTCCGTAATGTCAACGGTCGTGCAGCTCGGCCTCACAATTGGTGGTGACGTGTCGTCGCTCGGAGCCGCCGAGCTGGGCAATCTCACGAACACGCTCAGCACATCGCTCAACTGCCACCAGCCTACCTGCGTGATGACGGTGCAGGCCTCGGCGGGCAGCGTGGTGCTCTTCATCACGCTCACCATCCCCAACGACGGCCCAGGCAACAGCAGCGCCACCGCCGCCGCCGCAGCAGCTTCAGCCTCTGCGCTGGTTGCTAGCAGCCCCAGCGAGCTGACGAGCAGCCTCGGCGTGACTGTCGAGGGGACGGCGCCCGTGGCCGTGCTGACTGGGGTCTCTGTGCCGATCGTGGTCGCGCCGCCGCCACCGTCACCACCGCCTCCTTCGCCGCCGCCTCCTTCGCCGCCTCCTTCGCCGCCACCACCAAGCCCTCCACCATCGCCGCCGCCGCCAAGTCCACCTCCGTCGCCGCCCCCTCCATCGCCGCCTCCCTCTCCACCACCGCCTTCCCCTCCGCCTTCCCCTCCGCCTTGTCCTCCACCATCGCCGCCGCCGCCAAGCCCATCGCCCACGCCGCCTCCGTCACCCCCGCCCCCGTCACCGCCACCGGTGCCCCCGCCACCTGCCAACCCCCAGACCAAGAGCATCATGTTTGAGATCACCACTCCGGCTGGCCTCGACCAGACCAATCTCACCCAAGGCCTTGCCGCCGCATTCGGCTGTGCTCAGCCGGCATGCTACGTCAGGGTCATTCAAGTGACGCCACCATCGCCGCCACCGCCTGCGCCGCCTCCCTCGCCTCCGCCGCCCCCGTCGCCCTCACCGCCCCCGTCGCCGCCCTCGCCGCCCGCGCGGCCGCCCCTGCCTCCTTCGCCACCGCTGCCACCCGCCGCGCCGCCGCCGCCGCCGCTGCTCCCGGGCGACTGCCTCTTCGTCGCGCTGAGAACGGACGATCCGGACAACTTCGGGCTGCTCCTCCTCAAGACGCTCGGCTACTCGGAGACGCTCTACGTGACCGATGACCAGTGGATCTCGTCGAACGGGCCGTTTGCGATGGCCGAGTCTCATCTGACGTACACTAACGGCGTCGTGGACGTGCCCGCCGGAACGGTGCTCCAGTTGCGCAACTTCACCGGATCGCCGCCGCTCGCGGCCAGCGACCTCGGCGACCAGCTGCTCGCGTATGTGGGCAACTCCTCGAACCCCACTTTCTTGTGCGGCATCGACACCACCGCCGCAGGATGGTTCGTCCCGTGCGCCGAGACGTGCAACTACGCCAACGACGGCGTTTGCGACGACGGCGGCCCCGGTGCCGAGCTCACCCAGTGCGCCATCGGTTCCGACTGCGCCGACTGCGGCGTGCGCAACCAGACCCGCCCACCTGCGGATCGTTCGTATCTCCCCTCGACCCTCGTGGACGGCTACAGCGCGGTGGCCTTCGGGCACTCCGACAACAACGCCTACCGCGGGACGAACATCGGCGCCATCGCACAACTGCGGGCGGCGATCACCTCAGCCGCCAACTGGGCGAAAAGCAACTCGATCGTCCCCGCGGCCATCAACGTGATGGCCGCCTTTGAAGTCCTTCCTTCGCCGCCGCCATCCTCATCAGGGAGGAGACTCCAGAGCGTCGGCTCACCGTCGCCACCGCCGAGCACTCCACCTCCATCGCCGCAGCAAGTGTATACCGTCGTGGTGACGGTGTACGAGGGCAACATCGAGGATGTGATCAACCTGGTCGCGGCGTTGAATTCCTCCGCGATTCGAATCAGCAACGGCCACGGCGGCTCTGTGCCACTGGGAAGCCTGGTGCTGAGCGTGACGCTCCCCATCCTGACCATCGTAGCAACGGCACCCTGGACGCCACCGCCGTCACCGCCTCCGTCACCGCCACCGCCCTCGCCGCCGCCCTCGCCGCCGCCCTCGCCGCCGCCCCCGCAGGCACCGCCGTCACTGCCGATAGTCGCCCCGATACACATCAGCATCCTTATCGGGGCGGCTGTCGGCATCGGGTTGGCGATTTTGGTGTTGGCCTTCTTCGCTGGGCGCTATTGCATGTATTGTTGCTACGCCAAGCCCAAGCCCAAGCCGAAGGAGGGCAAGGACGGCAAGGACGGCAAGGATGGCAAGGACGGCAAGACCCTCACGCATACTCCCTCCAAGAAGGCACTCCGCGACCCGAACGCGGCTCGGGCGGAAGCGTACGCCAAGGTGCTGCGCGACCCGAAGACGTCTCGTCGCAAGGAGGCCGCCAAGAACGACGTTGAATACGCGGCTGAGACTGCGGCCGTACAGGTTGCCGTCAGGGCTGCCGTCTCCAACCCCCCTCATCGTGAGCACGAGGCACGTGAGAGGCGTGCGAAGAAAGAAGCAACTGCATCGGAGCTCCTATCAGCCCCGGCGCTGGCGCCACTGCCTGAGCCGGTGTTGCTGCCTGAGCCGATGTCGCTGCCTGAGGCGAGACCGGAGCAATCCCTCCCGACATTCAGAGCAGTGACCGCCCTCAACGACTTCCTCAGTCAAGTCATCTCGGCTCGGTTCTCACCACACGCACCAGCAACCGAACCAGCAAACGACGAGGTGGTGGCGCCCGCAGCGGTGCCAGAGAAGGGCGTGACGGACGGTCCGTCCGATCTGAATGCGTGACGGCACACCGCATCATACGAGCCCTGGCCCCCTCCAGGCCACAATCAAAATCACAGCACACCGCATCGTACGAGCCCTCACCAGGCGGCCAGCGGAATTTCATTGGCATTGCATTGGAATTCAGAGCCCCCGCGTGGAGACCACGCTCAGCGGAGCACGCAGGCCGTGGTTGTGGCGCAGTCTGCCGGCGCCGTCGTTGGCTTACATGTATGGATCGCGTGGAAAAGAGCTAAGGGGCCTCGCACTGCTCGACATCGCCCCATGCAACACAGGGGCATTACGTGGCATGGTACATATGGAACGGATGGTATGTTTCAGCGCGTGGAAGAACAGATCGCGCGACAGTACGAAGGTAAACGCTCTACGTGGTACAAAGGTAAACGCATGGTACATAAGTAAACGCATGGTACAAAGGTAAACGCTCTACGGTACAAAGGTACACGCATGGGGTAGTTTGGCTGATCGTACGCATTGTCGGCGACGGTGACAGTGAGTGACAGCGTTTTAACTACGACTGTGAACAACCGCACGGTTACCCGGGACGCCGTAGCCCGTACGAATAAGGAATAACCCGCCTACCCGGTACCGTTCTGGGACCGTACTCACAAAACTGGTGTGCGGTGGGGAATTTAAAGGTGATGCCGTCTGAGGTGGGTGTGAGTTCTGAGCGCATCGTTATTTCGGTTACCGCGTTAGAGTTAGAAGGTGTGAGCGGTCCGACCGCTGGTCGTGGAGCGCGAGCGGAAGCTGTTCCGCTAACTGTCTACTTTGTCGTTGGGTTGCGAAATGTAAGTTCATCCGTGTGTTTGGCATGTAATGGTTGCGCCATGAATCAGATGGCGATTCGACCCATGCTAGGCTCGCTTCGCCTTGCTCTTCTTGCTGATCGTCTTGACCGGGCCAGTGGAAGCCGTCGCCTTGCCCTTAGGAGGTGCTGGCGGTGGCGCCTCTTCCTCTTCCTCTTCCTCTTCCTCCTCCCCCTCGTCGTCGTCGTCGTCGTCGTCGTCATCCTCCTCTGCAGCAGCTTGCGCCGCTTCATGCAAGCGCGCGATCAGCTGGTCCTTGGTCCCGGATGCGCTTACATTCATCTGTTGACACACCTCCATGAGCGCCGACTTTGGCAGTGCCTTGAGCTTCTCGGCGAAGGTCTCGAAGTCCTCCTCCTCCTCGCCCTCCTCCTCCTCGCCCTCTTCCTCCTCGCTCTCGTCCTCCTCGCCCTCCTCCTCGTCGTCTTCTTCCTCGCCCGCTTCCTCGTCCTCTTCCTCCACCTCGTCTGGGCAACCCGCTTCGACCCAGTCCTTGTACTCCTTGGGCGTGAACGGCATTGGCGCCGCTTCTTCGTTGATGCGGAAAAGCAGGACGTCGCCTTTGATGTTCGGATCGAAGGTCTCTGGGAAGACGTGCTTGGTCTTCTTCTTCGCGCCCTCGGTCATTACTGCCTGCACGCCCAGCGACGCGATCGCACCAACAACAGTCGGCGTGCCTTTGAGCAGCTCACGAATCTTGCGGTGATCTGTGACGATCTCCTCGGATGAACCATCCGCGCGCAACATGACGCACGCAACCGGCTCGTTGGGTGCCGCCATACACGCTTTGATCTGCAGGAGAGCCTCCATCTGCATCGCCGCCATGGTGCCGTCGGTGACTGATCTATCGGCGCGAAATCTTCAATGCGTGAACGTGAATGTCAGACCAGGAGAAATTCGCCAAATTGGACGCGTGAGACGGCGCGTCGCCGCGAACGCCTAAGCTCCCCTTCGGCTCGCATGACATGCAATAATTTTTTTATTGCGAACTACCCTTGCGGCGGGTACATTGTACCCGCGACGCCGCGAGGAGCGCACGTTTCCGAACGGGGCAGAGCCCTTCCGCCGCTGGAGCCGCAGGTGGGACCGAAGGCCTCGGGGTGACTCTCTCTCTCTGCAGACACTCTCGTATGCCCCGGCATCTGACGGCGCGAGTCGATTCGATGAGACAGACGACAACGAGAACGAGAGCGAGACGACGAGATGGCAAGGCCTGCGCACGGAACACTGTGGCGCAAACGAGGCGGGTGCACGCGATCTCCACTCTCCTTCTCTCGGCGGGTTCGACGGGTTCCAGTCCCCATCCTGCACCATGCGGCGTGAGCGTTGGGTATCCACGAGTTCGATCCACGAGTTCGACCCCGGATTGGGTTCTATTCTCCGCGTTCGACTTCTCGGCACGCGTTCGACTGTTCGAGTCCACGAGCCGTACCCGTGTTTGTACCCGCGCTCTCGCTGCCCAGCCTCGCCCTCGCCTCGCCCTCGCCGTCTTCCCAAGCTTGTGCTAGCGCTGTCTAGTCCAACGGTGGTTGAAAAGGCGGGCGCTGCCAAGTCAAGCCCAGCGGCGCCGATCGTCTCACCGGTCGTACCGTGGGCGTTCGTCGTAGCCGCGCCGCCGGTCGTCTTGCCGGTCGCGATAGTCGTCGCGCTCGCGCTCGCGCTCGCCGCCGCCTCCGCGCTCCCTCGCACCATAGGGAGCTGGTGGGGGCTCACGCTCATATTGCCGAGGCTCGTCGTACCGATCGTCGTAGTAGAGCGAGGGGTCGTACGAGCGCGGAGGCGCTTCGCTCTCTTTGAACTGATGGCGGGGCGATGGCCCATCGGGCCCCATGCTCGGCAGCGGCGGCGGCGGCGGTGGCGTCGGCCCCACCGACGGCCCGGGCGGCGGCGCCGTCGGCCGGCTCCCTGGTCCAGGCCCCATCATAGGCCCGATCTCCTGCCTGCCCTCCGGTGGCCTCTCGTAGCCACCGACAGCAGCGGGGCCGAGCGTGGGCTCGTCCTCCCGCGGGCGCCTCGCCGAGCCCGCGGGCAAACTCACCCACCCCTGGCCGCCCTCCTCGCCAGCGTCACCCACCGTGGGTACCGGCCGCCATCCTGAGGTGAGAGGCGGAGGCAGCGGCGGCAGCTCCTCCTTTGCGCGCGCGAGAACTTGCTCGCACTTCTCTTTGGCAAGTCGCACTTGGTCGGGCTTCCCGATGATCACGAGGAGTCGGTGGTCGTCGCCCTCGTCAGGCGGCGGGTACTTGTCGATGATGAAGATCTGCGAGCCCGAGCACAATTGCATCGCTTCGAGATCACGACCTCCCTTGCCGAGCAGCCTCCCGATGACACGTCGCTCAATGATCTGATCGTGCCGAATGTTGAGTGGCGTATTCTGAGCGCGGTGGATCGCCTCGCCCACGTAGCGAACCAGATAGCCGCGCCCGGGCCAATTGTCGGGCCGACGATAAAACTCCTCCTGCCCCGGCTGCGGCGGGAGCTTATCCGGCTCGGCAGGCGCGACTGGTCCGGCATTTGTCGGCGGCGGCTGCATGAGCGGATGCGCCGGGTTGTAACCCGGAAACCCCGGGCCGTACGGCGGCGGCACCATCGCCGGCGTCGGGGTCGAAGGCGGCGGCGCATATCCATAAGGCAGTGCAGCCGGACCCGCCACCGCGAAGGCCGGCGGCACCGCCACGTACGGGCTCGAGTACGGGTATGCGGGCGGGGCGCCCGGATAGGTCGGATACGCGGGATGTGGCGCGTAGCCGTAGCCAGGGTAGGCAAGACGCGTCGTCGGAGCCCCTGCGAAAGCCACGTTGGCGGCTGGTGCCTCCGTTGCAACGCCCCCGCCCTCTTCAGAGGCACCGGCCTCTACAGCTGCGGCCGATGCAGGTACAGCTGCGTCAGTGCCTGGAGCGGCAGCTGAAGCTGCGTCTGTGGCTGGTGGTGCGGCTGCCGGTTGCTTATAGTCGGGCTGCCAAGGCTGATGCTGCTGCTGCTGGGCCGTGTACCCATAATACGCGTAATGCGGATCAGCGTATTGTGGGTTCGCCGCATAGTATGCCGCCCATGCGGCTGCGCGCTCGGCCTCCGATGGGTCGGTCGAGGGCGCCGCCGACATACAGGGAGGCGTGCGGAGGCGCGACGAAGTTCATAGAATCTGTGTGCAGCGGGTTTGAAACTATGAATAGGCACTAAGCATCATGTCCAGTCAGGGATCTCATGCAGCGGATTACGAGCTCGAGGACTCCCGGGTCCTCCTACTCGAAGTTTAACATTCATTCGCGCCATGGCCGAAAATGCACTCTCGCTCCCACGCCGAAGCCACGCTGCGGCGCACCTTTGGCGCGACAGCGTTCCGCACCGGCCAGTGGCGTGCGATCAGCTCTGCGCTGGCCGGCCTCGACTGCATCGTGCTTCTGCCGACTGGCGGAGGTAAGTCCATCTGCTACCAACTTGTGCCAATGCTAACTGGCGGCCTGGTGCTCGTCGTTAGCCCTCTGATCGCGCTGATGGAGGACCAGGTTAGCGCGCTGGTCGCTCGTGGCGTACGGGCGCGAGCGCTCTCCTCCGCGAAGACCAAGGCTGAAAACGACGCGACGCTTACGTTGCTGCGTGATCCCGTTCCGGCTCTCGACCTGCTCTACTGCTCGCCTGAGGGCGCGGTGCACAGCAAGATGCTCGGTGTGCTGAAGGTGCTCGCCGGGCGTGACGTGCTCAAGCTCGTGGCAGTCGATGAGGCGCACTGCGTCAGTCAGTGGGGGCACGACTTTCGACCCGCATTCGTCAAGCTCGGCACGGTACTGCGGCCTGCGCTCCCCAAGGTGCCGATCATGGCGTTGACGGCGACGGCGACGCGCGAGGTGGCGACGGACTTGGCTGGCCAGCTACGACTTGGTGAGCATGTCGTCGTGCGCGGCAGCTTCGACCGCCCCGAGATCCATTACGAAATCGTGCTGGCTGACGTGATGAAGGATGGTGCGACGCCGTACACGGACCTCCTCGGCAGACTTCGCGGCGACGCGTGGCGAGGACAGGCGGGGCTCGTGTACTGCGCGACGCGTGAGCAGTGCGAGGTCCTCGCTGATCGGCTGACTGCCGATGGCGTGGGCTCGAGTGCCTACCACGCGGGCCTCGCATCGGGAACGCGCACTAGTGTGCAGGCGGCGTGGCAGAGTGGACGCACTGCCGTCGTGTGCGCGACTGTCGCCTTTGGTATGGGCGTTGACAAGCGCGATTGCCGGTTCGTGGTGCACTGGTCTGTGCCGCAGTCCTTTGAAGGCTTCCTACAGGAGTCGGGGCGTGCCGGTAGGGACGGACTGCCTGCGAGCTCGCTCATCTACTATGCAGACGAGGACGCCCGGCTGGTGCGCTTCCTGCTTCGCAAGTCGGCCAACGAGGCGACCCTGGCGCAGCGGCTGAATGCCTTCGAGCGCCTCGTGCAGCATTGCACCGGTGGCAAGGGCTGCCGGCGTCACGCGTTGCTCGCACATTTTGGTGAGACGGCGCCAGCAGCCGTTTCCATGAGTGCCGATGACCGTCGCTCTTGCTGCGACGCCTGCTCGCAGCCCGCTCGGGTGGCTGCGGCCGCGGGCGAGCTCTCGCTGCTTCGGCTGAGCAGCGCCACGCTCTCCACGACCATGGCGGCGGGGGCGAATGACGACGACGACGATGGCGACGCAGCTGCCAGAGGCACGCGCAAGCGTTCACGTGACGATCCGTACAGCACAGGGCTGGTCGACGCAGACGCGTCCGAGGAGGACGAGGGGGACGGCATCGCACGGCCTGGCATGGGCCTCGTCCCCGTAGTCGCCGCGCGCGGGCCGAAGCTGAGTAAGGCGCAGCTAGGTGCGCGCCTGAGCCGGCTCGAGGAGCGCGAGGAACAGGAGGCGGGACAGAAGCTCACGGCTGCACAGAGGCTGAGAGCGCGCTTAGGGTGATTTTCACACGATCCAAACGCAAACCAAACGCATCTACACAATCCCGCCCGGCAGCATAGGGCAGCAAGCGACACAGGGAACACCTGCGCGCTGGGTCCGCGCGCTGGGAGAGATTCAGCCGAGAAGCGTAATGCGTATGATCTCGTCTATGTCTGAATGTATTCTATGATGACGGTTGACGCAGGAAGCCAGGAACACCTCGTCAGCTACATAAAAATTGAGTAGCCCGAGCGAGTACTTGTGTTGACCAAGGGATGCGGAGCCGTCCGTTGAGACTGTGTAGTTAGGAGCGCTTCGCCTTCGGGGGACCGCGACGAAACTGACTTTCTACCCAGGAAACTGATCAAGTTTGGAAACTTCTCTCGGTGAACGCCTGTGTGGCGGCGGCCAACGACTCATTGTGCGACGCGCGCCTGGTCCTTGCGTCGCTCAAGCACACGCCTGCGCCGCCTCGACGTTGCGTTCGATTCACTGACGGTTGCCTCGCGTACGGCAGGAGCGTGGTTCGACAGCACGAAAATGGCGGCAGCGCTCACCAAAGAAGAGGTCGAGGAGTATCTCACTGGGGTGGACCTGCGCACGCCGCTCGAGCGCGCCCTCAATGAAGCCGTGGCGTGTCTCACCACGGATCCGCCAAGCTTCCTCGCCGGCCACTTTGCCGCCGCGAAGAAAGCAGCGGACCTTGGCATCACCGCGGACATGGTCGGTCCATGCACGGGTCTGCTGCCGCAGCCAGCCAGTGGGGCCCGCTTCACGCTTGCGCTCGTGGAATACAACATCCCGGGGCACGAGGGCGGCGTCGGAGGCGCCGACAAGGGCAAGGACGGCCACCGCGTCGACTCCATCCCCATCGCCAACGGCGTCATCAAGCAAGGTTGCGAGTGCTTCCCGATCAAGTACGTGCCCGACCAGGCGGCAGCATTCAGCAGGGTCGTCAAGGCGGTCGACGGCATCATCGTGCGCATCAACCCCGGCCAGATGCAAAAGAAGGAGCAGGCTGACTTCGACGCGCTGATGCGCGAGTGCATCGCGCTGGGGATCCCGGTATGGTCGAGCCCGGACGTGCAGATCAAGATGGGTGCGAAGGACGCTCTGTGCAAGATCGCGAGCCTGAGCTGTGGCCTGCCCGATACGATGGCGTACTACACGGGAGAGGAGTTCAAGGCGGGCTTCTATAAGACGATGGCGTATCAGCCGCGCGTGATCAAGCAGAACCGCGGCTCGTCGGGCGAGGGCATCTGGATCATCAAGCTCAAGGACCGTGGGTACTGCACGCACTTTGGCGACGCGATGATCGAGGACGACTGGATGCTCGACATGATGGAGGCGAACGACAACCACCAAGAGTTTCACACGGCGGCCGAGTTTGTCGAGTTCTGCCTGAACGGGCGCACGGCCACGTCGGGCACGTGGGTAACTAAGGGTGTGGGCAAGTACCTCGAAGGCGGCAAGGCAGCGGGCGGCCAGCTGGTGGACCAGCGCTTCTGCCCGCGCATCGTGGAGGGCGAGGTGCGTGTGCTGACATCGGGCTCGACGTGCTTGCAGCTGATTCACAAGAAGCCAGCGGCAGGTGGCATCTCAGCAGTGCTGGGCACCGGATCGGTGTACACGTTCTACGGTCCGAACGAGCCAAAGTTTGCAGATCTGAAGCGTAAACTGTTTGAGGAGGACCTTCCGAAGATCATGCCGGCGCTCGGCCTCGAGGGCGAGCCGTTTCCGATCATCTGGACGACGGACCTGATTCCATACACGGCCGACGACGGCTCGACCCAGTTCACGGTTGGCGAGTTCAACTGTTCATGCGTGGGCATCTCCAAGTTCCAGGCGTGCGCGTACCCGGACAAATGGATCAAGGACGTCAAGGGTCCAGACCTCGAGGAGGCCACCATGGTGGCCGACACCGCCGGCAAGGCGGCCATCGATGCGCTCAAGGCATTGCGCCCACGGACCAGGCCACCGACACGAGCCTGAATTGAGGTATAGTTAGAGAGAGGAGGTTCATCCGTGTGTGCATGTGGGTGCACAGGTTTGACTTATGTCTACGTGTTGGCCGGCAAAGGCCGCGCTCGAAGTATTCACCGACTGCGCCCCAAAACGGCGCTTTCTCCTTATCACGACGGCGGCTTGGACGGTGTCGGTGACCGCGCCGTGTGAGGCTCATTAAATACTCATTAAATCATTAAATTTAAAATGAGGGACACCTGATTAATGATCTACGACTACGTTATAGGTCACCCCCCCGGCTGTGGATCAAACAGTTAAGGGTGACCACGAGCAATTAAGGTAGATCATCAAGGCGCAGCTGGCGCAAGAAGCCGAGCGCGACGGCCGCGGTGCATGCGCAGTACGACTCCTTGCCGAACGAGACGACGCCGGTCACGCACTCGTCAAGCACGAAGGCCTCAAAAGCAAGCACCCCCTCGCCGACGCGCGCGCCCACAAAGGCGAGCACCATCAGCGGCACGAGGTCGTCCGCGCTGAGCTCTTCGCAACGGCCGCGCGTGGCGCGCACGAGGGCCTCGACGACGGCGGCGAGCACGCCGAGCTTGCCCGCGACGGTTGGCGTCGTGCTCAGCTGGGAGAGCTCATCCACGGCCTCGGTGTAGAGCCACGTGGCCTCGACCTGCCATCGCAATCAGAGGTAATCATAGGCAATCATAGGCAATCATAGGCAATCTGAGGCAATCAGAGCCACGTGGCCTCGACCTGCCATCGCAATCAGAGACAATCAGAGGCAATCAGAGGCAATCAGAGGCAATCTGAGGCAATCTGAGTGGCGGCAATCGCAGTGGCCATCTCCCTGGCACTTTCTGATCGAATCTCCGTGGTGATCTCAGCGGCCATCATCAGCCGCACTCACCAACGTGGCCGCCGAGATCAGCCGAGATCAGCCGAGATCAGCTGAGATCAGCCGCACTCACCACCGTGGCCGCCGGCAATCAGAGGCGATCAGAGGCAATCAGAGGCAATCAGCCGCACTCAGCCGCACTCACCACCGTGGCCGCCGGCAATCAGAGGCGATCAGAGGCAATCAGAGGCAATCAGCCGCACTCAGCCGCACTCACCACCGTGGCCGCCGGCTCGCCTGCCGCCGAGATGAGCGGTGCATGCACCCCGAGCACATCCGGGCGGTGCCGGCGGAGCGCGGCGCGCGTCGTATCGAGCGCTCGAGACGACGCGCCAAAAGCGAGCGCGTGGAGCTCCTTGAGGCGCCCAAGACAGCGCGGCATGAAGGCGTCCTCAACGGTCCGTACGAGCAGCAACGTGCCCGCGCCCTCGCCCGGGACGGCGCCCGCGCCCTCGCCCGGGACGGCGCCCGCGCCCTCGCCCGGGACGGCGCCCGCGCCCTCGCCACCGCTGCCCTCAATAGCAGCGGCGAGGGGCAGTGTATACACAGCCTCGAGCACAGCAGCTTCAAAGTCCATGAGCATCTCTACCGCCTCCCGAAGCAACCTAGCGCCGTGCTGGGCAGCCTCGTCGACCGCCCCTTGACCGCCCTGGCCGTTCTCGAATGCCGCCGCCGCCGCCGCCGCCGCCGCCGCCGCCGCCGCCGCCAGCTTCTCGGCCCCTACGTAACTCTGGACTGTCTGGAGCCGATCAGGCGCCGAGAGGCTGAGAGTATCCTCGTCCGCGCTGTCTTGGGCGTCCTTCTCGTCCTTCTCGTCCTCGCTCCACTCATGTTCCATGACAAAAGGCGAGCGCTCTCCCACCACCGCCACCGTCGCTGTCCGAGCCGCAACCGCAGCTGTCTCCTCCTCCTCCGCCTCCGCCGCCTCCTCCTCCGCCTCCTCCGCCGCCGCCGCCGCCACTCGGGCACGCGCCGTATCGGGCACATCTTGCGAGCTGGGGAGACGCGAGAGGCACTCGAGGCTCCGGTCGCAGTGCGCGTCGAAGCGCTCGAGAAATGCGCCCACGACAGCGCCCAGCTGGCCGGGCGCCGTGTCGAGCAGTTGCAAGCGCAGCTGTGCGGCGGCGACGAGGTGGGGCGGCGGAGGTGGGGGCGGTGCAAGGTGCGCATGCGCCGCCGCGAGCGCGCCCGACACGGCGCCGCGCACGTTCCCGCCCAAGACGGCGCCCACCTGGAGGAGCGACGCGCCGAGATGAGCGCCGAGAGAGGTCAGATTCGAACTGAAGATAAGACCTTCATCAGCGCTCAGGCTTCCTCCACGGGCAAGGGCGCTGGGGGTGAGCAGCAACTTGCCACCGGCCACGTCAGACGAGGTGCTTCGCACCTCAGTAGAAGGAGCGACCAGCACGGCGCCATCGGAAGGTGGTTCGTTGCAGAGCATTCGTTGCAACCATAACGGCGGCGGTGGCGGCGGCGGTGGCAACTCATCACTCGAGTGCAGCCATGCGGCGCCCATGACGGCGCCCCGAGCAGCCCTAGAAGGCGTCGGTGACCTCGTCGGGGACTTAATCTGTGACCTCGTCGGTGACGTCGTCGTCTGTTGCACATGCAGAGGCGGCGGAGGCGGCGGCGGCTGCTTCGGCTGCGCTGGAGTCGCTGTGGGAACCCTTTCGCTGTGGGAACCCTTTCGCTGTGGGAACCCTTTCGGCTGCGCTGGAGTCGCGTCTGTACTCGCAGTGGAGGCGCCGTCTTGGGCGGCTTGTCGGTTCATGGCGGCAGCGAGGCCAGTTGCTGCATTGCCGAGCTTGCTCAGTCGCTTCTGTTCCGCCGCCACTCGGCGCTTCTGCTGTGCCTCCACCACGGAGGATGCGCCACCACCGCCGCCGCCACCACCGCCGCTACTGCCGCCGCCGCCACCGCCGCCGCCGCCACCGCCGCCGCAGCTACCGTTGGCGCCCTGTCTGTGTGCGACGGCGACGTACTGCGCCAAATTGCGCGCGCTGCGGTCGCCGCTCGACGCGTCGGCCTCCCATGCCTCAGCCAGCGCCTTCTGCTGAGCATACCAACGCTGCCGGAGCTCGGCTGCCGATGGTGCGTCGCGATCAGCTCGGAGGGCCGTGGCGGCGCTGCTGGCTGCGTCGGGAGCGCTACGGACTGCGCGGGCGGGGGCTGTATCGGACGGCGTTCTGGAGGAAGAGTGAGGCGCGCGGTTCTCGGCCTCCGCGAGCATGCTGTTGCGCAGTGCATCCGTGTGCGCAAGCATGAGTGCGCTGTGGCCATGTTTGCCGGTCCAGTGGATGTTGGCGCCTCTTCGAATGAGAACCAAGGCCACCTTCGAGTGGCCGCACATGGCCGCCTTCATCAGAGGTGTGTAGCCGTTCGCGTTCGGCAAGTTGACATCGGCTCCTCGCAAACACAACAACTCACATAGGTCGGCGGCCTCGTCGTTGTTCAGGCCGGCGGCGAGGTGCAATGGCGTGCGACAATCAATGGCGTTCACATAGTTGACATCGATCGATTGCGATGATGCGAGCAGCTTGAGCGCCTCAGAGATGTTGCCGAACTTGAGGGCTTGGCTTAGCTCGTCGGCGGCCATGGCCGCGTGTGGCCGCGTGTCGCGGCTGGCACGATGTCAACTCTCGTGTACCGGTAAAAAGACACCGGGGGGAGCCGGGACACGCACTCGTGTACCGGTTCAAAGACACCGGGGGAGCCGGAACATCCACGGGATACGCGGACGCACAAAGACACACGGACCGCACAGACGAACCTCACAACCATCCAAACCCACCAACAACACACAACCCGCAAGTCAGCGCGACCAAGGGTAGTCGACGGGGGTGTAACGGCGACGGGGGTGCTCTCGCGTCAGCGGGGCAACTTGATTACCATCGGTAATACGCAGTAATAGCGAGATGATGCACCGTGATGCAGGGTGCCAATCGACAGATCTCGGAACGTAGACCCCCGAACCGCGGAAATTCGGCTTGCATCGGCAAAGCGAAGCCCGCAAACAGCATTTCCAACTTTGTTCACGAAACATCCCGCGCACACC